>JFJP01040043.1_pt1 | contig 15885 bp, 7 predicted proteins | sample 431651 | NCBI WGS metagenome assembly JFJP01 (sample SAMN02602958, study PRJNA72255) | Microbial mat metagenome, whole genome shotgun sequencing project. | biome: fresh water; feature: sink hole; material: water; isolation source: purple microbial (photo- and chemosynthetic) mats found in... | reverse complement strand
TTTCCTGATGCAAGATGTTCCTTACTTAATAAATGTACGTGGCGGTAAAGACGGTTTGGCAAAATGGATAGACGATGTGCGGGCGGACAATGCCCCCATGAATGGTGCGCAACATGTTGATATTTCTGGCTTTATAGGTAAATACGGTCATGGCGACGAACCGTCGCACCACATGCCGTTTTTGTACAACTATGCCGGTCAGCCTTGGAAAACCCAGCAGTTTGTACGCGAAGTGCTGGACAGCATGTACCACGATGCCCCCTTGGGATTGGAAAACAACGAAGATTTTGGTCAAATGTCGGCGTGGTACGTCATGAGTTCAATGGGTTTCTACTCCTTTTGTCCCGGAAAGCCCGAATATACCCTTTGTTCGCCTATTTTCGACAAAGTATCCATCCATTTAGACAATGGAAAATCCTTTATCATTTCTTCAAAAAACAACTCTTTTTCAAATCAATACATACAAAAAGCCACGCTAAACGGAAAGCCGCAAAATGACTTTATTCTGCAACATAAAACCATTCTGCAAGGTGGAGAATTGAAATTTGAGATGGGAGAGAAGCCGAATAAGAATTTGTGGAGATAACTGAAAACAAACAGACTAACAATAAAAAATAAGGGAACATGAAAACAGTATTTGCAATCTTAGTTTTAATCACCGGGAATTTGAATGCCCAAAGTTTGAAATGCGACAACCAAAAAGTTGTTGAAGCTTATCAATTGGCAATCAATACGGTAGAAGTAAATGTCCGTAGAGGCGTATTAGCGGCGGGCGCCGATTATGGTGGCGAGTGGGCACGGGATGCTGCCATGAATGCGTGGAACGGGGTGAGCTTAATCAACCCCAAACTAGGTGAAAATTCGCTATGGAGTGTTACTGCTAATAAAGATTCTATTTCCCATCAGTATTGGGACCGAATTATTTGGGTAATTGGAGCTTACAACCAGTATAAAGTGACGGGCGACAAAGTCTTTCTGAAGCAAGCCTATAGCTGTTCGGTTAATTCGATGAAGGAACTGGAGAAAATTGCTTTTGACAGCAATTACGGCTTATTTACCGGACCTTCGGTTTTTAACGATGGCATATCGGGTTACCCGGCACCGATATTTGATAGTCTGAACATGTCTCATCAGGTGTTGGAGCACAAAAATTCTAAAACAATAAAATGTTTAAGTACTAACTGCATTTATTATGGTGCCTACAAATCTTTAATAGAAATGGGGCAATTGCTCAATGCCGACAAATCGGCAATTGCTATTTTTAAGCAGAAGGCGGATGCACTGAAATCGAATATTTTAAAATACATGTATTCTAAAACAGACAATACATTTTATTATTTGATTGACAATGAAGGAACTGCAGCTAAATATCAGGAGGGATTAGGGATTTCATACTCCGTTATGTTTGGGGTTCTCGACGGAGAAAAAGCAAAAGAAATAATTCGGAATGCAAAAGTGTCTGTTTATGGCATAACATCCATTTATCCCGATTTTCCACGATATTCTCCCGCAAAACCAGGCAGGCACAATAATCTGATTTGGCCAATAGTGAATGGGTATTTTGCTCAAGCAGCCATTTTAACTGGGAATAATGACACTTTTACAAAAGAATTCAATGGATTAACGCAATTGGCAATCGATGCCGATAAAGGCGATTACAATTTTAGAGAAGTGTATAATCCATACACTGGTGCTCCGGATGGTGGTTGGCAAGGCGGTAGCCACGGCAATTCCATGAAGCTTCAAACTTGGTCGGCAACGGCTTATATGAGCATGATCTATTATGGATTGGCAGGAATGAAAATAGAGAATGAGTCCATTTCTTTTGCCCCATTTTTGCCTGAAAATATCCATTATTTGGAATTTGACGGCATAAAATACCGGGATGCGGATCTGAAAATTAGACTCAAAGGAACTGGTTCGAAAATCAAATCATTTTTGGTGAATGGCAATAAGCAATCCAAATTCAGCATTGATGCTAAGGTGAAAGGAGTAACGGAAATTAGTATAGAACTTGAATAAGTAATGCATAATGCATAATTCATAATGCATAATGCATAATTAAACAAAGCGCAATCATTGAGACGTTTGTGACAATTCGAATCAAACATAATATCTTGTCATTTACTTAGAATTTGACAATAAATAACATTTTCAATTTTGACGTTTTTTTATAGAACACCGATTTACACTGGCAGAACGGATTAAAAAAAATGCAAGCATTTTGATCAGACGCTCTTATCAATTGACGAAGTCAATTTTAAATCCGTTTTTTTATCTGCTCAGTCCGCATTCAATTGGAAAACTCGCACAAGGGATTGTTGACCAAAGATAAAACAGCTCCAAATTGCTTTGCCATTGCAGGTGCCGATAGTGAATTTGTATGGGCAAAAGCAACAATTGAAGGAAGCGAAATTGTAGTTTGGAGTGACCAAATTGCTGCACCAGTATCCGTTCGTTATGCCTGGGCCGATAATCCTGAAGTGAATTTGTACAGCACCGATGGTTTGCCTGTGCTGCCTTTTAGAACTGGCAAATAGTAACATACTAAATGAATTGGTTATATTAACCCATTTTAAATTAACAAAAAAAATAATTACAACTGAAAAGAGCATGAAAATAAAAAAAAGTATGATTTATGTATTCCTTCTGGCTGCTTTTTCATTACAAGCCCAACCTTATTGGGAAACGTATATTCATAATAGCTATGTGGATGAAAATATTTTCCTGAAACAGGCCGTGGATTCATCTATTCCACCCACTTATGAATCGGCACGGAATCTATTGCCAGAGCCGGTTTGGAATGCCCGTCCCGATGTGCTGAAATGTTATTGGAAAACATGGGAAATTGCGTATTCCAATTTACATGCCGTGGAACCCAAAAGTGGTTTTGTTTATCCTTTGATTGATGCCGCTTTCAATGGAGATATTTACATGTGGGACAGCAGTTTTATGCTTATGTTTTTGAAATACGGTATTCAATCATTTAATTTTTTGCCCGCACTGAATAATTTTTATTGCAAACAGCATTCCGATGGATTTATTTGTCGAGAAATAAGGCGAAGCGATGGTACCGACACTTTTGAACGTTGGGCAATTGCCAGTACAGGTCCGAATATTATGCCCTGGACTGAATGGGAGTATTATTTAAACATGAATGATTCTGCTCGATTGAAAGATGTATTCCCGCCATTATTAGCCTATTATCAGTGGTTTAGAACAAATCGGTCGTGGCCTGACGGGTCTTACTTTGCCAACGGTCAGTCGTGTGGGATGGATAATCAGCCCCGCATTCCGGGCAACAAAAACGATCAGGCAGTAAATCACAGCACAGGATATATGTCGTGGATTGATTGCACTTTGCAACAAATTGTGGCAGGTAACGTGCTGATTAATATTGGAAAAAAAATTAATCGCGAAGTTGATATCAAAGACATTGAAACGGAAGTTGCTTTTCTGACAGAATATGTGAATACGAAAATGTATGATAGCAAGAACGATTTCTACTTTGACCGTATGCGTGATGGAAAACTGACGCAAGTGAAAAGTATAGCTGCATATTGGTCATTATTAGCAGGTGTTGTTCCACAAGAAAAATTGAAAAATTTTGTAAGTCATTTGGAGAATAAAAATGAGTTTGACCGACCACACCGTATTCCGACACTATCCGCTGACAATGAGCACTATAAGCCCGAATGGGGATATTGGTTAGGGGGCGTTTGGGCACCTACCAATTATATGGTTTTAAGGGGGCTTACAAAGTACAAACAAGATTCATTGGCTTACGAAATTGCTTATAACACACTTAATAATGTGGTTGATGCTTTTAATAAGCAAGGCACGATTTTCGAAAATTACTCTCCCGAAACAGGTGAGGATTAATTCCCATTGCTGTACTTTTTGAGTATGTTTTTGGAGTTAGAGCCGATGTTCCAACCAATACATTGGTTTGGGATGTGCGATTGACAGACGCTTTTGGAATTAAAAAATACCCTTTTGGTAAAGCAGGACTTGTTGATTTGCAATGTGCTAAAAGAAAGAAAAATACCGACAAACCCGTTGTGTCGATTCAATCCAATGTTTCATTCAATCTACTTTTGAAATGGAAAGGTGGTAGCCAGTTGATAGCGATAAAAATGAATAAAAATAACAAGAAAAATTTATAAGAAATGAAAAAAATAAAGTTAATTCTTTCGGCAATCTTCCTATCTGTATTTTGTTTTGCTGCTCCCAAATTACTGACAATTTCTTCACCCGATGGCTATTTAAAAGTAAATATTTCTCTGGCTGAAAAGATTACTTATTCCGCTGATTTCAAAGGAAAACAAATCATACTTCCTTCACCAATTTCGATTGCCTTATCGGATGGTAGCGTTATTGGTAAACAACCTGTTTTTCAGAACGCTACAACAAATAACGTTAATAAGGAGATAAAAAATGTAATCAATGGTCGACGGAGTTCAATAACCGACAACTATAACGAGATGGTCGTTAACCTAAAAGGGAAATACTCAGTTGTCTTTCGGCTTTACAACGAAGGTTTTGCATATCGTTTTAAAACGAACTTCCCTGGAACGTTGACAATCAAAAACGAAGAGGCAACATTTAATTTTCCGAAAGAAAGTAGTTTGTATTATATCTATAAAGTTCAGTATGAAAATTCAGGAGAAGGTAGTTATATATACCAGAAAATCAATGAAATGCCCGACAGTGTTTATGGTTTAACTCCAGCTGTTGTGGTCATTCCTGACGGACCGAAAATTGCGATTGCCGAATCGTCGTTGTTTGATTATGCAGGATTAAATATTAAAAGAAATCCGGCAGTGGCTGGTTCGCTGATTGGTACCTTTGCCCCTGATGTTGAAAAGGAAGAAGCAAATGACTGGTTTTATAAAATTACCAAAAGGAAAAACTATATTGCATCAACCAGTGGTCAACGGGATTTTCCATGGAGAATAATGGTTGTGGCTGAAAATGATGTCCAACTTGCCGATTGTGATATAGTCTATAAATTGGGTAAGCCTGCTGAAGTTTATAATGACTTATCATGGATAAAAAATGGCAAAGCTGCATGGGACTGGTGGGCTGACTGGAGCATTCAGGGAGTTGATTTTGTAGGAGAAATGGGGAGTTTTGAATACTATAAATACATGATTGATTTTGCTGCCGTCAATAAATTGGAATTTGTTGAAATCTCGGTAGGTTGGATGGACTATTTGGATATCCTCAAGGTGAATCCTAAAATTCGAATGCCTGAATTAATGGAATACGCCAAAAGCAAGGATGTTGGTATTATGGTTTGGGTGGTAGCACATACCCTTGAACGTCAGTTTGATGAAGCTTTTGAGTTGTTCTCAAAACTTGGCGTGGCTGGTGTGAAAGTTGATTTTTTGGATGCCGACCATCAAGGCCGAATAAATTTTTACGAGAAAATTGCCAAAGAATGCATGAAGCGCAAACTCATGGTTTATTATCATGGCGCTTGTAAACCCAATGGGCTAGAGCGAACATACCCTTGTATTATAAATTATGAAGGTGTACAGGCAAATGAACACAATAAATGGAGTAAAGATGAAACACCAAAACACACTGTAAATGTGGCGTTTATCCGGAACATGGCAGGCCCTATGGACATGAACTGTGGCGCAATGCGCAATGCGCAGGGAGATGCTTTTGCGGTGAGCAACAGTATGCCTATGAGTCAAGGCACACGGTGTCATCAGCTGGCCATGTATATCACCTATTTTGCCCCATTTACGATGGTTAGCGATGCCCCGGATACCTATATAACTGATAAACATTGCATTGATTTGATTTCGTCTATTCCTACAAACTGGGATAATTCAAAAGCCATTGATGGAAAGATTGGAGAATACATTATTATGGCCAGAAATAAAGGAGAAAACTGGTATGTTTCGGGTTTAAATAATGAAACGCAACGTTCCGGAAATTTAAAATTAAATTTTCTGGGTGAAGGAACCTATTCTGCAACTTTATTTGCGGATGGAATAAATGCCAATAAAGTGGGTACTGATTATAAAATTACAAATCTGAAAGTTACTGCAAATTCTGTTCTGCCCTATTCTATGGCTAACGGAGGTGGATTTGTTCTGAAAATAGAAAAGTTAAAGTAAATAAATAAAATAAACTAACAAATGAATTTCACAATCAAATTACTAGCAATTAGTTGCCTACTCCTATTTTTAGCAAATACCAGCGTGAAATCCGTTGATTTTATCCCACAAACACACTCGTCGGTTGATTCAGCAAATCTGCAAAACGGATATTTAGTATATCATTTTATCAAAACCGACGAAAAAGGGAAAATTATTCCTTGGTACAGTGCCAATTTAGGAAATTCGTACGACCATGTATTGGGTTTAGTTTGGAATTTTTGGGATACCATGAAAGTTGACCCCAATGGTTTGCCTTATTACATGAACCATCAGGTGTGGGAAGATAAATTCAATGATGGACGCGGTGTGGCGGGTTCACAATTTGAAATGACACTCTCATCGTGGTACCTCTATTATGTTTATACAGGCAATAAGCGCGTGATGGACAACATGACTTACGTTGCCGATTATTACCTATCACATTCACTTTCAGCGCCAAAAGCAGCATGGCCCAATATTCCCTATCCATACAATACACTTGTTTATTCGGGAATTTATGATGGGGATATGATTTTGGGGAAAGATTTCACGCAGCCCGACAAAGCAGGTGGTTTTGGTTATGAACTTGTCAACTTCTACAAAATGAATGGCAATGAAAGATACCTAAATGCAGCTATCGATATTGCTAATACGCTTGCAAAGAAAATCAAAAAAGGTGATAATAATAATTCGCCGTTACCATTTAAAGTGAATGCGGAAACTGGCAAAGTGGGTGTTTTGATTGAAACAGTGAATGGCAAAAAACATACAAATTCTTCTTCATATTCTTCAAACTGGACGGGTACGATGCAACTTTTTCAGGAGTTGCAAAAATTAGACAAAGGAAATACCGCTTTATATAAAAAATCATTTACAACCCTTTTGGAATGGATGAAAGCAGTGCCGCTCAAAACGAATAAATGGGGTCCTTTTTTCGAGGATGTGAATGGTTGGTCTGATGCTCAGATAAATGCCATCACTTTTGCCCGTTTTATGATGAAAAATCAAGCACTTTTTCCTGAATGGAAAACTGAAGTAGCAGAAATTTTTGATTGGACTTACTCAAAATTGGGAAACAACAAGTGGAAAAATTACGGCGTAACGGTTGTAAATGAACAAACTGCATATCCTATTGAAGGGAATAGTCACACAGCTCGACAAGCATCGGTGGAACTTTTGTATGCGCAACTTACTGGCGAAACGGACAGGGTAGAAAATGCAGTTCGTCAGCTAAATTGGGCAACTTACATGGTAGATTTTGACGGCAAAAATCAATATCCAAATGAACAAATATGGACTTCCGACGGCTATGTGGATTATGTTCGTCATTATTTGCGGGCCATGGATGCCCGACCAGAACTTTCGCCCGACAACGGTAACCATTTGCTTTCCAGCACTTCCACCATCCAACGGATTGAGTATTATCCAAATTATGCGTATGGATTTTGGAGCATTGCACTATCCGAACAAGACTTGACAAAAGGAAAAGATATTTTCCCCAAAATAAGATATTTCACGTACGATAAATCCTCCAAAGAAACTATTCGTTTAGTAAAAAAACCTGTTTCGGTGACAGTAAATAAAATTGCAATTTCAGAAACATCAACTAATTCAGATGAGGGATGGACTTGGCAATCGCTTGATAAAGGTGGAGTTGCAACTATCAATCATACAAATGGAAATGAAATTTCCATTATTTATTGAATCAAAGATTTTCCTACTTTGTGTTAATATAAATAATCTGCAATTGTTTCTTTATAAAACATTTATGTTTTATTCTCAGTGCCTGCCTGCGGTAGGCAGGGTCTATATTTGGTTTAAATTTATTCTTAGTGTATCTCAGTGCCCTTAGTATCTTAGTGTTAACTTTTTTATTTTAATTGCGTAGCAATTTAATCGATACAAAGTCGAATATATTCAAAAAGCCACATTATACGGAAAACCGCAAAATGACTTTTTACTGCAACATAAAACTATACTACAAGGTGGAGAATTAAAATTTGAAGTGCGCGAGAAACCGAATAATAAATTGTGGCAATAATATTAAAACATCTAATTTTAAAAATGGATAGTCACTCAATAATTTAAAAAGTGGCGCAGAAAGAATTTAGCAGAAAAGCGGCAAAAACTCGAAACGTAAATAGTGAAATCGATTGATTTTGCTAAGACTGATTTCCAATTTCTTTACAGAATATGTTTTATAACATACAATACAAACTGTTAGAAATTGGCAACTTAATTGTATTATAATTATACGGGATTAGACTTTTCTTAAAATAGAAAAACTGAGAACGATTTTCTAGTCTATTTGTAATTTTAAATTACAAATTTCGCACTAATAATTATACAATTAATATAAAATGACAAAAGTAAAAATTTTCTCCTTACTGTTAGTAATATGTTGTTTTTCAAGCTTATTAGCCCAAAGATCTGAAATCTCTCTGTCGCAAAATGCCAACCACGAAAGCTTACAAATGCCCTGGCGAAATTGCATAGCCGTGGGACGCGCACAAAATTTGTTGCGTGCCGATTGTTTGGAACATTTGGCCACTGCCCAAAAAGTAATGGGTTATAAATTCTGCCGTTTTCATGCCATTTTTGATGATGATATGGCGGTAGTAGTGCGCAACAAGGATAATTCTCTCACTTTTCAGTGGCATCAGGTGGACAAAGTATATGATGCTTTGCTCAAAATGGGCATTCGCCCGTTTGTAGAAATTAATCCCATGCCTACCGCTTTGGCTTCGGGTACTCAAACCATGTTTGGCTATAAAATGAACGTAACTCCTCCACAATCGTACGACGAATGGGGCTACTTTATGGAAGAATTTGCCAAACATTTAATTGCCCGTTATGGACTGAATGAAGTGCGTCAATGGTATTTTGAGGTGTGGAACGAACCTAATTTAGGCGCATTTTTTAGCGGAACACAAGCGGAATATTTCAAGTTATATGCCAGCACCGCTTTTGCTCTTAAGAAAGTGGATAGCGAATTACGTGTGGGCGGCCCTGCTTCGTCAAACGGAAAATGGGTAACGGACATGATTAATTATGCTACTACTAATAAAGTGCCGCTGGACTTTGTATCTACACATTTATACGCTCAAGATGAGCAGATTAACTACCCAAACCGCAAAGGCAGCCCCTACCCTATTGGCGATTATTTTTCGGCTCAAATAAAAGGTGTGCAACAAGAAGTGAAAAATTCGGTTCGACCTGATTTGGAACTGCATTATACCGAATGGAATACTCAAGCGGCAAAAGACTCGGCTTCAGTTACTTGGGGCGATAATATCTACGTAGATAATCTGTTTGCAGCTTCTTTTATTGTGCGCAATAGTTTGGAATTGGATAAAACTGTAAGTAGTTTTGCTTACTGGGTGATAAGCGATATTTTTGACGAAGGCGCCATTCCTCATTCTCCTTTTTCGTGTACGTATGGCATGATGACCATTCACGGTATCCCTAAGGCGTCCTACAATGCTTTTGCACTTTTGCGCAAAATGGAAGGTTTCAAATTGGATGTTAGCAAAACAGAAGTTGCAGAGGCAAAAACCAATGCAAAATCCAAAACGGCTATTGTTCCAAAAACAAACGTAAGTAGCAATGGAACAGGAGCTTATGCAGTTAATGAGTTGGGAACAATTAAAGTCATTCTTTGGAACCAAAATTTTGTGGAAATTGCCAATAATCCAACATGGAATGGCTCGGTTAGCATCCCATTTTTGGATGCGAATGTACAATATACGGCTGTAAGTTCCACAATTACAGCAGGTGCGGGCAGCCCGTGGGAATCGTGGCAACAAATGGGCGCACCTCAAAATCCAACCAATTTACAGCTGGAATTACTCCGCACACACGCCAATCCAGCCATGGCAATTGAAAAAACGAAGGTAGTGAATGGCAAGCTCACTATAGATTTCACCTTAAATGCGGGCGAAGTAAAATACATCGAAATTTCACCAAAAGGCAAGGTGGCTGTAAAAAGAGGAATTTCAGAGGAAGCTGCAAAATTACTGGAATCGCAGTTGGGTCAAAAGACAAAAAAATAAGAATCTTCATTTTATCAAATAGTAATTCCGATACCTTCCCACCAGCTTTGGGAATAAATACATTAACAAGAAACACTTAACAATATGCATCTCACCAAAATTAGTTTAATATTCCTGCTCTTTATAGCGCCACTTTCAGCCAAAAATTATTATTTTTCAACCGAAGGCAATGATAAAAATACTGGAACTTCGAAAAAGAAAACATGGCAAAATGTTGAAGTTTTGAATACTTTGGACTTGAAAGCCGGCGATTCAGCATTGTTCCGCCGTGGCGATACTTTTACAGGCGAAATTGTGGTGCGTCAATCGGGGAAAGCAGGTAAACCCATTGTCTATTCGGCTTATGGAGAAGGAAATAACCCCATATTGAGTGGAGCCATCCAACTGAAAGATGCCAAAACCATTTCGCTTAATCATCAAGAATTTACAGTGACTCAAAAAGTATTGAAGTTATATGTAAATGATAAAAAGCAAACTTTGGCGCGCACCCCAAATACTGGTTATCTGACTACAGGAGAAGGAATTGACAAAATTGGTTTCCAAACTACGCTTACCCAACCAAACGGCTATTGGGTAGGTGCTTCTTTGGGTATGCGCACTATCGACTGGGTTTTTGAACACCGAACTATAGGCTCGTTTGAAGATGGAAAATTGAAATTTACCAAACCTTCAATCTACAATTTAACCAAAGGATATGGCTATTTTTTGGAAGATAAAGTGGAGTTGTTGGATACCATCGGCGAATGGTTTAGTTCCGAAAAATCATTACAAATTATTTCCAATCAAAATTTGAATACTCAAAAAGTAGAGGGAGTTGTTTTTAAAAATGGAATTGTATTGATGTCTGGCGTGAATAATATTGTCATCAGCTCGCTCCAAATAGAAAAGTATGCAGCCAATGGTATATGGGCTCAGCAAGGAAGTGGAAATATTGATGTGATCAAAAACAAGATTTTAAAAGTTGGGTACATGGGTGTTTGGTTGGATACATTGGTGAGCAATTCGAATGTGAAACACAATGTAATTGAAGACGTGGCAGGACGTGGCGTTTCAGGAATTCGTAATGTGAATTGCAATATTGAGTTTAATAAAATTCATCGCGTTGGGCTGTGGCCAGGCGAAGGAGTGAGTGGCGTGAATGGTATGGAGGGAATTGTGATTGAGAATCAAGAAAAAAATCATGCGTTGAGTAATGCAAGCAATAACAAAATTGCATTCAATGAGGTAGATAGCACTGGTTATGCAGGAATTCGGTTGGATGGAAAAAACAGTATTTGCGAATTTAACGTGGTAAAAAACACGTCCTTAAAACTGAATGACTCTGGTGCCATTTACTGTTTCGGTAAAGTGAAAAACCGAACCCACAACAATCGCATCAGTAACAATTTGATAATTAACGCAGTGGGAAATACGGAGGCTACACCGTCCAATGATATGGCAACAAATGGCATATATATCGACAATAATTCCACCCAAATTTTGGTGGAGAATAATACGGTAATTCATTCTTCCAGCACCGGTATTTTTGTAAATGATGGCTCTCCAAAAAATATAGTTAGAGGGAACACTACGTTTGATTGTGAAGCTGGAATTGCCTTTGCCGAATGGGCAAATAAAGACTCGTTGTATGGCAATTTTGTTGAAAAAAACACCGTGGTTTGTACCGCTAAAAGTCAGCAGGGTATTTCGCTAACCACGTTTTTGGGATCAAGTTTAAATGCGGGTAAATTCAGTAACAATACCTACATAAATGCTCACGATGGATTTTTCTTGAATTACAAAACTGACCCCGAAAAAGGTCAACGTCGTTCTGATTTATTTCGTTTGGCAAACTGGCAAAAAGTTAGCGGAGATGAAATTGGAAGTCGCTCGATTGAACGTAAAGGGGCAAAAATCATTTACAACGATAGTTTTGCTATGAAGGAAATTACTTTGCCAGAAGGAAATTTTACCGATATAGAAGGAAACAAACTTGCCAAAAATGTTCAGCTAATACCTTGTGCTTCAATGATTATTGTGCCTGTTCAATAGTACAGAAATCATTTACGAACCATTTTTTTACACTAAAGAAAAATCAATGTTCAAAAAAGTTATTCAAAAAGAAATTGCGGCCTTCGATATCCTTGGCGCAGATGCTAAAAGATTATTGGCAGCCAATTTTATTTACGCTTTGGCATTTCCATTTATCATCGTTTTTGGCAGCGCGTTTATTTTGCGGGCTACCGGTGGCGATAAAATTATGACCATTTTCTATAATTGGGGATTTTTTGCAGGACTCATTCTTGGTTATTTAATGACAGGTAGCATTCTGAAAAACAAATTGATGAATATCAAAGTGCTGTTTTCTGTTGGTATCTTGCTCACCGTTATCCCCCTGTGTGTGTTGATGTTTTTTGGCAAAGAATCGGGTTATTTGGTAATTTTGTACGGCTTTTTGATTGGAATTGGAAACGGTATTTATTGGTCATGCCGTAACTTTTTAACTTTACTGGTAACCAACAATCAAAATCTGAATTTCTATACCAGTGTGGAACAATTTATCATTATATTTTGTAATGCGCTGATACCATTATTGTTTGGTACTTTTGTGTTGGGAAATACTGTTGATCCCGATGCTAAAATGCAGATGTATAAATATACTTCCTTAGTGGTAATAGTTACTAACCTGATTGCTTGCTGGTTGGTAATGAAAAGCAATTTTAAAAATCCGGAAATAAAGAAATTTATGTATAGCGGTTTTGGAAAAGACTGGCAATTTCAACGCCTGCTCACCTTCTGCGTAGGCATGGTGGAAAGTGGCTTTATGGTGCTGATGACTTTGCTTATTCTCACTGTGGCGGGCGACGAATCGGTGTTGGGGAAAATTGAATTTACAACAGCAATTCTGTCTATCATCTCTATTTACATTGTTGGACGAATTTCCAAACCGCACCATCGCGGACGTATCATGTTGGCGGGAGCTATCAGTTTAATTATTGGTGGAACTATTTTGGCATTTACCATTACCAATCAAAATCTGATTTTAGGTTTCACCATTTCATTTCTTGGTGTTATCATGATGAAAATCAGTCAGGTAGTGGCCGACCCAATGGTACACAGCGCCTTTCGTGCCACTTATATTTCGAGCTGCGATAAAATGTCGAAAATTGAAAAACGTGACAGCTATTCATATATTATGGACAATGAGTATTTTATGAATGGCGGCCGTATTTTTGGCGGATTTGTCTTTCTGTTAGCTACTTATTTGTTTTACAAAGCAAGCAATGGAGTGGGTGGTTTGTCGGAAGCTCTTTCGGTTAACAATCACGATGTGAGTGCCTTGCGGTTTACATTTATCATATTAGCAATTATGCAGTTACTTTCGGCATATTTGATTCAGAGAATTAATAAAAGCCCCCTTAATCCCCCGAAGGGGGAAATTTAAGTCCATGTTTATAAAATGTAAGTGGATAGTTGGTAGTCAGCCAGCCCTGAGTATGGGACAAAAAATCAAAACTAACAAAAAAAGGATTTGCGTTTATTTGTGTTATTTGCGTTCATAATTCTTTGTTAGTTAATAGTTTGTACTTTTAATAATTTCCATTTAGGGGTTATTTGTCAGTAAAAGAATAATTTAAGTTTATAGTAATCAATACTTGCATAGTTCCCCAAAACTCAAAAATCCTTTTTCTTTCTCTTTTAGGAGAAAGTACCCGAAGGGGATAGAGGTTGGGCTAGGGGTCATTATAATCAGGAAATGAATTTAGATAAAGTTGAAATAAGGGCCAAAGCGTTTTTGGCGCAAATGTCATTGGAGGAAAAAGTGTCGCAGTTGGTGCATAATTCCAAAGCCATCGAAAAGTTGGGAATTCCAGCCTACAATTGGTGGAACGAATGTTTGCATGGTGTGGCTCGTGCCGGATTGGCAACCGTTTTTCCGCAAGCCATTGGCATGGCAGCTTCGTGGAACGTTGAACTGATGGGCAAAATAGCCGAAGCCATTTCGGACGAAGCCCGCGCCAAACATCACGATTTTATACGCCGTGGCAAACGAGGCATCTACCAGGGCTTGACTTATTGGAGTCCGAATATCAACATTTTCCGTGACCCACGGTGGGGGCGCGGCATGGAAACGTATGGCGAGGATCCGCATCTGACATCACGTTTGGGAGTGGCATTTATAAAAGGAATTCAGGGCAACGACCCCAATTATTTGAAGCTGATTGCTACACCAAAACATTTTGCGGTACACAGTGGCCCCGAATACAGCCGACATTTTTTTGATGCCCAACCTACCGAACGTGATTTGTGGGAGACCTATCTTCCTGCTTTCGAAGCCTGTATCAACGAAGCTGGGGCGTATTCCATTATGGGAGCCTACAACCGCTTACGAGGTGAAGCTTGTTGCGCCAGCGATTTGTTGCTGAATAAAATATTGCGTGACAAATGGAATTTCGATGGTTTTGTGGTATCCGATTGTGGTGCGATTGCCGACATTTTCCAAACACACAAACTCACCAAAACGCCTGCCGAAGCAGCAGCATTGGCAGTAAAAATGGGAACCGATTTGTGTTGCGGACATGAATATTGCGATTTGGTGGAAGCGGTGATGATGGGATTAATTACGGAAGAAGAAATCGACATTGCCGTTACTCGCTTGATGAAAGCCAAAATTCGTTTGGGAATGTTCGACGACGAATCGAAAGTGCCTTATGCAGCCATTCCAATGTCGGTGGTGGACAGTGAAGAACATAAAAAGTTAGCACTTCAATCGGCTCGCGAATCCATCGTGTTGCTGAAAAATGATAACAACATATTGCCATTAAATAAGAAAACAAAAACCATAGCGGTGATAGGTCCAAATGCCGATGCGCCTGATAGTAATTTAGGAAATTACCACGGAATGCCCTCACATTCAGTATCTTTATTGGAAGGAATAAAAAATAAATTGGGCGGAAATGTAAATATTTTGCACGAACGCGGCTGCGAATTGGCCGAAGGATTGCCGTTTTTGGAAGTATTATCCAGCGACCAATTATTTACTTATCCGTGTTTAACACACAGCGGTTTACAAATTGACTATTTCAATAGCAATAAATTTGAAGGAAGCGTTGTTAGAACCGAAGAAGTGGCGGAATTAAACCACTGCATGTTCGAAAATTTAAGCGATAAAATTGAAAATACGTCCAATTTCGGCATTCGGATTACTACTTACATTCAACCCAAAATAGCAGGAAAATATGCCATTGGTACAGGTGGACTAACTGATTATCAACTTTTTGTAGACGATGAATTAGTTTCGGAATTTCACACCATCTGGGAACCCGAAAAAGTGTATGGCTGGATAGAACTGCAAGCTTTTAAAACCTATAAAATTACCATTCAAATTGCCGATTTAACCAGCGAGGCGCACATTCAGAAATTGCTTTGGGCAATTCCAGATGATAAAAGAGAAGAACGTGCTTTGAAAGCGGCTGCTGAAGCCGATGTAGTGGTGCTTGCCATGGGACTGTCGCCACAACTGGAAGGTGAGGAAATGCCAGTAATTGTAGAAGGTTTCAAGCAGGGCGACCGCCTTTCGTTCGATTTGCCGAAACTGCAAACTGAGCTGATGAAGAAAATTGTGGCGTTGGGAAAACCAACGGTTTTGGTGCTTTTCAATGGTTGCGCTTTGTCAATCAATTGGGAAAAAGAAAATA
>JFJP01038757.1_pt1 | contig 15886 bp, 13 predicted proteins | sample 431651 | NCBI WGS metagenome assembly JFJP01 (sample SAMN02602958, study PRJNA72255) | Microbial mat metagenome, whole genome shotgun sequencing project. | biome: fresh water; feature: sink hole; material: water; isolation source: purple microbial (photo- and chemosynthetic) mats found in... | reverse complement strand
GTATAAACAAGGCCCCAGGGAATCAGAAAAGATGCCTCAATTCCTACGGAACCTGAACCTGAACCTATATCCCAGAGCACATGATCCTTTTTGATGAGTTTTAATTTTGACAGTGTAATGCACCGGATTTCAGATTTTGTGATTAGCCCCTTTGAATGTTTAAACAGGGAGTCTTCCATTCCGATATGTGTTTCCCGTGAAACTGAATTCTTCTGTAAATGACGTTTTAAAAGGATAACGATATTGGGCTCTTGAAAGGTCTGCTGTCGCACAAGATCAATATTGTCAAACCATGATATTATTTCTTTATCCTGAAGGCCGAGGTTTTCAAGGACACAGAGCCTGAAATCATAGATGCCTTCTTTGATAAGCATTTCTGAAATATACCCGGGATTCATTTCAGGTGAGGTCAGAAAAGCTATTTTGTTTTCATTGGAAAGCCTGGAAAAGGAAATGGTTTCAGCCTCTTTTTTGCCATGAAGGCTTATGATTGATGCATCATGCCAGGGCTCTTTGATGGCTGCAAAGGCAGCAGATACAGAGGATATATTGGAATGGATGTTCAATTGAGGTTTATCAAAATATTGAATCAGAGTGGAGCCAATACCATAAAAAAGCGGATCACCAGATGCAAGAACAACTATTTTATGGTGATCCATTTTTTCTTTTATGGAGTCAACCACCCTTGCAATATGGCCCTTAATCACAATTTTCTGTTTGCCAAGATCATCAAATAATCCAAGATGGCGTTCCCCGCCGACAAGGACATCACATTCCCGGATCAGGTCAAGGTGTTTTGGTGTCAGATCGTTCATACCAAGACCGATTCCTATAACATCTATTGGATACATGTCAAGCCACCTTGTAATATGGATTCCTGGTTTTTCATTTTGAGGCGAGGATTAATGTCCAGTAATCCGGCGCTCTGTTTTCAAGTTCGTCAATATCATTGATAATCTCTTCATTGTCTCTGCCGCAGTTTGTCACAGCTACGCTTCTCTTGTAAAGGTCTGTATCCTTTAGCGCCTGGTTAATATCTTTTATATTTTTGTACGCTTTGACGATAGCTATATTTTCTACGCCATCAACATTTCTTATCCGGTCCCCACCGAAAGCTCCTGATGTTATGAGTAAAGATTCCTCTCCTTCGACAAGTATCCGGTTCAGGCGGGCAGAGGCGGCATGGAAGGAGGTGATACCGGGAACGGTTTCAATATTCGCCTCCGGCATGATACACTTCATTTTTTTGAGTATATACCCGAAGGTGGAATAAGTTGTGGGGTCTCCCAGGGTCAGGAATACTGCGTTCAGTCCTCGTTTAAGCACATCTGCAATCATCCTTGCATTTTCGGTCCAGGCAATTTCAGCCGTATGAATATCTTTAGTCATGGGAAAGGAGAGTATGTTTACCGGAACATCAGGTGAAATATAAGGCGAAGCAATTTCAACGGCAAGGCTGTAGGTGTTTTTTGTGGAGGCTGCGGTAAAGATTACGTCTGCCGCTTTAATGACCCGGACAGCCTTCATGGTTAGCAGCTCTGGATCTCCGGGGCCTACACCCACCCCGAACAGTTTGCCGATTTTTTTCATTTCATGTCCTTATTTAAAATTTCTTTAATAAAAATATCTGGGTAAAGAATTTTTCCAATGGTGACTATTCCTTCATAAAGCCTTGGAACCGGCCGGGAAATGATATTTTCATCAATCAGATAGACCTGGTTATCTTTTATGGCTTTAATGATGTTAAAGCCGGGTTCATTTTTTATCTCTTGAATACTCACGGAATTCATAATCCCGCTCTGGGCGAGGAATACATCAATCTCTAAAGCTTTTGAAAGTAATTTCTCTTTGCCATAAATAGCAATGTTGGTATCTCTTGATGAAACGGCATCTGAGGCAATATTGACCCCTCCGGCGGTTTCAAGAACAAAGAGGGGCATGGCACCCGTTGTAAATGTTTTCATTTTGGCATGAATCGCTTCAAAATAGACCTTCTTTTTTGGATGAATGTGCCGGGTTAAAGAGCTGATGCGATTTGTTTTATCTTTGAATTCCCGGATCATTTTTTCTGCCAGCTCTGTTTTGCCGGTCAACATGCCCAGTTTCAGCCAATATTCGTACATCTCCTCGATATTGGAAGGTTGGAGGGAAACAACGATAATGCCTGATTTTTCGAGGCGTTGGATTAGTTGAGGATATCCATTGTCGATCATGGGTCGAATGAGTACAAGATCCGGTGAAAAGGCCAAAAATTTTTCAGGGTCATCATGATATGAAAATTTTTGCTTTCTGCTGGCGTTCAAAGGAAAGTTGTCGTTTGAGGAAACCCCAACGATCTGATTCTCCAGACCAAGGGAATATAAGTTTTCCGTGTGAGCGCCATACAATGAAATAATTCGTTTATAGGGCGTATCGAAAACGATTCTGCGCTGGTGATCATCGGTCAGCGTCAGGGCAGGACATACCCCGGAAAAAAGAAAAAGGAAGAGGAAGAGGAAAATCATCCCTGATATATAGAAGGTTTTGTAGTTAAGGCTAATGTGTCGGATAATACACCTGCTTTGCATGAACATGCTCGTTATACTCTACAATGGAATTCACTTCGAAAACCTCTTTAATCGTTTCTTCCGTCAGGACATCACTGGATCTGCCAAAGGCCCTTATCTCACCTTTTTTCAGGACGAGAATGGCATCTGACCAGGTTGAAGCAAGGTTCAGATCATGGAACACACTGATAACCAGTTTATTATTATCTTTTACCGAATATTTTACCAGTTGAAGCATCTGCAAGGTATGATGGATATCCATATTGGAAAAGGCTTCGTCAAGGAGAAGAATGGGAGTATCCTGGCACAAGGCCCTCGCAAACACACACCGTTGTCTTTCGCCACCGGAAAGCTCATTGATTTTTCGGTCCTGCAAATGACTGATGCCACAGATGTCCATCATATTCTCCGCCTTTTGAATATCTTCAGCCGAAGGAGGGGAGAATCTTGGGATATACGGATGCCGCCCCATCAATATGATATCTTTTACACAGAACGGGAAGTTGACGGCATAGTCCTGGGAGACAATAGAAATAAGTTTTGCAAGATTCTTTTTTGAAAATGACAATATCGGTGTTGAATCAATTTCAATATCTCCTGATAAGGGTTTCAAAAAACCGGAGATCAGGTCGAGAAGTGTGGTTTTACCGCTCCCGTTGGGACCGATAACGGAATAAAAAGAGCCGGAACAGAAAGAGCCGGTGAAATTTTTAATAATCATGCCGTCATCAGAGGAATTATCATCATAAGAAAAGGATATGTTATGTAGGGAGATTTTCATGGCTACCTTATTTGAACCGGTTCTTTTTGAATATCCAGCAGAAAACAGGGCCGCCGGTTAAGGCGGTCAGGACGCCGATGGGAATTTCCTGGGGTAGAACAGCACGGGTTATCGTGTCGGCAAAAAGGAGCAGAACAGCACCGGATAACATGGACAGAGGAATCAGCTTTCGATTGTCAGGGCCGGTGATAAACCTGACCATATGGGGCACAAGAAGTCCGACAAAGCCTATAATGCCCGATATAGATACGCAAACAGCAGCAAGAAAAGAACCTGAAAGAAGTAGAATAAAGGTGACTTTTTTTAAATCCACGCCCAGACTTGATGCGGATTTTGCACCAAGAGAGATCAGGTTGAGATCCCTTGCAAAAAACATGGAAATAAAAAATCCTGCAATAAGGAAGATAATGATGGTTGCAACATTGGGCCATGTCTTGGAAGCAAAACTTCCCATGAGCCAAAAAATGATGACGGATACCTGCTCATTGGCGATGAATTTTAAAAAACTGATTCCGGCAGAAAGAATGGCAGCCACAATAACGCCGGATAAGATCAGATTATTGGAAGAAAGGCCGGCCATCGGGTTTTTAGATGAATAAGATAAAAAAATGACCATAAAAAGAGTAAGACAGGCGCCGGTAAAGGCAAAAATAGGAACGGAAACAAAGGCATTGCTTAAATTCAGCAATATTGCAATGCTTGCACCAAATGCAGCCCCGGCAGAAACACCCAGCGTATAGGGGTCGGCAAGGGGATTGAGCAAGATACCCTGAAACAATACCCCGGAAAGCGCCAGGGCAGCTCCAACGCCTGCACAGGACAATATTCTCGGCAGTCTTACATCCATGATGACGGCCAGATGGGTTTCATTGATATTCCCAAAACCAGGTAGAGTTCCTGCTGTTTTTGTGATGAGGATATTGAGAATATCTGTTAACGGAATCCGGATATAACCCATAGAAAGAGAAAGAAAGATCATCAAAACAAGAAAAAGGGAGAAAAGAATCACCAGAAATCCTGGCCTCCCTTTTGATATGGCACCCGGTATACTCAATTGGTTGCCATAATCTACAGGATGATGCCTGGAGCTTTTGCAGCACTTTTTTTTAAAAAGAGAAAAAAAAGTGTGGGTTGATGATTTGATCCATATTGTTTCATGTGAAACGGAATATTCCTTGATTATTTAAGGTTACAAATATGCCGGACCGGGTATCAATAAAAAAACCCATATCAGACCAGTCTGATATGGGAACCGTTTTTATCCGCATTTTATTGATCTGAAGCTTGTCCTAGCAAGCAACACGATCAAACATTCAGGCAGGTTTTCTGGCTTCCGGATCATTTTACCAGTCACACCTTCCCGTTTATCAGCATATTAACAGTGGTATTTGTGACCTTCATCCCCGGTTACAGCGGCGGGTCCGTTCCTGATTCTCACAGGATTCCCTTTTAACTGCTTCTACAGCACCTGAAATAATTGAATAAAATAGAGGGATATCCTGAAACTGTCAAGATAAAGTTTCACTTCGGCCGACGCAAGATTGTGATAGCGATACAAGTTTGTTGCATTATTATTGATTCACCTGTATCTTAAAGCCTGAAAATTTAACACCCGTGAAGGTTCTATGAAATTTGAAACATATCATATCTCATCAGATATAAAGAGAAATTTATCCGAGCTCGGATTTAAACGTCCGACAGATATCCAGTTTAAGGCCATTCCGTCCATTCTGAAAGGAGAAGATGTTCTTGCCGTTGCCCAGACAGGAACCGGGAAAACAGCCGCGTTTGCCATTCCCATCATTGACAGAATTCACAGGATGAAAACATCCAAAAAATCATTTGGCATAAAATGTATTGTCATGGTGCCCACAAGGGAACTTGCTGCCCAGATCGGCGGTGTATTGAATGATCTTTCCAGACACACAAAGGTAACAACCTTTGCTGTTTTCGGTGGCGTGGAACAGGACAGGCAAATAAAAAAATTAGCCGACGGCATCGATATGCTGGTCGCAACTCCCGGACGCATGTTTGATCTGATCAGCCAGGGCGCCATCAATATTAAATATATCGATACCCTTGTTCTTGATGAAGCGGATCGGATGCTGGACCCCGGCTTTATCAAGGACATAATGGCGATCAAGAAAATGCTGATTCAAAAACACCAGACGCTTTTCTTTTCTGCCACCATCAACAAAGAGATCAAAAAACTGGCCTTTTCTCAGGTGAAAACATCGGCCATAAGAATCCAGATATCTCCAGAAGATCCGGTTTCAAAGAATGTGACCCATTTTATCATGTTTGTTGAGATGGATGACAAACGCTTCTTTTTGCGACGATTCATTACAGACCATCCTGAGGCAAAAATTATTGTTTTTGTAAGAACCCGGGTCAGGGCCGAACGCGTGGCCAAAGCCCTTGAACGGGGAGGGATTGTGTCAGTCACCCTTCATGGTGAAAAAGACCAGAAGGAAAGAACAAGCGCAATGGACGGGTTCAAAGAAGGGACGACCCGTATTCTGATTGCCACAGATGTCAGTGCCAGGGGGATTGATATCCCAGATGTAAATTATGTCATTAATTATGATTTGCCAGATAAGGATGAAAACTATGTACACAGGGTGGGAAGAACCGGTCGGGGGGTAAAAAAAGGAATTGCGGTTTCCTTTTGCAGTACTGAAGAAAAAGAACGGTTTGAGGCCATCCAGGCATTTTTGAATAAAAAAATTGGAGTTATTCCGGTCAGTAAAAAAGAATATGATTACACGGTTTCCCTGTCCAATGAGGAAGCGAGCATTAAAGAGATGATCATGGAGCAGGAAGAATGGGAAAAAAACCGGAAGAAAAAATCAAAGAAAAAATGACCGGCCATTAAAGCTGGCTGGTCATTTGATGATGACAATCTCCCTTGTAAATTGATTTAACACCTCTGTTTCACCCTGATGATTAATTGCTACAATATCTTCTACCCTCATACCGACCTTTCCCGGAACGCAAATGCCAGGTTCAATGCTGAAAACCATGCCTCTTTCAAGGCATCTTGTATCGTTCCCGCTGATATATGGGGCTTCATGGACATCAAAACCGATACCATGGCCTGTCCGGTTTAAAAAATACCGGCCCATGCCATGACCTTCAATACATTTTCTGGCCTCACGGTCCACATCACAGCACCGGGCTCCTTCTTTTGCGGCCAGAACCGCTACTGCCTGTGCTTCTCTCGCAATGGTGTAAATCCTTTCTTCTTCTTTTGAAATATAGCCGATAAAAAAGGTTCTGGAAATATCCGAGCAATAGCCCTGGTAGCGGCATCCGAAATCGAGAAGAAGAACGTCTTTGTTTGCAATTACTCCTGAATTTCCTCGATAATGAGGTCTGGAATTATTGGTGCCGCAGGCAACAATGGGGGAAAAGGAAAGTCCGTCGGCCCCTTTTTCAATAAACAGGTCTTCTATTTTGACCTTGATTTCTTTTTCCATCATGCCGGGTTTGATTAACCGGGTCAGGTCATCCATAACCTCATCTGCGAGACAGGCAGCCATTCTCATTTTATTGAGATCCTGTTCCGTCTTTATGATGCGGAGTTCTTCAAGAAGATCGGTTCCATTTACAAATTCACATGGAAAAAGGGTTTTCATATCGATGAGGTCTACGGCTCGAATGCTTTCTCCGAGAGCCATTCTTTTGTTGTTAAGGTCAAAATCCACGATTGCTTTTTTCAGGGTTTCATGAAACCCCTGATCATCATTCCAGACATAAAAAGGAGCAGTTTTTTCAAACCAGCGTTTCATGTCTTCAGCATAAATCAGGTTGCAGATGTAAAAATATTGTCTTTTACAGGTAATGAAAAGGGCCTGAAATCGTTCACATCCCACTGGGTTAAATCCTGTCAGAAATTCAAGGGTATTGGAAGGGCCGATGACAACAGCATCAAGGTTTTTGTTCTTCATAAGCTGGAAAAGTTTATTAATCTTTAAAATGTCAAACATAAAAATCCTTTGGCTTATAATAGGGCCGTTTTGTTTAAAGAATTGCCGGATAATCGATACCGGACCCAATCTTTTTGAGGTTCAGCACCCAGAGCGGCGTAGAAACCTATGGCAAGAATGTTCCAGTTTAGTACAGACCACTCCACCCTGCCACAGCCTTTTTCAAGGGCGAGGGAGCATATATATTTCAATATTCTTTTTCCGGCCCCGTTATTTCTGTACTCAGGAAGGATATAAAGGTCTTCGATATAAATTCCGTTTTTCCCTTGCCAGGTAGAATAATTAAAGAAATAAACGGCAAATCCAATGGGCATTTCACTTATTTGGCATATAACTGCATGGCAAGTTGAGTGATCCGAAAACATGCTTTTTACTAATTGATCTCTGCCCGCTTCAACTTCATGGCCTGCCTTTTCTTCCTTTGCAAGTTCAGATACAAAAAACAGAATCAAGTCAGCGTCAAGTGCTGTCGCCGGTCTGATATTTATTTTTGGCATAGGGATTTCCTTTTATTCTTGTTGCTGATAGCAAAATTCGTCTCTGGATAATATGAAACGCCCTTAGATGTCAAGAAATCACATCCGGGTTGTCAAGAATTCCCCGGATTACCGCCGCGAGTTTATGACTATTCAATGGTTTTGCAATGTATTTTTTTTTGCACCGATGTGAATTGCATTCTGATCGTTGACGGTTCGAAAGAATTTGATTTATTTAAAAATTTCTTCTTTCAGCATGCAGCAGGCGATCCTGTATTTAGGCAGGCCGTTTTTATCGTAGGAAAGAGTTTGGGGCTGAATGATTTTATTCATTACACAGCCTTCCGGGATCCTAAGAGAAAACAGATTTTTTTCATTTATTTTTGGGGTGGTGATGAGTCTGTTTTCTCTGATTTCATAGGAATGAAGGGGGAAATCTTCACAGATGGGGCATTGATAGACTCTGCCATTGGGAAAAACAAAAAAATTTTGGGCTACATTGCCGGCGCATTCAAATAATTCATCCCGGCCGAGAAACACTTTTGGATAGGTTACAATTATTCCCTTGCCGGCAATCGCTTCAGCCACTCTTGGAATCACATCAAGCCAGGCTTTTTTTGAAACCTGGAGGGGGTGATCCGCTTTTGATGAAGCGCCGCGGATACCAATAACCTGGATGAAAAAACGCTTGATGCCAAGATCACGGACAAACTCCGGCATAAGTTCCAGTTCATGAATGTTTTTGTCCGAAACCGTATAAATCATTGAACAGGGAAATTTTTTATTATAGGCGTGGCGCAGTCCTTCCATGACCTTGTCAAAGCTTCCTTCTCCTCTGATCGCATCATTGGTTTTTTTTGTGGCGCCATCCAGGGAGAAAGACAGAAAATCGATGTCATCACTGGAAATTTTATCCAGAATATCATGGAAAAGGTATCCGTTGGTATCAATGGTAATGGATTTGAAACCGATTTTTTTTGCTGCTTTGACCGCCAGATAAAGGTCAGGGTGAAGGGTGGGTTCTCCGCCGAGATAAATAAGATTCGTTGTGGCGGCTTTATCTGAAAAAAGGCTGAGCCAGGATCTTATTGTTTCGATATCAAGGGTTTCTGTGCCATGCTGTTCCTTATTAATATAGCAATGGCTACAGGAAAGGTTACATTTTGTCAGGATGTGGAAAAAGAGGTTGGAAGAGTTCTTTGAGAATGCAACCGTCTGTTTTTGCATGCTATCCCATACATTGCTTGGTAAATTTCGGGTCAAAGGGAACCGGGTATTGCCCGTCAAAACAGGCTTTGCAGAAATTCTCTTCCGGGTTTTCGACACCTGTAGCCTCCAGCATTCCTTCGATGGACAGATATTTCAGGGAATCAAGCCCCAGGTAGTCCCTGAGCTCTTCTACGGTTTTTTGTGCGGCAATGAGTTCTCCCTTGCTGGAAAAATCGATTCCATAATAGCAGGGGAATTTATGGGGCGGGCAGGAAATGCGCATGTGTACCTTATGAACACCGAGTTCCCGCAACGCCTTGACCCGGGTTTTGGCCGTGGTGCCACGAATGATGGAATCTTCAATAATAATGATATCTTTGCCTTTGATCAGTTCCCGCACCGGGTTGAGTTTCACCCTTACGGTAAAATCCCGCATGGACTGGGTGGGCTGGATAAAACTACGCCCCACGTAATGGTTCCGGATCATTCCCATTTCAAAGGGAATGCCGGATTCCCTGGCATACCCAATGGCAGCATAATTTCCGGAATCCGGAAAAGGCATGACAAGATCGGCCTCCACAGGGGATTCCTGGGCCAGCCGTTTTCCATGGGCTTTTCTCATCTCATAGACATTGAGGCCGTCAATGGTGGAGTCGGGCCGGGCAAAATAGATATATTCAAAGATGCACAGGGTTTTGTGCCGGGCAGCCTTGGGGTGCCGGATGCTTTTGATGCCGTCTTCATTGATGATGACGATTTCTCCGGGGTCCAGTTCACGGACAAATTCGGCCTGGATAAGATCAAAGGCGCAGGTTTCTGAGGCCAGCACATAATGGCCGTTTAGCTTTCCGAGAGCAAGGGGTCTGAACCCGTTAGGGTCCTTCATGCCGATGATCTCGCCCTTACAGGTCAGAAGGATCATGGAATAGGCGCCCTCTATCTTTGAAACTGCTTTTTGAACTGCGCTTTCAATATCCCCTTTGATCAGGTTTTTGATGAAAAGATGAAGAAAAACTTCTGAATCCATGGTGGTTTGAAATATCGACCCCTTTTCTTCCAACTCTTCTTTCAGGATATGGGCGTTCACCAGATTTCCGTTGTGGGCCACGGCATAGGAGCGGTGCCGGTGATTCACAACAAAGGGCTGGGCATTGGTTAAAACAGAATCCCCGGTTGTGGAATATCGAACATGACCAATGGCGGAGCCCCCTTCTATTCTCTCAAGATCGTCCATGTCGAAAATTTCCGGGACAAGCCCCATGCCTTTATGGGAATAGATGGCATCGGTTATCCCCCGGTTGACTGAGATGCCAGCGCTCTCCTGCCCCCGGTGCTGGAGGGCATAAAGGCCGAAATAAGTTATTTTTGCAGCTTCCGGATGCCTATACAGCCCAAAAATGCCGCATTCATCCTTTGGCCGCTCACTGGTGTTAAATAGGTCATACATGATTGTTTTCCCGGTGATAGTCCTGAATGGTTTGTACGGATAGCGTTTCTTTTTGAAGGGCCTCAATGGCACTGCAGATGGCTCTTGCTCCATCGGTTGTAGTGGCATAGGGGATCTTGTATTTGATGGCCGCCCGCCTGATTTCATATCCGTCCCGCTGAGTCTGGCTCGACGCTCCGGTGTTCAGAATCAGTTGAATTTCATTATTGGTCACAGCATCCACTACATGCGGCCGTCCGGCAGATACTTTTTTAACGATTTTTGTGGGGATATCATTTTCGTCAAGGAACTGGGCCGTTCCCCGGGTGGCCATGATGGTAAACCCCATGGAGTGAAATTTTCGGACAATGGGAAGTGCTTTATCCTTATCCTTATCCTGAACACTGATAAACACTGTGCCTTCAGTCGGAAGTTTCTGACCGGCTGCTATCTGAGCTTTAGCAACGGCAGCGCCGAGATCCTTGTCGATCCCCATAACTTCTCCTGTGGATTTCATTTCAGGACCCAGAACCGGATCTACATTTTCAAACCGGTCAAAGGGCATGACCGCCTCTTTGACGCAATAATAAGGCGGAATGATTTCCTTTGTAAAACCCAGCTCATCCAGGGTTTTTCCCAGCATGACCTTGGTGGCAAGCTTGGCCAGGGGAATGCCGATGGCCTTGGATACAAAAGGAATGGTTCTGGAAGCTCTTGGGTTGACCTCAATAATATAGACCTTGTCATTCATGATGCCGAACTGGATATTCATGAGGCCCTTGACATTCAATTCTTTTGCAATGGCTCTTGCCGCATCTGCCATTTCATCAATATGGGTTTTGGAAATGGAATACGGCGGAAGCACGCAGGCAGAATCCCCGGAATGGATACCGGCTTCCTCAATATGCTCCATCATGCCGCCGATAACGGTTTTTTCTCCGTCGGAAATGACATCCACATCTAGTTCAAAGGCCTCTTCAAGGAATTTGTCGATGAGAACGGGCTTGTCCGGCGAGGCTTGGACCGCAAGATCGAAAAATTCTGCCAGATCTTTTTCATCATAGACAATTTTCATGGCGCGGCCACCCAGGACAAAGGAGGGGCGGACCATGACCGGGTACCCGATATCCCTTGCCACTTTGAAGGCATCGTCAAGGCTCAGGGCAATCCCATTTTCCGGCTGGCGAAGACCGAGCTTTTTGAGCATCTCCTGAAAAAGATCCCGGTCTTCAGCCCGGTCAATGCTGTCCGGGCTGGTGCCGATGATGGGCACCCCGGCTTTTTGAAGATCGGTGGCAAGATTCAAAGGGGTCTGTCCGCCGAACTGGACAATGACGCCAAAGGGTTTTTCTTTTTCGACTATATGAAGGACATCTTCCCGTGTCACAGGTTCAAAATAGAGCTTGTCTGAAGTGTCATAGTCAGTGGATACGGTTTCAGGATTGGAGTTGACCATAATGGATTCAACCCCTTCTTCTCTCAGGGCGAAGGAGGCATGAACACAGCAATAGTCAAATTCAATGCCCTGGCCGATCCGGTTGGGTCCGCCGCCGAGGATGATGACCTTTTTTTTGTCCGATACCCTTGCTTCACATTCCGTCTCATAGGTTGAATAATAATAGGGGGTCGCGGCCCTGAATTCTGCCGCACAGGTATCCACAAGCTTGTAAACCGGAACAATGCCCAGGGCTTTTCTGTCCTGCTCGATTTTTTTATCGGTCAAACCGGTCAGAAAACCAAGTTGTCTATCTGAAAACCCGTATTTTTTTGCCTTTTCAAACAGATCCCGGGGAAGATCTTTTCCTGCCAGTTTGATTTGTTTTTCAAGATCAACGATCTGTTTCATCTGGTTCAAAAACCAGGGATCGATGTGTGTCAATTCATAGATCATGGTAATGGGCATACCATGTTCAATAGCATATTTGATATAAAACAGGCGTTGGGAATTGGGAGTGGACAATTTATATTCCAGTTCATTACCGGTCACACTTCCGGGAAGCGGGTCTTTGCCGTCCCCACCAAACCCTGCCCTGCCGATTTCAAGGGATCTGAGGCCCTTTTGGAAGGCTTCCTTAAAGGTTCTGCCGATGGACATGGTTTCACCCACGGATTTCATGGCTGTCGTCAAAACATCTTCGGCTTCCGGAAATTTTTCAAAGGTCCATCTGGGGATCTTCACAACGCAATAATCAATGGAAGGTTCAAAGCAGGCGAGCGTCTCACCGGTGATATCATTGGGAATTTCATCCAGGGTATAGCCGATGGCTAGTTTTGCCGCAATTTTGGCAATGGGAAAACCTGTGGCTTTGGAGGCAAGGGCGGAACTTCTGGAAACCCTTGGATTCATCTCCACCACAATAATATCTCCGTTTTCAGGATTGATGGCAAACTGGACATTTGATCCGCCGGTATCCACGCCAATCTCCCTCATGATGGCAATGGAGGCGTCTCTTAAATTCTGGTATTCCTTGTCCGAAAGGGTCTGGGCTGGCGCCACGGTGATGGAATCTCCGGTATGGACGCCCATGGCATCCACATTCTCAATGGAACAGATAATGACCACGTTGTCTGCATGATCCCGCATGACCTCAAGTTCATATTCTTTCCAGCCGATGACCGATTCTTCCAGCATAACCTGGTGGATAAGGCTGGCATCAATCCCTGATTTTGAAATCCGGTTCAGTTCTTCCATGTTATAGGCAACCCCGCCGCCGGTTCCGCCCAGGGTGAACGCAGGCCTCACAATAATGGGAAAGCCAATCCGTTTTGAGACCGCTTCCACTTCCTGCATATTGGTGGCAAACCCGCTTTTGGGAATTCTTAAGCCGATCCGGTTCATGGCATCCCTGAAAAGCTCCCGGTCTTCCGCTTTATTAATGGCTTCTTCGGAAGCGCCGATCATTTCCACATTATATTTTTTAAGGATGCCGGTCTTGGCCACTTCAATGGCTGTGTTCAGAGCAGTCTGTCCTCCCAGGGTGGGCAGAAGGGCATCGGGCCGCTCCTTTTCAATGACCTTTATCACGGTTTCAGGAGTAACCGGTTCAATGTAGATTCTGTCTGCGGTTTCAGGGTCGGTCATGATGGTGGCAGGATTGGAATTGATAAGAATGACTTCATATCCTTCCTCTTTCAAGGCCTTGCAAGCCTGGGTGCCTGAGTAGTCGAACTCACAGGCCTGGCTGATGATGATGGGGCCAGCACCAATGATCAAAATTTTTTTTATGTCTTCACGCTTTGGCATCTTTAATCACTTTTGCAAACTGGTTAAAAAGATAGACTGAATCATGGGGGCCGGGGGAAGCTTCCGGATGATACTGCACGGCAAAGGCCCGGATGGTATCATTTTTCAGGCCCTCAAGGGAATCTTCATTCAGATTGATATGGGTCATGACGGATTGATCTTTGCCGATGGTATTCAGATCCACGGCAAATCCATGGTTCTGGGAAGTAATTTCAACCCTGCCCGTGGACAGATTTTTCACCGGCTGATTGGCACCCCTGTGTCCGAATTTGATTTTCATGGTTTTTCCGCCCATGGCAATCCCTAAAAGCTGCATGCCAAGGCAGATACCGAAAATGGGAACAACATTCAGAAGCTGCCGGATGGTGTCGACGGCATAGGTCAGCGGTTCAGGATCACCAGGGCCGTTGGAAAGAAATATGCCTTCCGGATTCAGTTGCAGAATGGTTTTTGCATCGGTCCTTGCCGGAACCACCAGGACTTCACACCCTGCCTTCTCAAGGCTTCGGATGATATTATATTTAATGCCGAAATCAAGGGCAACAACAGAGTGCTTTTTACCTCTGTGGTGCCAGATAAGGGGGTCATCGAGTTTTGCAGCATCAATATAATCGGGCTGGTTATATTTCCAGAAATAGGGTTTTTTAGTGGTTACTTTTCCCACAAAATCGCTTCCCAGCATTAAAGGGATTTGTTTTATCCTTTCTACAAGGGAATCGGGAACAAGATCGGAGGTGGAGATCATGGCCCGCATGGCCCCGGATTTTCTAATATGGCGGGTCAGGGCTCGGGTGTCTAAGTCCTCAATGCCCAGCACATGAGCTTTGATGAGGTAATCGGCAAGAGTCCCTCTGGATCTATAATTACTGGGAAAATCCTGGTATTCTTTAACAATAAAGGCTGCCACCTGTACCCTGTCCGACTCGACATCTTCCGGACAGACGCCGTAATTACCGATCAGAGGATAGGTCATGGTGACCATCTGGCCATAGTAAGAAGGGTCGGTCAGGATTTCCTGGTAACCGGTCATGCTGGTATTGAACACGACTTCTCCCTTTGCTTCACCCGGGCCTGTGAAACTTCTACAGGGGAAAACTCTGCCGTCTTCAAGGGCTAATAATGCTTTCATAACAATTTACACCTGTTTACCATTGTATTTATATTCTGTCTCCGGGTCAGCCCCGGATCATTACAAACAGATACTCTGTTGTCCTTGCAAATTGAACTCATTTAGATAGCAAACCCCTGGGATTTTGGCAAGTGGCTTTTTGGCAGGCCACTTGCCGGAACATGGCAAACCTGTTCTATCGATCAATCATCTTAAAAGCCTCGAAGATTTCATTCCGGTTCACCCTTTGAGCGCCGCATGGGCGGCAGCCAGTCTGGCGATCGGAACCCGGTAGGGTGAGCAGGACACATAGGTTAACCCGAGCTGGTGACAGAGGTCGATGGACATCGGATCACCACCATGCTCTCCGCAAATTCCACATTCCAGATTAGGCTTTTGGCTGCGCCCTTTTTGGACAGCAATCTTCATCAATTCTCCCACACCATCCGCATCAATGGTGGTAAAAGGGTTTTCAGGCAAAATGCTACGTTCGAGATAGTCGATAAGAAAACCGGCTTCTGCGTCATCCCAAGGCGTACCCCCCGCAATCCAAGCATCGGATTGGCCTCCCGCATACCGGTTGCCTGCTTTAACAGTTGTTCTTTTTTCTGGATTTCTTCCAGTAGTCCATTGAGCTCATTCATTTTCGAGGCATGTTGCAGTTGCAGCTTAAGATCAAAAAGCGCCTGCATCAGGGTAATGGGATCGGGCAAAAATTCATGCGGGGGAGGATCGATGAGACGAATGATCACCGGCAGCCCGTCCATGACCCGGAACAGCCCGGCAAAGTCCTCCCGCTGAAACGGCAGCAATGAATCAAGTGCCTCTTTGCGCTCTGCCGGTGGTGCCGTCAATGGAGAGCCAGTCCCCTTCCTGAACCGCTGTTTCCCCAACGATCATTCGCCGTTTGGCAAGATCGATAGTAAGGCCGGATGCGCCTACTACCGTCAAATTGTTCCTGTATCCGGTCTACTTCATCAAACAGATATACCCAGTTTTTCATCATGGTTTTGCTCCTTAATTGCCTGCTGCTTTCATACCTGACTCAAACGCCTTGAGATTCACGTCGACAAATGCCTTTTTTGTCTTTTCCCGGATCGTTTTATA
>JFJP01012240.1_pt1 | contig 15886 bp, 17 predicted proteins | sample 431651 | NCBI WGS metagenome assembly JFJP01 (sample SAMN02602958, study PRJNA72255) | Microbial mat metagenome, whole genome shotgun sequencing project. | biome: fresh water; feature: sink hole; material: water; isolation source: purple microbial (photo- and chemosynthetic) mats found in... | reverse complement strand
ATTAGCGCTTGCCCGCCGCTTCAAATTGCTCCAGCGCCATCAAGGCTTCGGAGCCATATATCGTCGAGGGTCCGCCGCCCATCAATATGGCAACGCCGATTGCTTCAACAATCTCCGGTCTTGTCGCGCCAGCCTGGAGGGCGTCATGTACGTGGTAGGCGATACAGCCGTCGCAGCGGACTGTGATTGCAATTGCCAACGCGATGAGTTCCTTGGTTTTTGCGCTCAATGCGCCGTCAATCATGGACTGCTTGTGGAGTTGTCCAAATCCAGCCATTGGTCCAGGAATTTCCTTCCCCAAAGTTCCCATAAGTCCGGTAAGTTGTTCGTAATAGGCGGGGTACTGTTTATCCATTTTGTAGCTCCTTTTTGATGATGATGTTTCTGTTAAATTTATGGTACGGGGTCGCACACACAATACCCGAACCTGACTTCATCATACAGCGAACACACCCCAGCCGCATCCATCGGTTGGGGTGTGTTCGCCTCCGCCACTTGGGGGAGAGAGTGTAAATCCAAGTGACAGTCACCTTAAATAGACCGTGCCAATCACCCCGCAGGATTTCGTCAGCAAGTGGAAGCGCGCAGATGGGTGCGGCAAAAGCCAGCGGCGATTCGGGCTGGGCAGATGTGGCGAAGCTCGGCTTCTTTGGTTGGGAATACAAAGGCAAGGATGCAGACCTGGATAAGGCGTACGAGCAGTTCCGCCGCTATCGGGATGCGCTTCAAAATCCGCCTTTGCTGATCGTATCGGATATCAACAACATCATCATTCGGACGAATTACACCAACCTTGCCCACGCGGACAATTGTGCTGGTTCTCGACGACCTTCTCACCGCTGACGGTTTGAAGACGCTCAAGACGGTCTTCTTCAATCCTGAACAACTCAAACCGCTCCTCATCCGCCTGTTGTTCTGTTTGTTTTCGGAAGATATTGGGCTGCTGCCTGAAAAACTTTTTCCAAGATTGCCGAAACAAACGCGCCACAACTCGAAAGACTTTGCCGAAGTACTGCGGCAGTTATTCCGCGCCATAAACACGGGCGGATATTTCGGCGCGGATAAGATTTTACATTTCTAAGTAAGCGTATTCATATTTGCAATTGCGTTGCCATTGCGGAAATGTGGACGTTCAATGCCAAGATTGACGGCTTGACTATTAATCCTTTCGATAGCGGAGACGCCCGCTCAAACCTTCGGAACATTTGCCTGTTTACCACGTTTTCGGGTATGCTCAACTATAAGGAAATAAAAACATGGACAAAAAACTGGAAAAAGATTTTCAAGACAAATTACTGCTCTTCTCGCAAGAGATCAGCGACGCGGGACGGCACAAGATCGAAACAGAACTGTGGAACAGCTACGGCGCGGAACGGGTTGTTTTTGTTCTGGATATGTCTGGCTTCTCGCTGTTGACGCGCAAACATGGAATCATCCATTATCTTTCCATGGTGCGCCGTATGCAATTGACGTCCGAACCGATCATCAAAACTTACGGCGGCAGCCTAATCAAGTATGAAGCGGATAATTGTTTCGCGGTTTTCCCCGACACGCTTGCGGCAATCCACGCTGCCATTGCCCTTCAACTCGCATTCGACGCGTCAAACCTGCTCACCGCTGACGACTTCGATGTACATATCGCCTGCGGAATTGACCGTGGCAAAATCCTGATCGTTGGGAATGAAGATTGTTTCGGCGACGCCGTGAACCGAGCCTGCAAATTAGGCGAGGATATTGCCGCGGGCGGTGAAATTCTCGTCACACAGGAAGCAATAAAATCCATCACCTCTGAACTCGATTTTGAACTGCGCGAGGTGATGGTATCCGTCTCAGGGCTAAACATCCCCTCTTATGCAATTGGGTATCGGAAAATTTAATATTATCGAATCAAAAAGGTCACGCTTTTAGCGTGACCTTTTTTTACATCTTCTCCAAAATCTCAATCGCGTTTTGGATTCGTTGCAGACATTTCTGCCTGCCGATAATTTCCATTGACTCAAACAGCGGCGGGCTGACCTTTTGTCCCGTCGTGGCTACGCGCAAAACACCGAAGACTTGATTGGCATTTAGCCCGCTGACTTCGATATATGCCCGCAGTGGCGGTTCACAGGCTTCGTGGCTGACAGTTGGTTGCTCGATGAGAATTTGGTACGCCTTTCGAGCGACTTCCGCCGATTGCTTCGCATCCAATCCCTTGGCGACCAAATCTTCGGGATTGGGTGTCACATCCTCTTTGAAGAAAAATCCACCGAACGCGATGCAATCATCCAGCGTAACCAGCCTCTCGCGGATAAGCGGAATCATTTTCAACAAGACTTCATCGTTGACGTTCAAACCCTCACGGGTGAAATAAGGCTTGAGGCGGGCTGCCAAATCCGAGGTTGTGAAGAGGCGAATGTGCGTCGCGTTGAAATGATCCAGTTTCTGGAAATTAATCGCAGCGGGAGAAGGGGTCAGCGAGTCGATCGAGAAGCGCTCAATCATTTGGTCAACGGTCATCACGTCGTCTTCAGCCACGCCCCAGCCCATCAACGCCGACCAGTTCAAGACGCCTTCGGGGGTAAATCCCAAATCCTGCATATCCTTGATGAAGATGGAATAGCCGTCTTTCATCGCCTGCGCGGATTCTCGTTTGCTCATCTTGCCTTTGCCGCTAGGCTTGAGGAAGACTGAAAGATGAATCCAAGTCGGTTCTTCCCAGCCAAAGGCGCGGATAATGTTGACGTGCAGCGGGAACGTACCCAGCCATTCAGAGCCGCGCAAGACATGCGTGATGCTCATCTCGTGGTCGTCCACAATTGCGGCAAGATGATAGGTAGGCAAGCCGTCAGTTTTCAACAAAACATAATCGTTGAGTTGTTTATTTTCGGTGACAATGTCGCCGCGCAGGTGGTCGTGTGCAGTGGTTGTGCCTTCATGCGGCATCTTGAAACGGACAATATATTTCTCGCTATTTGCAATGCGGCGCGCGGCTTCATCGGGGGCAAGGGTGCGGCAGGTTCCGTCGTAATGCGGATTCTCTTTGCGCTTTTGTTGTTCCTGTCGCACGCTTTCCAATCTTTCAGGCGTACAAAAACACGGGTAGGCATGTCCGCTGTTAACCAGCGTATTGATATGCGCGTGATAAATTTCGCGGCGGTCTGTCTGGCGGTAGGGACCGTACGCCCCGCCGATATCGGGACCTTCGTCGTAACTTAATCCCAGCCAGCGCAAGCCGTCAATAATTTCCTGTTCGGCGCCAGGCACAGTGCGGGAGACATCGGTATCTTCAATACGAAGGACAAATTGTCCACCAGTTTTTTTGGCAAGCAGGTAGTCATAGAGCGCAACGCGGGCTGTACCGAGATGCATGTGCCCTGTTGGGGATGGGGCAAGGCGGGTACGTGCAGGTTTGATTGACACGATGAATACTCCTTAAAATTCCATTTGTTTGTGCCGCATGGCGACGCTTTCGACCAAGCCGATGCCAAGCATGAGCGCGGTCAGACCGCTGCCGCCATAACTGATGAATGGGAGCGGTAACCCTGAGACGGGCAAGATGTTCAGGTTCATACCAATGTTCACCGTCGCCTGAAAAAAAATCAGCGCCGCCACCCCAAAACTGATCATCGTCCCGGCAACATCTCGGGATTTTTGTCCAGCGCGAATACAGCGCCAAACGATAACAGCAAGAGTCAGGATGATAAAAATGCCGCCGATTGCGCCAAACTCTTCGGAGCTTGCGGCAAAAATAAAGTCGGTATGGCGCACCTTCAAAAAGCGCAACTGGGTCTGTGAGCCTTGTCCATAACCCTGCCCGAAAACCCCGCCCGACCCGATGGCGATCAATGCCTGCTGGACGTTGTACCTGTTTCCATAGGTGTCGTTCGGATCGGGAACAACAAAATTGACAATTCGTTCCTGTTGATAAGCCTGCAAAAACGGAATACGGACGCCAATGACAGAAAGGACAATCAGGCTGAAGACGAGCAATACGCCCGCCGCCCCGGCAAGCGCCACATGCCTGACCTGTACGCCGCTGACCCACAACATCACCGCAAGAATAACAGAAAGTACCAGCACATTGCTCAGATTGGGCTGAAGCAGGATCATAACAATGATGCCCGATGCCCAAATGATAGCGCCCAGCACCCAGCGCAGGTCACGCGGCTGATATTGGGCAGAGTCAAAATAACGCGCCAGGACGATAATGGCGACGATTTTAGCAAATTCCGTTGGTTGAAGGAACAGGACGCCCACCGTGAACCAACGTTGTGCCCCAAATGCCGATTGACCAAACCCGGTCAATGTGACCAGGAAAACCATGATGGCAATGTAAATTGGGCGGTACAGCGCCAGCCAGTAGCGATAATCAATGGAGGCTACGGTAAAAATAACGATCACGCCCAAAATCGCAAAATAGACCTGGCGCGTCACCAGGGGCAGCAACACCTCGTTTCCTGCCACGGCAGAGCGGATCATCACTGTGCCAAAAGCGGAGGCGAGAATTACCGCACCGAGTAAAATAAAATCGAAGTTACGCCAGGAAAGCCCACGAATCATAATAAAAAAACACGGATGCAACCGTCAGGTTGATCCGCGTCTCCAGAATAAGAGAATCAACCCGCGCGGTGGCGCGATACGCTCCGCAGGGGAATATCAGCCACCAGCCGCTGAGACCTGCCATCACGTTCCAAACCGATCTGCACCGCTTCAGGATCAATGTCTATGTAATTAGAAATCGCCTTGAGCAAGTCATCCTTCAATGCTTCCAACTGACTGGGGGTCAGGTCTGTTCGGTCATGAACCAGTACCAGTTGCAGGCGTTCCTTTGCACTTTCCGCGCTTCGTTTTCGCGTGAAGAAGCCCATCTTACTTCCTCCCCGTTAATTTTTGGATCGCGCCCCACAAGCCGCTTGGTTGTTCGAGATCCATAAAAGGAACGTCCTGTCCCTGAATACGTTTTGCAATGTTGCGAAAGGCTTGCCCTGCGCGGCTTTTAGCATCGGTTACAACCGGTGCGCCGCGGTTCGATCCAATAATAACCGACTCGTCCTCAGGCACCACTCCAATCAGGTGAATACCAAGCAAGTCCAACACGTCGTCAGCGGAGAGCATGTCATTATTTTTGACCAGGGCTGGATTCAAGCGATTAAGGATCAGCGACGGAGTCCCTTTTTCTTCCGCCTCCAGAATGCCGACGACACGATCTGCGTCGCGCACCGCGCTGACCTCGGGGTTGGTGACGACCAAAACGCGGTCGGCAGCGGCGATGGCGTTTCGGAATCCGCGCTCAATGCCTGCGGGTGAATCAATGATGATGAAATCAACCTCAGGTTTGAGGTCATTGCAGATGCGCTTCATATCTGATGGCGAAACCGCGTTTTTGTCCCGCGTCTGCGCGGCGGGAATCAAATACATATCGGGATAATGTTTGTCGCGAATCATGGCTTGCTTTAGTTTGCAACGCCCTTCGATTACATCCACAATATCGTAGACGATGCGGTTTTCAAGTCCCATGATGACATCGAGATTACGCAAGCCAATATCGCCGTCAATGCAAACGACCTTTCTGCCGTCTGCGGCAAGCGCAGTGGCAAGGTTGGCAACGGCGGTTGTTTTTCCAACGCCGCCTTTTCCAGAGGTTATGGTAATCACTTGAGCAGTCATAGCACTTCCTATAAATAAAATTAGCCTGTATGCCAGAGTTCGGCTTGTAAATGTCCTTCGCTATTAATGCTGGCGACTTCGGGCTTCGGATTTTTTTGAGGTTTAAGCATGGCAGAAACTTCATCTGCAATGCGAAGTTGAGTGGCGGAAAGATCAAGGGCGCAGATGATAGCGAGGCGGTCCCCTTTTGCGCCAGCATGGATCATGCCGCGCACGCGTCCCCAAACAATCACATGTCCATCCGCAATAATTTCTGCGCCGGCATTTACATCGCCCAAGACAACAACATTGCCAGGAAATTCAATGCGTTTCCCGGATCGCAGGGTTTTGCTGATGAATAAGGCAGTGTCATCTTTGACCGCATCCGCATGTTTCTGCTCCTCGGGTCTCGGTTTGGAGATGCGCGTTGCCAGCCCGAGCAGTTGCGACGTATGTTCTGTGACAGGCGACTCGCCAAGGACAGCCCACAAAGCCACATTGCGTTCCGAAAGACGGTCACGCAGGCTGACAAGGTCATTAACCTTTAACACCTGCGCCCCCACATCTATCGCAAGTCGCGCGCCCTGAAAAAACGCAGAACGTTCATCAATTTGCAACAGTAAGGCGGCGCATTGGTCATCCCATGCCGCATCTGCAAATGTTGCAAGAAGTCCGTCACGTATGCCTTTTATTTGGACGAGGGAAGTAGTTGGCTCCATAGATGAATAATCACTGCCAGGCACCAGCCTGGATGCGGTGAATGGGTGCTAGGATTATACCTGACGCTTCGCGTAAAACAGAGTTATTGTCCGCATATCGCAAGGGTTATCCATGCTATTTATTGCCCTGAAGCCGGGTTTTCCCGTGTGTTATCAATGGCTTTCAACTCGAAGTATGCTTTTATGACACGTTCTACAATTGGGGCGGCTACACTGGCGCCTTCGCCGCCATGATAAGCAAATGCCGCCACAATAATCTCAGGGTCTTCGTAGGGAGCGTAAGCCAAAGTCCACGAGTGCGTGGGCCATTTGCCAAAATCACATTGATTAGCGGCGCGCGCTACGTCATCGCAATATTCAGCGGTTCCCGTCTTGCCAGCCACTGCGATGGGAAATTCATTGAATACATCATAGAGTGTCCCAAAGGATGGGTCTGTCACTGCCATTCGCGTGCCTGCCCGCACAGCCGCTATTGACTCAGGCTTAATGATTTTCAAATCGTTCTCGTTCAAACTGCAATAGCCGCCATCACAGGAATAGCCTTTAATTATGGGAGTGACAGTCACATCCCATTTTAGGTTGGGGGTAAATGGCGATATTTGGTAACTGTCGGGGGTTTGGAAAGTTGTGACAGCAAAGTCCTGCGGATTGAACCATGTTTCAACCGAGTTACCGTCGCCATCGGTGACATCACGAATGATGGTTGGCTGCATAAGTTTTCCGTTATTTGCAATCGTGGCACCGGACATTAATATCTGCAAAGGCGTACCAAGCACATACCCCTGCCCCACACTTGCGATATATGTATCGCCGGTAGACCAGTTTTCGCCCGTGTTGATACGTTTCCATTGTGGGGAAGGAATTAAGCCGGTTGCCTCGCCCATCAACTCAATTCCTGAAGCCCGATCATATCCAAGCGCGCGGGCATATTCGCCCAAGCGCTCGATCCCAAGCCCCTGGGGAATTTCATCTTCATAGCCGCCGCCTAATTTGTAAAAACAGACATTGCTGGAATAGGCAATACAGCGCAGAAAGTCAATTTGCCCAAAGCCTTCGGGCTTCTTCTCGTAAATATGATCTACGAAGGGACGCGTATTAAGGTCAGTGCAGACATCGTTGGGGTTAAATTTTTCACAAAGCAACAATTGGCCTGGCGCGTCAATAATCTCACCTAGTTCAACGATATCTTCATTGATGGCGCCAGTTGCGGTGGATAACTTGAAGACGGAACCAGGTGGAAATTCAGCAGAGATGGCATTATTCAGCAGGGGATGCCTCGGGTCCTGGCTTAATTGTTCATAATAATACGCGGGAATAATGCGGGCAAAGCGATTATTCTCGTATGAAGGATAAGAGACCATGGCAAGGATTTCGCCCGTTTTCGGGTTCATGGCAATCACCACCCCGCTCGAAATACGAATGGTGCCAAAATAGGTATTCCAAAAATTAATCTCCTGCAACAAGGAAGCCTCAGCCACCGACTGCAAACGGGTGTCAATCGTCAAATAAACATTATTTCCGGGGACTGTCTGAATGGGGGGTTCGAGGTTACGAAGTTCCTGACCTGCCACATCAATTTGCACAACACGCAAACCATTCCTGCCAGCAAGAACATCCTGCAGGGAAGCCTCCACACCTGAATAACCGATCTTATCGCGGTTGGGGATAAATCCCTGCGCCCTCAGTTCTTCTTCAAGGGATGCGGGAATTGGTCCGAGAAAACCCACCAGGCTGGAGGTCAGTGAGCCTGTCGGGTAGTCGCGTATCGGGTCTATCTCAACTGTGACCCCGGGCCAGTCTACCGATTTTTCCTCCACAATCCGCGCGGTTTCTTCAGCGACATTGCATTTAATTTTCACAGGGCTGTAGGGGGCAAGCGTATCCTGCAATGCCACAAGTTGACCAATGCCGGGTCCCGGTACGCAAGCGGCAAATAGTTTAGCCTCCGCCAAAGATTCATCGGTGACAGGTCCACCAACGGGGACATCAATCAACGCGGACAGTTCGCGGTAAATCCGTTGGATATCCGAATCGTCATCGGGTAAATCGGCGGGGGTAATCACAACATTGTACGAAGCAAGGTTACGGGCAAGAATGTATCCGTTACGGTCATAAATGATTCCGCGCGGGGCAGGCATACTGACTTCGTTCGTGTAATTATCAACAGCGCTGACCGTCCACTCTGACCCTTGAAATACTTGCAGGTTGATAAGTCTGAACAACAGTCCAGTGAAAGCCAAAGCGATAACAATGTAAACTGAAGTCAGCCGCCATGCCTCAAAATGGACAGGGCGTGGCACGGAACCAGAACTCATTCGTACTCCTCGGCAGGATACACCCAACGCGCAAGATCGCGCATGAAGGTGTAAATGGGAATTGAAAATAACATATTAAGTAATAAACTTGGCAGGGTAATTAATCCTATCACATCCCCAAACAAAAAGGGCGTGCCCGAAACGCTCAAAACAACAAAGGATAACAAATGCAGGAACAGGGTGCCGATAAAGGTAACGCTAAACATCGCCAGCAGCGGAGCCTGCCAGACTCGCCTTTGCAGGGTTTGCGCGATGTAAACAACTGCAAAATAGCCGATCACCACAACGATCCATGGCATGATTGAAACAAAGGCAAGCAAAGCGCAGGCAAGCGCCGCCCAATGCCAGGCAGATTTTACGCGTTTCTGCAATGCCCATGCGCCAATCATAAGCAGGGGTAAATCAGCGTAACCGGAAAGCAATTTTATCTGGCTGACAATAGAGGATTGAAGAATGACCGCCAGCAAAAGCAAAGGGAAGGCAACAATATTTCGCATGTCAAATAAAGTGATGGGGGAATTAAGGCACCAGCGGAGTTATATCCACAGGGCGGAAGTTGGTGATGACAAGGACGATATCCAGGCGGGTGAAATCCACTGCGGGCTGAACTGTTGCCTGTTGGAACAGTTCAAATTCAAGGCTGCGCATTGTAACCACCTGCCCAATGATCAGGTCAGACGGGTATCCGCCGCCCAAGCCTGAGGTCAAGATAAGATCACCAGCTTCGACAGAGACATCCTGTGAGATCATGTCTAAAGATACGTCGCCGGTAACAGATCCCATCAAGACGGCATCTGTCTCTGCATTTTGCAGGTAAATATTAATTGCGGAGGCGGGGTCGGTGATGAGCTGCACGCGAGCGGCGTCGGCAATGACCGAATCCACGCGCCCCACCAAACCTTGATTGGTTACGACAGGCATGCCGCGCCGAATATCATCGTTTGAGCCGCGATTGATGATGATGTAATGTAAAAACGGGCTTGGATCACGCCCGATGACTGCCGCGGCTTTGTATGTGCTTTCGGGATTGGAACGGGAAAAATCCACCAGTGCCGCCAAAATTTCGGTTTCGTTGACTCGCTGTTGGAGTTCGATGACCTGTGCCTGCAATTGTGATACCTGGGATTCCAGTTCCACGTTACGCGCGCGCAAAGATACAATATCACGCGGCGCGGTAACGAAATCCTGGATGCCAAGATAACGGGAGGAAACCCATGTTTGAAGTTCGATCAGCACAGAACTAAACTGCCTGGAGGCGGAGCCAAAAAAGCCGCCAAAAGCCAGGGCGAGAATCCCACCTATGACTAGAAAAACAATCGTTGTTTGTAAAGAACGGGAGTTCATATTTTATAAAGCCTGACGGGAGGAATGGTCAGGTTCGCTGTTATCCAAGGATATGGCGCGTGCTGCCGCGCTCCAAGCCGACCAAATAACGCCCAAGGATATCAAACTCTTCAAAGATCATTGCTGCGCCGCGCGCAACACAGGTAAGCGGATCTTCAGCCACCCATACCCGCAGTTTTAATTCGTCGGTAAGGCGTTCTGCCAGCCCCTGTAGAAGCGCTCCACCGCCCGCCAGACAAATGCCGATGTCCATCAGGTCAGCTACGATTTCAGGCGGAATTTCATCAAGGGCATCGCGGACGGTGTCAATAATCACCTGCACGGAAGCAGAAAGCGCTTCGCGAATTTCGATGGAAGAAACTTCGATGGTTTCGGGCAAGCCTGTTACCAGGTTGCGCCCGCGCACTTCCATTGTTTTCTCTGGTTGTAATGGATACGCAGAACCGATCTGCCATTTGACCTGCTCCGCATTGCCTTCGCCGATCAACAGGTTATATTTGTTGCGAAGATATTGAACGACATCCTGATCCATCTCATCGCCTGCGACACGCAAGGAACGGGAGGCTACCACACCGCTCATGGACAGAACGGCGACTTCGGTTGTGCCGCCGCCAATATCAACCACCATCGAGCCGCGAATCTCTCCGATGGGCAGACCCGCTCCCAGCGCCGCCGCAATGGGTTCCTCAATCAACATAGCTTGACGCGCGCCGGAAGCCATCACGGCATCGTAGACTGCGCGCTTTTCCACTTCGGTGACGCCTGTGGGCAGACCGACGATCACGCGCGGGCGAGGCAACGGAACCATGCTTTGTTCATGCACCTTGCCGATGAAATATTCAAGCATAACCTGGGTGACATCAAACTCGGCAATTACGCCATCACGAATAGGGCGTACCACCACTACATTGCTGGGTGTGCGTCCGACCATTTCCTTGGCTTCGAGACCGATTGCCAGGGGCTGCCGAAGTTTTTTATCAACGGTCACCCATGACGGCTCGTTAATAACAATCCCCTTACCGCGAACGTGAACCAGGGTGTTTGCGGTGCCAAGGTCAATGGCGATATCGAGAGAGAAAAGGCCTAACAGCCAATTAATGGGATTAAAAGCCAAAACAGGCTCCGAATGAAAATTTTTGTGTATTCATAAAGTTCAAACGAAAATTATACCATGAGCATCGAAAAACGATTTTTATATACGCAATCCCCCTCCGGGGGTAAAATAGCGGGCGTTGAAAAATCGCCAAAGGAGAATCCCTATGTCAAGAATTGCAATTGTTTCAGATAGCACGGCTTTTTTGCCAGCCGAATTGGTAAAGCAATACGCCATCACAATCACCCCTCTGATCGTCATCTGGGATGAAAAGAACTTTGAAGATGGGGTGGATATTCACCCATCGGAATTCTATACCCGCTTGAAGACCTCAAAGACAATGCCTTCCACATCACAGGTTTCGGTGGGCAACATGCACGCCGCGTTTCAATCGCTGGCTGATCAGGGATTTGACGTGCTGGGAATTTTTATTTCATCCAAGTTGTCTGGAACCATCCAGTCTGCAATGCAGGCGAAAGGGATGATGAGCGCCGCTGCCGCCGAGAAAATAACAGTGGTGGACAGCCTTTCCACATCCATGAATATGGGCTTCGTTACGCTGGCTGCGGCGCGGGCGGCGCAAAGCGGGGCAAGCCTAAAGGAGTGCCTTGCGGTGGTTGAAAAAACGCGTGAAAACTCCGGCGTTTTCTTTGCTGTAGATACGCTTGAGTTTCTGCATCGTGGTGGGCGCATTGGAAGCGCTGCGCGCTTCTTCGGCTCTGCCCTGAATCTCAAGCCCATCTTGACTCTCAAGGACGGTAAGGTGGAAGGCATGGAAAGAATTCGCACCAAATCAAAGGCGCACGACCGTGTGATGGAATTGGTATTGGAAAAGGTAAAAGGCAAATCAAACGTGCGCCTTGCCACCCTGCACACCAATGCGCCTGAAGAAGCGAGAAATCTTCTTGATCGCGCAGCAGCACAAGCCAACCCGGTGGAAACCATCTTCACCGAAGTCAGCCCGGTAATTGGCACGCATACCGGTCCTGGCACGGTGGGACTCGCCTACAGTTTTGATTAGCCATGATTGACGCCTCGCAATTCGACCGTGCAGCCCAATCTCTGCCCATCCTTAGACAGGCTGGAGACTCTTTTGCGCGTGAGTTTCGGCAGGCGGCTTTTTTTGCACGCATCCCTGCGGGGCGCGATGTTTTCCTTGAGGGCGACCACGTGGAGGCGATTGCTCTCCTGATTTCGGGAGTAGTACGGGTTTACAAGATTGGTGAAACGGGACGCGAGATCACGCTGTATCGCTTCGGCAATGGTTCCTCCTGCATCCTGACTGCCAATGCCATTTTGAGTCACAAGACCTTTCCTGCTGTGGCGACGGTTGAACAGGATGCGGAAGCTATGATGATTCCAGCCGACACTTTCCGCGATTGGGTAAAGCGGCATGATCTGTGGCGCGAGTTTGTCTTTGACCTGCTGTCGCAAAGGCTCTCGACGGTGATGGCAATCATAGATGAGGTCGCCTTCCGCCGCATGGATCGCCGCGTGGCTTCGCTGCTGCTGGAAAGAACAAAACGCCAAAACCCGCTGCGGATCACCCACCAAGAGATTGCCGCTGAACTGGGAAGTTCACGCGAAGTCATCAGCCGTCTGCTTGAAGACTTCGTCAGCGAAGGGAGTATCCGCTCCGGGCGCGGGATGGTCGAAATTCTGGATTTTGAGTTGCTGAAATCCCGTTCGTTTGTGTGACAAAGTCACGGACAAAACGCGTAACATTTCATATACTAAGCGCATCAAACTAACCAAAGGAGATTTATTATTATGAAACGCAATATGTCCAATACTGATCGTATCATTCGTGTCGTGGTTGCTGCTGTATTTATCGGTTTATTCGCAGGCAAAATTGTCGTCGGCGTCCCCGGCATCGTGCTTGTGGTTCTCGGCGTAGTATTCCTGCTCACATCCGTGATCGCTTTCTGCCCGCTGTATGTACCATTCAAAATAGACACCAACAAATAGTGGACAATCAACGGAGCGGATGAGAAATCATCCGCTCTAAAATTATCAACCATGAACAAATTAGAATTTCAACAAAAAATATCAGAAACGGGCAAACCTGTCATCATTGATTTTTGGGCAACCTGGTGCGGTCCATGCATGATGACAAAACCCATCCTTGAAAAACTCGGAAAAGAATATGCCGAAAAAGTCGAGTTCATGCCGATCAATGCGGATGACTCGCAAGAGGTGCTCCAACAATTCCACGTCATGGGTATTCCAACAGTGATTACCCTGCGTGATGGAAAAGAAGTCGGGCGTGTGACAGGCTCACAGAACGAAACAAATTATCGTATGATGTTCGAGGCTTTGGCTGAAGGCAGGGAAGTAAAAGTTCCGCTCACCCAATTTGATCGGATGCTGCGGCTTGGGGCTGGCGCATTATTTGTTATGGTCGGCATCTCGACCCATAATTGGATCGTAGGCGGAATCGGCGGCATCATCGCCTTCATGGGTATTTATGACCGCTGTCCAATTTGGAAGGCGGTCGTAAGAGCCTTCAAGAAATAAAATAACCACGCTGGCACAAGAAAAAGTGTCCCTGATTTCTCAGGGACACTTTTTAATTACAGACTACCATGCCTTTCGATTACGGTATTGAGAAAGTACCCTCCGCCGAGGTTTGGGTCGTGGATGTATAAATACCGTTGATCTTCACGCGCCAGTGGTAGTCGCCAGCTGCCAGAGGGAGGCAGGTTTTGGCAGGAGTGCAGGTGGCGGGAATGGTGAAGGTGGTGAGTGGAGCCTTGATTGCGAAAGTTCTAATCGGCGTGAACGTGGTGAGATTTGATGAAATCTGGAGTGTGTATGTAGTCCATAATCCGTTGGCTGAGTGCCATGTAAAGGTGGGTTTGCCCGCCGTAGTGCCAGCTACAACCGAGTCGAGTACGGGAGTCACAAACTTGACCTTGATTGTCCGCGTCAATGACCAGGCGCTGTGATTCCCCATAGCTCCTGCGCCAGACCATGAACGCACATGCCAGTAGTACGTGCGACCAGGCAGAAGCATGATCGGCGATGTCTCCATTGCGGGCGCATTGACTTTGACTGTGGGGCTGCTGTTGATGAAACCAGCATTGGTCGCATACTCAACTTCGTAACTGGCGGCATCAGGGTAGGTGGTGGCGGGACTGGCGGTGAAAATACCAAGGACGGGTTTCCACTTGAGCGTTTGCGCCGCAGCGCTATCCACAAGAACAGCATTTGTCGGTGCAGAAAGGATCGGGGTTTTGGGCGGGTTAATGGCACTGGTCGTGAAGGTCAATGGCTCAGAATAATTCCCTGCATTCACGCCATTTGCCTTGACCTTCCAGGTGTATATCATGTTTGGCAGCAGGTCAACTTTCGGCATGTAAGTATAGGCTGGGGCTTTGATCGTGCCAGTATGCGCAACTACGGTGAAGAGGAATGGAGCCTTCGTGCTTTTCTTCAATATTTGCAAAGTATAGGATGTCGCTCCGGGAACTTCATCCCAAGTGAAGGTCGGGCGTTTGTTGTCCAGAGTTGTCCCATTGGCAGGCAGGTTCAGCGTGGGGGTTGCCAGCCTCGTGCGGAAACTGCGCGTTGCCGACCAGGCGCTGTGATTCCCACCAGCATCCGCGCCAGACCACGAGCACACGCGCCAGTAGTAGGTGCGGTTGGATAAGAGGCTGTCTGCTGGCAGGGACAATCCAATCACGTTGACAATTTCAGATTCGGCGCCTGTAAAAGCCGCATTCGTCGCGTATTCCACTTCATAGCTGGCGGCAGAGCCAGAGGCGAGTTTCCACGTGAACCCCTGCGCCACAGCGCTGTCCACAAGGGCATTGTTTGCGAGGGTGACAAGCGTTGGAATTACAGGCGGCGTGGCACTGGTCGTGAATATGTTTCGAGCCGAGTATTCGCTGGAGACCTTGCCGTTTGCCTTCACCTGCCAGGCGTAGTCCGTGCCCGCAAGCAGGTCTTTCACAGGAGTATAACTATGCAACGGGGCTTTAATTGTCCCGGTCGCAACCACGCTGCCGTCCCTCAAGATTTGCAGGGTGTATGAGGTCGCGCCGCTGACAGCATCCCAACTGAAGGTCGGGCGTATGTTGTTTTCGTCTGCTCCATCTGCTGGAAAATTCAACACTGGTTTTTCCAGTTTTGTTACTGGTATTTCCAGTTTCGTTCGGAAAGTGCGTGTCGCTGACCATGCGCTATATTGATTTTGATCATTGTAAGAGCGCACCTTCCACGAGAAGGTGGTGTTCGCGGGTAAATCGGAGGTGAAAGTATAGCTGGAATTAGAAAGCCCGCTCGCAGTGTTGAACAGTTGATTGGTTCCAAGGAACATGTCGGTGACGTTGACCTCATACGACCAGTCATTTGCCAGCGCCATCACTTCGGACGAATCATTCCAGTCAAGTGTCGGTTTATAGCCTGTAACAAAGGCGCCGTTCGCCGGTGATTTCAAGACAGGAACAGTGGGAGCAGTTCCCTTGCTAACGACATAAGTCGCCCCGCCTGCGTAGGGACCGGAGAAAGCGCTTCCGTCCTCCAAGACCTGAATCGTCGCCGATGCGCTGAGGTCCAGGCGAATTTCGCCATTACCAGAACCCGTGTTGGCTGTGACGGTGTAGGTATCTCCTGACCCGATAACAGCGGTGATGGAAGCACCGGTTAAGATGCTATTGGTTAATTTGAAGTCCGCCGCATCCACGCCTGTTACGGGCTTGGAGAATGAGACCGAGAATCCCACGCTATCGAGGCTGGTGGGGCTGGGATCCACGCGGGTAATGGACGAGATGGGAGGCAAAGCC
>JFJP01002106.1_pt1 | contig 15890 bp, 12 predicted proteins | sample 431651 | NCBI WGS metagenome assembly JFJP01 (sample SAMN02602958, study PRJNA72255) | Microbial mat metagenome, whole genome shotgun sequencing project. | biome: fresh water; feature: sink hole; material: water; isolation source: purple microbial (photo- and chemosynthetic) mats found in... | reverse complement strand
GAGTAATCATGGATGCGCGCGCCGGCCATGCGGTGATGGTTGGCCTCGGTCTGCAACACCCGCACGATCATCTCGGCATGCTCCCGCTCGCGCCCGGCCGGCGCGCCGTCCTCACAATCGCAGGTCACGTTGAATACCGGGCCGAGCTTTTCCATCTGCTCCAGCGCCTTCAGGATCAGCTTTTCGCTGCCGGCAAAATGTTCGCAGGCGGGGATGACCGGAAACGGTTTCTCGCCCGCGAAGAGCGCGGCGTCGGGATGAACGGGGTGAGTCATGTGGGCTCCTCGGTGCGGGCATTCTGTCGCGGCATCAACACGGTGTAGTCCAGGTCAAGCACGACATTGGGGTGGTATTGGCCATCGACTTTCGCTTCTGCCAATTCAGCCGGCGTCAGGTTCTTCAGGCCCAGCATGCGCAGGCGCAACGCGCCGAGGTCATCCCGCCCTGGCAATTCCCATTTCTCCAGCACTTCCGTGCGGGTGTAGAGCGTGTCGCCGGCGAAAGTCGGGTTGCAGTGCGTGCCGGCGTTGATGGCGGCGATCAGCAAGGCATTTTCCAGTCCCTCGAAACTCAGCGCCCGGCAGATCGAAATAACATGGCCGCCGTAAACCAGCCGGCGGCCGAATGCCGAGTCGCGCATCAGATGCGCGTCGAAATGCAGTCGCGCCGGGTTCTGGTACAGGCGCGTGGCAAAGGTGTGGTCCGATTCGTCCAGCGTCATGCCGGCCGGGTGGTCGATGCGCTCGCCGACTGCATAGTCATCCCACAGCCAGACGCCGCCGGTGAGGCCCGTCTCGAACTCGCGGCAATCGAGGAAATCCGGCACGACAAGGCGCTCCGGTTTGACGCTGGCGGGGGTTTCCGGCAACACGGGGGTCGGCGCCGAACTCGACTTGTCGCGCTTCTTCACCATCACCCAGCGTATCCAGGTCAGCACTTCCTCGTCGTTCTGGTTCACCGCCGTCGAGCGCACCCAGACCACGCCGCTGTCGCCGCTGCTGTTCTCTTTCAGTCCGATCACCGTCGACTCGGCAGCCAGACTGTCGCCGACATAGACCGGCGCCAGAAAACGTACATCGGCATAGCCAAGGTTGGCGACGGCATTGAGCGAGATATCCGCCACCGTCTTGCCGAAGGCCAGGTTGAACGCAAGCAGATCGTCGAGCGGACGCTTTGGGTAACCCAGCGCATGCGCGACTGGAGCCGCACAGCCGACAATATGGCGCGTACCGGTCAGCGCCAGATAAAGCGCGATATCGCCCTCGCCGACCGTTGTCTTGCTCATGCGGGTCTCCTATACGACCACATCGGTTTCCATCTTCTCGATCATGGCGTGAATCATCAAGGTGCGGCGCGCCGCCTCGACATGCAGATTCTCCACCAGACGGCCGTCGACGACGGTGACGCCGCGTCCTTCGGCATTGGCTTCGGCAAATGCGGCAATGATCTTGCGGGCGCGTTCGACGCTGGGCGGGTGCGGCGTGAATGCATCGTTGGCGTATTGGATCTGCTGCGGATGAATCACCGTCTTGCCGTCGAAGCCGAGATCGCGCGCCATGCGGCAGGCATATTCGAAGGCAGTCATGTCTTTCATGTCCAGATAAACGCCATCGACGATGGGCAGGCCATGTGCACGCGCCGCCAGCAGGCAATGCGACAGGCTGTACAGAATGGGCAGGCGATCCGGCGTGATGCGCGCGTGCAGTTCGTTGGTCAGATCCGACGTGCCCATGACCAGGCAACGAATGCGCTCGCTACTGCCGGCGATCTCTTCGGCGCGCAGTACCGCCAGCGGTGTTTCCAGCATCACCATGATCGGCAGATGCGCGCCGCCGGCGGCATCCAATGCCGCCAGCGCGGCGAGCACATCGGCGCGGCTTTCGATGCGCGGAAACAGGATGGCATCCGGGTTCAGCGGCGCGATCGCGGTGAGGTCATCCAGCCCCCAGGCGGTATCGTGCCGATTCACCCGCACCACGACTTCGCGCGGACCGTAGCCGCCCTCCTGCAACGCCGTCGCGGCATTGCGGCGCGCCTCGGTCTTGCGCGCCACCAGAACCGATTCCTCCAGATCGAAGATCAGCGTATCGACCCGTAGTTCGCGCCCCTTGGCGAGGAAGCGGGGCACGCAGGCCGGGATGTAGAGCATGGAACGGCGCGGACGGTAATGGCTCATGCCGATCTCCCCGTTGCCAGCAATGGCGTTAACTGTTTGCGGATGATCTTGCCGTTCTTGGTGCGCGGGAAATCAGCGGCCAGATAAACGATCTTCGGCGCCTTGTAGCCAGCCAGATGCTCGCGACCGAAGGCGAGGAGTTCATCTGCCGTGGCGGCCGCGCCCGCATGCAGCATCACATACGCCGTCACCAGCACCTTGTCGGCGGCCAGTTCCTCGCCCGTAGCGGCACAATCAGCGACGGCGGGATGCGTCTTCATCACCCGCTCGATCTCGTGCGGCGACACCCGGTAGCCAAATGAATTGATGATGTCGTCGCGGCGACCAAGAAACCAGATGTAGCCGTCATCATCGAAACGCGCGTAATCGCCGGTCAGAAACCAGCGGTCCTTGAACGCCTTGCCGGTTTCCTCCGGCAGATTCCAGTAACGCATGAACAGGCCGGGATCGTCCGCCGGCAGGCAGATCATGCCTTCCTCGCCGGCTTCCACTTCGCGCAGGGTTTCCGGGTCGAGCAGGCGGACATCGTGGCCGGGCTGCGGGAAACCGGCGGAACCGGGGCGGATCGGCCGGAAGGTGTTTTCCGACAGGTAATACGACACTTCCGACATACCGACCGCCTCGTAGATTTCGATGCCGAAGCGGTCCTTCCACAAACCCAGCATCTCATCGGACAGGTGTTCACCGGCGCTCATGCAATGCCGCAATGTCGGCACGTCGGCACCGGTGAAATTCGTCTTCTGGATGATCTGGCGATAGATGGTCGGCACGCCGATGAAGATCGTCGCACTGTGCTTGGCAATCAGCCGAATCCAGCCTTCGGCATCGTTCTTGCCTTCATGCACGATCACCGTCTTGCCGCGATACAGCGGGTCCATCAGGCCGGAGCCGAGGACGTAGGTCCAGTTGAACTTGCCGGAATGGACGATGCGGTCATTGCCATCTTCCGCGAAATCGAACCAGTATTGCGCCGCCGGCTCGCGCCCGAGCATTGCCCGGTGCCCGTGCAGCACGCCCTTGGGATAGCCGGTGGTGCCGGAGGTGTAGACCAGATAAGCCGGGTCGTGCGATTTGGTCTTGTGCGGCGGCTCGCAGGTGACGATTTCGGCAAGTTCGCTTGCGAGATCGTAAACATCCACGCCACTTGCCGGCAGCAGACCGCCCGGCCCGGTCAGCAGGACAAAACGCAGGTGTTGCAGCCTAGTCAGTTTGTCGCGCAGGCCTTGCCACATGGCTTTGTCGGTCACCAGCACCGTCGCTTCCGAATCGCGCGCCAGATAAACCACTTCCTCGGCAGTCAGCAACGTCGAGGTCGGCACAGCAATCGCACCCCGTTTCATCGCGCCGAGAAATGCCGTCGGATAGGCCAGCGAATTCGGCAGCCGGATCAACACCCGGTCACCCGCCGCCACACCCAGATTGCGTAGCAACTGCGCAAAGCGGGACGTGGCCTGCGCCAGTTGCCGGTAGGTCGCGGTGGACACGCCAAGCACATCGTCCTCGACGATCATCGCCAGCTTGTTTTCGTTGGCCGTGCCCAGATGCGCATCGGTGCAGGCGACGCCGATGTTGAAGTGTTCAGGCAGTTGCCAGTTCCAGGCGGGGAAGGCTTCAAAAGGCATGGTTGTCTCCGGCAAGGGAAGGGATTCGGGCGCGTTCATTCAATGACTCCAACATTAAAGTAGGGCGGAAAAGCGCAGCGCCTTCCGCCAGAAGGTAAAACGCCCATACGGCGGAAGGCGCCTAGCGGCTTTTCCGCCCTACACTTCATCGCACACCCGCTCACAGAATCACCCCATAGGGCCAGTTCTCGCGGACAACTTGTGCCGGCAGCATCGCCAGTACCTTCAAAGCGAAATCGGTATCGGTTTCCGACAAGGCCCGCAGCGCATGCGCGCGCAGCAGCACTTGCAGAGCCTTGCCGAACATTGGCGGGTCAAGCATTTCGCCTTCGAACTTGATCGCACCGCCGAGCAGCGCATCGGCCTCCACCGCCGCCTTGAGCACGCGGATGTTGCGCGCCACCTCGGTCGGCGACGGCGTGTAGGCGACCTTGCACAGATGGATGTGGCTTGGGTGGATCACCTGCTTGCCGGTCAGGCCCATCGCCGCCTCCTCGCAGGCGTGGCGATAGACCACGCGCGATTCGTCGTCGCCGTGCAGGTCGAGCCAGCGGCGGATGTCGTGCGGTTCGAGGTAGCTCTCCGGCATGCCGGCCTGGCCGATCAGCACTTCGACGCCACCGATGACACCCACCCCGGCGATGCGCGCCTCGAAGATGATCTGGTGCAGGAAATAGGACAGTTCCTGCGTCCAGCCGCGCGGCGTGATCTGGATGCCCATCGCCTTGGAGAAGTCGTGGATGCCGAATACGACATGCTTCACCGTCGGGTAGGCCATGATGTCCGGCGCGATCTTCAGCGACTTGGGATGTTCGATGATCGGCTGGATGGTGATGCGTGGATTCATGCCGACCAGACACGCCGACAGATCGCGAATCTCCGCCGCACCGTAAGCCTCGCCGGCCTTGGCCAGCATCACGACGTCGATGTGGTCGGCGAGGTCGCGCACCATTTGCAGGTCGAGTTCGTATTCCGGCGTGCGGAACGGGTTGATGCGCACTGCCACGGCCAGATCGTCGCGATTGAGGCCGGGCAATTCCCGGCGCAGCAGATCGCGCGACAGCGCCTTCTGGCGACAGCCGTCTTCCAGATCGAACAACAGGGTTTGCGCGTGGCAATGCCGCGCATGCTTCTGAAAGCGCAGCGCGGCGGCTTCCAGATCTTCGTACAGTCCCAACGCTGGCGCGTACTTCACCGGCGGGTAATAGAGCTGGATGCCGGGCCAATAATCACCCAACCCCGCCCCCAGCACGCGGCTGGCGATGGCCATGTCGAACTCCTCATCTCTCGATCAAAGTGGAGACAGGTCGATGCCCGTTCCTTGTATGGCCCGAACGCTAGCGCCTTAATCGCTGATGCACTGCACAATAATTTCAAGCCTGGGTATTAATAAACCCAATGATTTAGTCGGCTTTTCGTTGTTCACACTGGCGGCCATACTTCAAACACTCAACAGGAGTCCGCCATGACCACCATTCGCCAGGAAGATTTCATCCAGTCCATCGCCGACGCTTTCCAGTTCATCTCGATCTATCACCCGCTCGATTTCATCCGCGCGATGAAAACGGCGTATGACCTGGAACAGTCGCCTGCCGCGCGCGATGCGATGGCGCAGATTTTGATCAACTCGCGGATGTGCGCCGAAGGCCATCGGCCGATCTGCCAGGACACCGGCATGGCCGTCGTCTTCCTGAAAATCGGCATGGATGTGCGTTGGGAAGGCAACGCCAACATCACCGATTGGGTCAACGAAGGCGTGCGCCGCGCCTACCTGAATCCGGACAACCCGCTGCGCGCCTCGGTGCTCTCCGACCCGGCAGGCGCGCGCAAGAACACCCGAGACAACACGCCGGCGGTAATCTACATGGACCTGGTGCCGGGCGACACGGTGGATGTCAAAGTCGCGGCCAAGGGCGGCGGCTCGGAGAACAAGGCGCATTTCACGGTGCTGAATCCGTCCGACTCGATCGTCGACTGGGTTCTGTCGGTATTGCCGGAAATGGGCGCCGGCTGGTGTCCGCCCGGCATTCTGGGCATCGGCATCGGCGGCTCACCGGAAAAAGCCTTGTTGATGGCGAAGGAAGCGCTGCTCGACCCAATCGACATCCAGGAACTGCGCGCCCGCGGCGCCAGCAACCGGATCGAGGAACTGCGCCTGGAACTGCTCGACAAGGTCAACGCGCTGGGCATCGGCGCGCAAGGCCTGGGCGGGCTGACCACGGTGCTCGACGTCAAGATCAAAGATTTCCCCACGCATGCCGCCAGCCTGCCGGTCGGGCTGATCCCGAACTGCGCCGCCACCCGCCACATTCACTTCACGCTGGACGGCTCCGGCCCCGCAACCTTCACGCCGCCGGCGCTATCGGAATGGCCGGAGATCGCCTGGAATGGCCCGGCCACCGCGCGGCGGGTGAACCTGGACACGCTGACCGCCGCCGACACCGTGACCTGGAAAGCCGGCGAACAATTGCTACTGAGCGGCAAGCTGCTCACCGGCCGCGACGCCGCGCACAGTAGGCTTGCGCAGCTTGTCAAGGCCGGGCAGCCGTTGCCAGTCGACTTCCACAACAAGTTCATCTACTACGTCGGCCCGGTCGACCCGGTGCGCGACGAAGCCGTCGGCCCCGCCGGCCCGACCACGGCGACCCGAATGGACAAGTTCACCGACCTGATGCTGGGCGAACAGGTCGGCCTGCTCGGCATGGTCGGCAAATCGGAACGTGGTCCGGAGGCCATCGCCTCGATCAAGGCGCACGCCGGGGTGTACTGCATCGCCGTTGGCGGCGCGGCTTACCTTGTCGCCAAGGCGATCAAACACGCGCGCGTGCTGGCCTTCCCGGAACTGGGCATGGAAGCGATCTACGAATTCGACGTGGAAAACATGCCGGTGACCGTTGCGGTCGATAGCAGCGGCAATTCGGTTCACGACAGCGGCCCGCGCGAATGGCGGATGAAGATCGGGAAGATTCCGGTCAATCGGGCATAACTGAGCAGATAGGGCGGAAACCGCTGTCGCTTTTCCGCCCTATCTCTGGCTACCCGCCCGCAGGATTTCCAGGCGTTTCATTTTTTCCCACAGCGTTTTGCGACTGATGCATAACAGCTTGGCCGTTTCCTGCACACGCCAGTCGTTGGCTTCCAGCGCGCGCTGGATGTAGCCGCGTTCCTGATTAGCGATCCAGTCGCCCAGCGCCAGATCGGGGGCGTCGCGGGTCTGTGGCGCGCTGTCGTCGAACAGTAGTTCGGGCGTGATGACCGGTTGCCGCGCCAGCACGCGCGCGCGTTGCATGACATGTTTCAGCTGCCGGACATTGCCCGGCCAGGGGTGGGTCAGCAACTGACGTTCGGCGGCGGGCGACAACATGCGCGGCGGTTCATTCGGCATGGCGGAAGCGGCTTCACGGGCGAGGAACTTGCGCGCCAGCCAGAGGATATCTTCATGCCGCTCGCGCAATGGCGACACCCGCACCTGGATGACATGGATGCGGTAATAAAGATCTTCCCGAAACTGGCCTTGTTCCACCTTCAGTCTGAGGTCTTGATGGGTGGCTGCCATCAGACGGAAGTCCACCGGAATATCGACGCTGCCACCCAGACGGCGAATCTGTCGGGTTTGCAGTGCGCGCAGCAGTTTGGCCTGCATCGCGGCGGGCATGTCGCCGATTTCATCGAGGAACAGCGTGCCGCCGTCGGCTTGTTCCAGCAGTCCGGATTTGGCGCTGGCGGCGCCGGTATAAGCGCCTTTTTCATAGCCGAACAGTTCCGCCTCCATCAAGGCTTCCGGCAGCGCGGCGCAGTTGATAGCGACAAAAGGTCGCGGCTCACGGTGGCTGAGGGTGTGCAGGCGCAGCGCAACCACTTCCTTGCCGACGCCCGATTCACCGGTGATCAGCACCGAGGTGCCGCTCGCGGCAAGCCGATGCAGCAATTCCTCGATGCCGCGCATGGCCGGCGATATGCCCAGGCTTTCCGGGTCGGCATCGACTTCACAATTTGCTTCCAGCGCACGCAGTTTTGCCAGCAGCAGTTCAGGCTCGAACGGCTTGGTGAGGTAATCCACCGCACCGAGTTTGAGCAGGCGTACAGCCTGGTCCACCGTGCCGTGACCGGTCATGAAAATGAACGGTGGCAGGCTGATCCCCTCTTGCAGCAACGTGGCGTACAGCGCTTCGCCGTTGGTTTGCGGCAGCAGGATGTCGCTCACCACCATGTCGTAATGGTTCTTGCGCAGGGCGGTCAGGGCGCTGCGGCCGGATTTGAACCAGTCGCACGCGTAGCCTTCCAGTTCGAGGCGCAGGGCCAGCGGCCCGCCCATGATTTCATCGTCCTCAATTAGACAGAGGCGTTTGGCGACCATGTGTGGTCTCCTTTCGGTAATGCGACGCTGAAGCGGGTGTGGCCGTCGCGGCTTTCCACGCTAATTCGCCCATTCAGTTGTTCGACGATCTGGTGCGTCACCCACAGGCCCAGACCATGCCCCTCTTCGTTGAGGCCGGTGAAGGGCTCGAACAGATGTTTCATCAGCTCGGTGGAGATGACTGCGCCGTCGTTCTCGATTTCCAGTTCCAGTCCGCTTTCGGTACCGATGCACCGCACCTTGACATGGCCGCCTACGCCGGCGGCCTGGATGGCATTGAGTACCAGATTGGTCAGTACCTGGCGCACCAGGGTCGCGGGCAGACCGCTGGTGTCGCCAACTCGGTTATCCCAGGTCCACTCCACGTCGCGTTTTTTTGCTTCCTGGGCGAGCAGGGTATGCACATCCTCGATGTCCTGAGCAGTCAGGGGATGACTCTTGGCCTTGGTTTCCACCAGCATCGCCGCGACGATATCGCGGATCTGGACCAGGCCGCGTTCCAGGTAGGGTAGGAAGCGGTCCAGCACAGGGTCGGGCGCGGCGTGGAGTTTGATGGTATCCAGCGAGGTCATCAGGCCACCCAGGGGGTTGTTGATTTCGTGGGCGATACCGGCCGCCAGACGGCCCAAGGCGGCCAGACGGTCGGCTTTCACCATGCGCTGTTCCAGGGCGGCTTTTTCCACCATCTCCGTGTGCATGCGGTCATAGGCCAGAAACAGGCGGCCCAGTTCGTCGCGGTAGGGATAGTCGTGGCTGAGCATCGCCCCGGATTGGGGCTTGCCCAATGCGTCCATGCGTTCCGCCAAGCGACGCACAGGGATGGCCATGCGTCGACCCCAGTACCAGCTGGCCGGCAGCAGCACGGACAGCACCAGACTGGTGATGAGCAGAGCGCGCCAGGCCTGCTCACGGAACCGCGGCCAGTAGAAACCAGCCGGGTGCACCAACACCAGATGGCCGATGCCGACTTCGTCCGCGATCATCGGCAGAGCAAGCAGAATGACATCATCGGCTTCCACCAGGATGGTCGTGGCTTCAGGCGCAGACTTCAGCTGTTCATCCAGTCGCTTGAAGGTTGGACCAAGGCGTGCCATCGGCGTGCGCATTGCCCAGTGATCCGGCTGGCTGGAGACGAATACCTCATGTGCGGCATTGAGCAGGATCAGGCCCTCGGCGCGAAACGATGTGGCAGAGGAAACTTCTGAAAAGGGTGCCTTGACGATCTCATAGGCGCGCCAGACATCGTCGTGCAACATCGGTGAATACAGGGTCTTGACCAGGACGCGGCCAAGATTGCCTGAATGGGCCAGCATGTCGCGCTTCAGGTCGTCATAGGCCTGAAGCATGAAGGCAAGGGAAAGCGTCAGGGCAACCACGGCAATGATGACGCTGCCCCAGAGGGGAATCTTGTAGCGGAAGCTGATATCAAAAAATCGTGTCGTCATCTTGTCTGGCCGCGGCTTGCGCCATGTTTTCCACTTCGGCGTACAGGGCCGGGTCGCCCGCGACGAAACCGTTTAGATGCAGCTTGCCTAGAATCTCCCGTCCCTCTGCGTCCTGGTCCATCGCCTTCAGCACCTGGCACAGATTCTGGAAGGTCTTTTCCGGCAATTTTTTCATGGCGACCAGAGGCGGAAAACCAAATTCCTGAGAGCGGGAGACGATGCGCGTTGCATCGGTCAGGCGCGGTTCCTCCCGCGCCAGCGCGTCCCAGACATAGCTTTCCACCGCCGCGCCATCGGCCAGATGTTGAGCCACGGCCTCGATGGCCTTGCGGTGCGACCAGGTAAAGAAGGTGCGCGCGAAAAACGTCTTCGGTGACTTGCCCAGCGCAGTCAGTTCGTGGCGCGGAAACAGGTAGCCGGTATGCGAATACGGGTCGGCATAGGCGAAGACCTTGCCTTCCAGATCGGCGATGGAACGGCTGCGTCGATCACGAGCGGGAACGATCAAATAGGAGCGGTAATAAGGCCGGCCCTCTTTCAATGGTGTCACCAGCAGTCGCACCCAAGGCTTCATCAGCACGTAGGGATAGTCGGAAAGCCAGGCCACATCCAGGCGTTGCTGCTTGATGAGGTCCATGGTGTCGCCGTAGCTGTCGCGCAATACAAAACGCACCGGCCCGCCCAGTCGCGGTTCCAGATAGGCCTTCCACTGGGCTAGCAGGGCGTGGCGTTCGTGCAGCAGGGTCGGCGTCAGGCCAATGCGCAGGGGTACGGCATTACCGCTGGCGGGGGAGAGCGGGGAAAGCAGCAGTGCGGCGAGGGCAATGAATTCACGTCTTAGCATCCGGTTTCCTCGGTAGAGACGGCATATGCGTTACAAGATTGTAACGTTGAGAACTTGATCGGGAGCATTGGGTTACGTGTATGTAACCTATCTACGCGATGGCAGGTGACGTCGCGACATGGGTTACAAAAAGGTGACGTGGACCCAGGCAAATCTTCATATTCCAGTTAATTCACCTTTATATACATGGAGATACGCTGGTGGCACAGTCATTGCTATGTGTCATTCACGCAACCGGAAAACCTTCATGAACGTGACCGCACTTTCCCTATCCCGCATCAGCGAGATCATCAGCCGACTGGATTATTTCAGGGGGCTGGAAGCGGAAACCCAGCGGCGGCTGGCGGCTGCCGCCAGACATATTCTGGTCGATCGCGACCAGCCAGTCTTTCACCGGGGAATGCCTGCCGACACGCTGCATATCGTGGTCAGCGGGCAGATCAAGGTATTCCTGCCGCAGCCCAAAGGCGGCGAAAAAGTGGTGGCTCTGGTAGCGCATGGTGAGAGTTTTGGCGTGGCGCCGCTCTGGCTGGGCGAGGCGCATATGGCCGATGCGGTAGCCAACAAGGATAGCCATCTGCTGACGCTGGATCGTTTTGTGCTGCTGCAAGAAGCTCGCCAGGATTGCGGTCTGGCCGGACGACTGATGGACGCAGTCTCGCGCCGAGTCATGGAGCTGATGCGGAATCTGGAAAGCTGTTCGCCGAAATCGGCACAACAACGGATTGCTTGTTACCTGTCGCAACGGCGGCCCCATGCCGCAGGCGCCAATTACGAAGTGCTTCTCCCCGCTACCAAGCGAGACGTTGCCACCAAACTGAACCTGACTCAGGAAACCTTTTCACGCGTGCTGCGCCAGCTGGCTAATGAAGGAGTCATCGAGGTGCATGGTCGCCTGATCCGGATCTTGGCCGCAGACCGCCTGACAACATTGAATCCGGCCTCGCAACGGCTGAGAAACAGCGAATACTTGACTGATTCATCGGGTCTTTGTGACCGAAGATAACTTTTATGTTCATGGCGAAGAGGCAACCGAATGTTCGCACCTACCCTGTCTATCCAATGCGGAATGGATAACGGCCCTGGAACGTTATGGCAGCTGTTTTCACCTGAAAACACACTGCCAGACTGAATGTCCGTTGAGTGTTCGTTGAATGTTCATAGATCGCAGCGGATGAATGTACGGTTTAACAACAAGAGGAGAAACACATGAGGAAAACGATAGCCGGGGGCCTTCTGGCTCTGAGTGTTGCTGTCCTGATCTACGGCTGCACCCCGCCGGAGGCCAAAAAGACAGCGGATGTGTCGATCAAAGGTATGGTCGAAGATGCTGACGGCCGCATGGTCGCCAACGCCACGGTCTGGCTGATCCCCGCCGCCGATGTCGCGGCGATGGGCAAGACGCCGATCGAGATCAAGAAAGACGCCAAGAACGACGAGCCGCTGGAAGATAACCTGGCTGCGAACCGCGAGCGTTACACCAAAGGCAAGAGCGGTGCTGATGGCGCGTTCACCGTCGCCGGCGTGCCGGCTGGCAAGTTCTTTGTCTATGTGGAACCTGCTGACGCCACCTACCTGCCTGGCGGCGACAAATCACGAAAATCGCTTTCCACCGCCGAACTGGCTGCCGCACCGGTCAAGATCAAGGTGTCCGGCAACATTCCGGCCGGCGCTACCTTTATCGGCACCAGCAAGTGTCTGAGCTGCCACGAAGAACATGACTCCTTCCTGTCGACGCTGCACCGCCTCGGCATCCAGGTCATCGGCAAGCCTAGTAAGCTGCAAAACTTCTCCCGCTTCCCGAAATACAACGATGGGCTGAACAAGCTCATGGCCGGCACCAAGTTCTGGTTCTACGGCTTTGACAAGACGCGTAGCTTCGACAAGTATCAGATTAGCGACAAGGAGCCGGCCGATCTCGCCAGCGTCAGCTTCACCGCCACCTTCTTCAAGGATACCGACGGCAAGCTGAAATTCCGCACCGAGAACACCAAGGATGCCGCCGACCCGGCACGCGTCTATCCGGTGGAAGTCGCCTACGGTGGCGGTTTGTACAAACAGCGCTACCTCTACCGCGTCGGCGCCAACCTGTTCCCGTTCGTACAGTACAACCAGAATGGCGATAACAGCTATGGCGACCGTAGCCGCAAACAATGGCGCGATTACCACGCCGACTGGCTGTTCAACGAAGAGACCAAGAAGCTGGCCAATCCGTCCCAAGGCAAGTCATTCGACAAGGAATGCGCCTCTTGCCATTACAACGGCTACACGCTGACCAAGACTGCAGCGGGCGACTATATCGCCGGCTCGGCCAACGATCTGGATGGCGAGATGGACATCGACGGTGACGGCAAGCCCAACGAAATAAACCAGGGCTGCGAGAACTGCCACGGCGCGGGCTCCGTGCATGCGAAAGCAGCCAAAGGCACCAAGTCGGCCAGTATCGTCAGCCCCAACAAGCTGGCAGCGGAACGGGAGTCGATGATCTGCGGCCAGTGCCACAGCCGTCCCCAGGGCAACCTGAAGAACGACCAGCCGGTCAACGCCGAGAACAAGATGATGCAGCCGGGAACCAGCCGCAACAGCTATCTGAACCAGTACACCACCCGCGAAGATGCCGATGCGAAAAAGGACTTCTGGGCGGACGGGCTGCATTCCAAGTCGCACCACCAGCAGTACACCGACTTCATCAAGTCGTCCAAGCACCGCAACGGCAACCAACTGGTGTCCTGCTCCGACTGCCACGATCCGCACGGCAAGGCGAAGTTCGCCCATCAGATGAAGGTGGATTCCCACACACCCCAAGCCTGCACCTCTTGCCACAAGGACCGGACGGACATGGGCAAGCATGTGATGGACAAGACCAAGTGCAACGTGGCGCCGGACAAGATCACCTGTTCCAACTGCCACGACACCAAGACCATGCAGACTGGCGCCGGCCTGGGCAAAGGGATGACGGGCAAGGACGGCAAGAACTACTGGCTCAATGACATCACCTCGCACCGGTATGACGTACCGCTGAAGACCAATATCGGTGTGAAGGGCGTGGAGCCGGGCAAGGCGATGCCGATTCCCTACACCAACCCCTGCGGCGCGGCCTGTCACAACACCAGCGCGCTCTAACCGAAAGCCATTACTTATAAGCGCCGGCTTAGGCCGGCGTTTTTTTGAATAGAGGCTTGCGTGACCAGCCCCATGAGTCCCCCAGGGCGGCACACCAGAAATAATCTATACAGATTTTGTTCGCGGCTTCGCGGTGGATGTCGAAGAAACTGCCAAGGTCGGCGGCTCAGCAATCAAGCTTGCGGCTCGTGCTGGCCTTCCCGGAACTGGGCATGAAAGCGATCTACGAATTCGAGGTGGAAAACATGCCGGTGACCGTTGCGGTCGATAGCACCGGCAATTCGGTGCACGACAGCGGCCCGCGCGAATGGCGGATGAAGATCGGCAAGATTCCGGTCAGAAAAGGCTAGAACGTAGGGCGGAAAAGCGCAGCGCCTTCCGCCGAATGAACCGGGTAATGGCGGAAGGCGCTGCGCCTTTCCGCCCTACAACAACAACCCGATTACGACTCTGCCGGCCTGGGCGGCTTCTTGTGGAATCTGCGGAACGGTTTCCTGGACGGCGCGCCGCCTGGCGGCACTTCCTGGCCGCCTTCCGACGGAACAGCATCAGTCGGCTGACGCGATTCGGCATTCGCCGGACGCGGCACCTGGCCGCCACGGCCATTGTTTCTGTTATCCCCTCTGGGAGCGCCTTTGTGGCCGCCTCTTGGATTGCCCATCGGGCCGCCTCTGCCACCGCCGCTACCTTTGCCTTGCCCGGCCAGCGGATTCTGTTTTTCCTGATGGCCGATGCGATTGCCGGGCGCCAAGGTGATTTCGAGCTCATGCAGCTCGTCCCATTGTTCCTCGGTACGCTGGTTGTCGGGGATCGCCAGCAACGCTTGCAGGCGGCTACGCGGAGAGGGGTTTTGCGGTTCAGTCATGGCGGCATTATCCCATTAGCTGGGCTGGGCGAACATATGACATCAACACGCGCATCAACTCGTGATGCGCCGGTAAATATCGGACACCTTGAACGGCAGCTGGCGCACATCGTCAAGGATGATGTAGCGGGCCGCGCCGTACATGTGCGGCAGGTAATCGCGCGCTTCGCGGTCGATGGTGATGCAGAACGGATGCACCCCGGTACGCCGCGCTTCCAGCAGCGCCATGCGCGTGTCTTCAATGCCGTACTGACCGCGATAGACGTCAAAGTAATCGTCCGGGCGGCCATCCGATAGCGTCACCAGCACCTTGGTGCGGGCTTCCACTTTTTTTAGCAGATCGGTGAGATGCCGGATAGCAAAGCCCATGCGCGTGTATTCCTGTGCGCGGATGCCGGAAATGCGCGCTTTCACCTCGGCGTTGTAGGGCTCGTCGAATTCCTTGATGCGGTACAGCTCGCAGCGTTTACGCGTGGTGCCGGAAAACCCGTAGATCGCGTAGCGGTCGCCCAGGCGTTCCAGCGCCTCGCACAGCAACACCAGCGCCTCGCGTTCGGCCTCGTTGATCCAGCCCTTCGTGCTGCCGCTCATGTCGACCATGAAGGCGACGGCGATATTGCGCTCGGCGCGATGCTGGCGCACGAACAGGCGGTCGGACATTTCGCTGCCGTCCTTGGCGTCGGCCAGCGCCTCCACCAGCGCGTCGATATCGACCTCGTCGCCATACGCCTGCCGCTTCAGCAGCTTGTTTTCGTCGCGCATAGCTTCAAACGCCTTGCGCAGTTGCTTGACCAGACCAGAATATTTTTCCAGCGTCTCGCGGTGAAAGTTGTCGTAGATCGGCGGCACATCCTTCTCGCGCATGACGCACCAGTTCTTGCGGTAATGCTGCCGGCCCATGTCCCACTCGGGATAAAACAGCGCACCTTCCTCGTGATACGTGCCCTGCCAGACTTTATCCGGGTCGGCCTGCGTGTCGTAGAGCAGGCTGGCGTCGTATTCGCCATCGCCGGCGGCGACCAGATATTCGGGCGGAATTTCGCCGAAATCGAGGAACACCGAGGCCATCAACTGCTTTACGTCCTCCGGCGGCGCAATCGGCATGCCGTCCAGCGTCAGTTCCATGTCCATGCGGCCTTCGTCGTCGTTGACCTCGGCTTCGAACTGCCCCGGATTGCGCTCCGCTGCATCCGGGCTACGCGGTTTGTGGCGTTGATGCTCTTCCAGCAACTCGCCCAGCTTCACGCGCAGACGGGCCTTCTCCTTTTCCTGCCGCGCGGCAAAGGCTGCGGCCACGGCATCGGGGCGCAGTTCGCCCTGATAGCACCAGGGCGCGAAATCGGGCAGCGCGTAGGCGTCGCCGAGCAGGGTCAGGCTGTCCTGGATGTCGGCGTCTGGCTCGCCCAGGCGCGTAGCAAGACCTTGCCAGCCAGACGGCAACGCTTCGCCCAGCGTCTG
>JFJP01019848.1_pt1 | contig 15896 bp, 13 predicted proteins | sample 431651 | NCBI WGS metagenome assembly JFJP01 (sample SAMN02602958, study PRJNA72255) | Microbial mat metagenome, whole genome shotgun sequencing project. | biome: fresh water; feature: sink hole; material: water; isolation source: purple microbial (photo- and chemosynthetic) mats found in... | reverse complement strand
GATCTGCGCGTTGAATTAGTTGGAGGAGAAATTGTCGAAATGTCGCCCATCGGAAGCGTTCATGCCGCCGTCGTGACCGCCTTAGACGATCTGTTTCATGCATCTCTGCCAGGGCTGGCTGTGATTCGCGTGCAAAATCCGGTGCAATTGGGTGATTTGTCTGAACCACAGCCCGATCTCGCGCTGGTGAAATCATCCGCCCATCGCTATCGCGCCTCGCATCCCACTGCCGAAGACGTGTTGTTAATCGTCGAAGTCTCTGACAGCACGCTGGAATATGATCGCAGTACGAAATTATTGCTTTACGCGCGGTATCGAATTCCGGAAGTCTGGGTGATTGACGTGAAGCAAGCCCGCCTAAACGTTTTTCGCGAGCCAACGCCAAACGGCTATCAACAGCGTCTCTGGTTAACACCAGACGAAATGATCACGCCCGTCAGCTTCCCCAACGTGAGCATTGCGCTGACGCACATTTTTTGAGAGGAACATCGAATGAAACAAAAAGTAAGCGTTGTCATTGAAAAGGATGACTCTGGCTATTATGCGTACTGTCCTGAATTGCCCGGGTGTCAATCGCAGGGAGCGACGCTTGATGAGATGACGAGAAATATTCGCGAAGCGATTGCATTATATCTTGAAACGTTATTGCCATTGAACACTTCGTCTGTCATTGTGAGGAAGGATCGTGAGCCAAGCTCCGCAACCATCGTTTGTGCGTTTACCGGCAATGCCGCCGCCGTATCCGGCGCTGTTGGATTTTCTCGCGGCGCGTTTTCCGAAAATTGACCGCGTCATCTGGCAAGCACGGCTCGAAGATGGCAAAATTACGGATGACGCCGGGCAGATCGTGACTGCCGCGACGCCGTATGCGCCGCAGCGTCTGTTGCGCTATTACCGCGAAGTCACGGATGAACCGGAGATTCCCTTTGCCGAGGAAATTCTATTTCAGAACGATCATATTCTGGTGGCATGTAAGCCGCATTTCCTGCCGGTCACGCCGTCGGGGCCGTATGTGACGCAGTGCTTGTTGTACCGGCTCAAGCAGCGCTTCGGGTGCGACGACATTGTGCCGGTGCATCGGATTGATCGCGAAACTGCGGGCCTTGTGCTGTTTTCACTCAATCAAGCGACGCGCCGCCAATATCACGATCTGTTCCGCCTCGGCCAGGCGCATAAAATCTACGAGGCTGCGACGCTGCGGCCGGCTGACCCTACGCCGCGAACGTGCGAAATTCGCAGTCGCATTGTCACCGGCGAACCCTGGTTTTTAATGCAGGAAGTCGCGGGTGCGGTCAATGCGATCACGCAGGCGGAATTGCTCGGCTGCGCCGCCGACTTTGCCTATTTCCGGTTAGCGCCGTTGACCGGCAAGCAGCATCAACTCCGGCTGCATCTCGCGCAGCTTGGCGCGCCTATTCTATATGATCGATTTTATCCGGTACTGTATCCCAAAGACGCGGCGGAAGATTTCGCGCGTCCGTTGCAATTGTTAGCGAAAGAATTACGCTTTCGCGATCCCATCAGCGGCCAGACGCGGGAATTTTGTTCGTCCCGGCGTTTGCTGCATACGCTCTAATCGCAAGGAGGTCAGGCTCTATGGAACGCGTTTTACCCTTACGCCCGCTTGGCAAATCGGATTTGCAGGTCTCGCCGATTGGTTTGGGCTGTTGGCAGTTCAGTCAACGTCGCGGTGTTGTCGGCAAATTTTGGCCGACGCTGCCGGAAAAAACCGTGCAGGAAATCGTGCGCGTCAGTCTGGAAGGCGGCATCAATTGGTTTGATACCGCAGAAGTCTATGGCTGGGGCGCATCCGAAAAAGCGCTGGCGCGCGCGTTGGAACAATTGAATCACGCGCCGTCGCAGACCATTATCGCCACCAAATGGTGGCCCTTGTTGCGGACGGCTGGCTCGATTGGCCGAACCATCAACGCGCGCTTACAGAATTTACACGTCGCCCGGATCGATCTGCATCAAGTGCATCACTTACAGAATTTACACGTCGCACGGATCGATCTGCATCAGGTGCATCAGCCGTTTTCCTTCTCGCCCGCAGCCGCGCAAATGCGCGCGATGGCGCATTTGGTGAATGTGGGCAAGGTGCGTTTCATTGGTGTCAGCAATTTTTCCGCACGGAAAATGCGCGCCGCCCACGATGCGCTCGCGCAATATGGGATGCCGTTGATTTCGAATCAAGTCGAATACAGTTTGTTGAATCGCCGGATCGAAACGAACGGAGTTTTAGATGCAGCCAAAGAACTCGGCATGTCAATTATCGCGTATTCGCCGTTAGCGATGGGCTTGCTGTCGGGGAAATTTCACGACGACCCGACCTTGATTCGCGAACGCCAGGGACCGCGTAAATATATGGGCGCGTTCCGTCCTAACGGATTAGCGCAAAGTCAGCCGGTGATCGCGATGTTAAAAACGTTGGCGCAAAAATATCAGGTGACGGCGACGCAAATCGCGCTGAATTGGCTGGTGACGTTTCACGGCGAAAGTGTTGTCGCGATTCCCGGCGCGACGAAATTGACGCACGCCGAGGAAAATGTCGGCGCCATGCAATTTCAGTTGACGCCCGATGAATTACAACAATTAGATCAAGTCTCAGCGGAATTTAAAAAATAATTGACTTGTAAACCTGTCAGGGGTTGATGATTATTAAAAATTTAGCGCGGCATTCGCGGGGGCGAGAAAACCTCGCCCCTGCCGTTGCTCCATAACCGCAATGATTTTTTAATGTTCATAACCCCTGTCAGTTCTGAAAGTGAGGAAGAGCAAGATGCCCAAAACGGTATTAGTTCCAATTGCGGATGGCACGGAAGAAATTGAGGCCGTATGCTTAATTGATACGTTACGCCGCGCCGGCGCGGAGGTGACGGTCGCGTCGGTGATGTTGAAAAAACAGATTAAAGCCTCGCGCGGCGTGCAAATTGTCGCGGACGCGCTCATCGGCGAATGCGCGCAAAAGACGTATGACCTCATCGTTCTGCCCGGCGGCATGCCCGGCGCGGAGCATCTGCGCGATTCGCGCATTTTAGTGGAAATGCTGCACAAACAATCTCAGGAAGGTCGGTTGTATGCGGCGATTTGCGCCGCACCGGCGGTCGTGTTCGAGCATCACGGTTTATTGGAAGGCAAAGCGGCGACCTGTCATCCGGCGTTCGTGCCGCATCTGAAAGATCAAACCGCTGCCGCGCAGCGTGTCGTTGTGGCGGGCAACTGCGTCACCAGCCGCGCCCCCGGGACGGCGCTTGAATTTGCCGTCACCTTAGTCGAACTGCTCTACGGTGCGGAACACGCCGCCAAAGTCGCGCAGCCGATGTTGATTTGGCAAGGCCATTCAGCCCAGCCATTCAAGGTTGGCTTGACGAACGACTGAAATCGAAAGCTTGACAATCTGGCCGTCTGGTTGCTACAAGGTCGGAATTGCTGACGATCACGTTGACACGTCAGGCGACAACCCCTAAATAATCAATTCTGTGAGGCGTTATGATTGAAGAGGATGTGCTTGTGTCCCCGATTGATGATCCGTTAATGCGCTATCGCCAACGCGTGCTTGACGAATTAGAACAGGTCTCGTTAGCTGGGATGCCCTGCTCGCGCAATGCCAACGGCCAGCCGATCCCATTGACTGTCCCATTGCTCGGCCTGTCCTTTCATCTCCAGGCGCTCCCCGCGCGCGGCCTGGCCGAAACGTTGACAGATACGGAAGAATCGCCGTTGAACGCGCCGTTTCTCGATACCATCGCGACGCTGAATCGTTTCGGGGAAAGTTTTTATCGGCGCGGCAAAGTGTATCGCGAACTGGAACGCCCCAAGCCCGTTGATCCGCTGGCCGCGTTACATAATGCGCCGCGCTTCGTGGCGCTTGGCGCGGCGGGATCGGGGAAAAGCGTCATGCTGCACTATCTCGCGTATCAGGCTGCGCTGGAACCCGCGGGGCCGGTGCCGATCCGCGTCGCGTTGCAGCATTATGCGCTCCAACTCACCATTGCCGGGAACATCGCCTTACGGGATTTTGCGATTCAACAGGCCGCCGCGCATGACACCGCGATTCAGGCCGCCTTACAGCACGCCGACCGCATCTTGTGGCTGCTGGATGACTTCGACGTGTTACATCTCCTCAAAGATAAAGTCGTCCAGCAAATCCGTGAATTGCCGGGGGATGTGGTGTTGACCACGCGACCGCGCGACTATCACCCTTTCGGGCTCGAAGAATTCGCCCATTTTGAGATGCTCCCTTTGACGCGCAATATCATCGAGGAAGCATTTGCCACCTGTATTGTTGTTCTGACAGACCAGCGTCAGCAGAATTGGACCTGGGCTGAAGGACGCACAGACTGGCTGCGCTGTTTCCTGGATGCGCATGGCTGTCCGCCGATGCTCACCATGCCCCTTTTGTTTAGTTTTCTGGCGGCGTTAGATGTCGATCGGCGCTTTGAGGCGCTGGCCTCCGAGTGGGGCTGGTGGTATCAATGCGGCCTGGAAACGTTGCTGGATCAATGGTGGCAAACGCCGCCATCGTTCGGCGGCGACCGCATGGGCTTTTTGCCCGACGCGGTCTCGCCTGAATGCGCGCGGCAACTGACGCTCCAAAGTCTGTATTTCCTCGGCTGGTATCTGCATACGACGTTTGAACGCCAGGAACATCAGCTTTGCCATACGGCCAATCTCGTCAGTCTGCTCAGTCATTATTTCCGCAAAATTCAGCCTGACTGCGCTGCTGCCTCGAATTTGTTCGCCGAAGTGGTGTTGCTTTTCTGGCAAGAAACCGGCATTCTGAGACAATACGTCATCGGCCATCAGGGGTATCTTTTTTTCAGACATCACGCGTTGCGCGAATATGCGGCGGCGCAGTATCTCAGTGAAAAATGGCAGACCAGCCCGGCGCTGACCTGGAAATTTTTAGCGCCGCGTTTGCATCACGATTTATGGCAAGAGCCGCTCGTTCTCTTTGTCCAAGGACTTTCCGACGCGGCGTTAGACAGATTTGTTCAGCGTCTTCTGCAAGGCCCCAGCGCGTATGAACGTCAACTCTATCGGGATTTACGTCTCACGGCCTTGCTACTGGGCGAACGAACAGATTTAGCAGCGGCGCTGCGGCATACGGTGTTGCAACAACTCTGTTCCCTGGAAACCGAAAAAACCGGCAAACAGCGGCGGCTGATGCGCGCGATTTATTTGAGCGGGCTGTTTGTGATTCCGGGCCTGTTCGCGGTCACGCACATTTTTCAAGAGTTATGGGAATTGTTCGCCGCGATCGGAATCTGGAGCGTGATCTGGCAGTTTGCCTTTGAACGTCCCATCTCGACCGTCTTGCAAGGGATTCTCGCGCTGCCGCACCGGCTCTGGCGGACGCTGCCGGATCGGATGCCGATCATGCATTTGCTGGAACATCTGAAAGCGCCGGAAGCCATTCCCTGGTTACAGGACGCCTTGTCAGATTCGCGTTTCGAGGTCAGGCAAATGGCCGTCGAAGCTTTAGCGCAAACCGGACAGGCCGAAATTGTGCCGGCGCTGGTCAAGATGCTGCAAGACCCGCACGAAACCGTCCGCCAAACGGCGGCACTGACATTGCAACGGATGGGCCATATTCCCGCGCTCCTCCAAGCGATCAAAGAGGAACGCCCCGAAGTGCGTGAGGCCGCCGCCCATGCGCTGGAAACGTATTCTCAACCGGATGGCCTGCCGGCGCTCGCCGCCGCGTTAAGCGATCCCAATATTTATGTCCGGCGGACGGCCGTGTACACGTTAAAGCAAATCGGCGGCGAAGCCGTCATTCAATCCCTTTTGCAAGCCCTGGAAGACAGCGACCGTGACGTGCGGCTCACGGCGGTGAAGGCATTAGGCCAGATTGGCGGGGACGAAACACTCTACACGCGCCTGCAAGTGACGGCAAAACTCGCCCAGATTCTTGACGATGCGGATCCGCAAATCCGCTGGTCGGCGGCGTATGGTTTGGGGCAAATTCACGATCCGGAAATACTCCCGATTTTACTTCAGGCGTTGCGGAAAAATCACAATTACGTCCATCGTGCCATCGCGGATGCCGTGCAGCAAACGGTGCAGCAGAATTCTTTGAGCATCATCGTCAAAGGCTTAAAAGACCAATACGCCGATGTGCGGCGCACGGTCGCCGAAATTTTAGGGCAGTGGGGTGACGCGCAGAGCGTCCCGGCGCTGCTGGAGGCCTTACAGGATGATGCGCTGGCCGTCCGGCGCGACGCCGCCGGCGCGTTAGGGCAAATCGGAGACCTTGCGGCCGTGCCGGCGTTGATCGCCGGTCTCGACGATGCGGCCTGGCAGGTGCGCTGGGCCTGTACCGAAGCGTTAGGACGCCTCGGCGATTTGCAGGCGACGCCGCATCTCCAGCGGATGTTGCGCGATAGCCACGTCTATGTCTGCCGGGCAGCAACCGAGGCGCTGGGGAATCTGCGCAACGCCGCGACCGTGCCCGATTTGATTCAGATGTTGCAAAGTCCCCATGCCTCAGTCCATCGTTCCGCCCAAACCGCCTTACAGCAGATTGGGCGCGCCGAAGCGGTGCCGTATTTACTCGAAGCGTTAAAAGATGAACACGATTATATCCGTAAAGATGCCGAGAACGCCCTGAAAGAGCTTGAAGATGCGCGGGCGATTCCGTATTTGATTCAGACGCTCACCGATCCCGAAGCGTTTGTGCGCAAAGCGGCGGTAGAAGCCTTAGGCCGCCTCGGTACACCGGAGGTCAGCGCGCCGGTGCGTGCGTTATGGCATGATTCCGACAGCGCGGTGCGCAGCATGGTCGCCGAAGTGTTGGGTACCTTGGGGGACGCCGCCGCGACCGCGAGTCTGATTGATTTATTACACGATGAGGACAAGGGCGTCCGCCGCACGGCCGCGAAAGCTCTTGGTAAAACCGGTCAACGCGAGGCGCTGGAGGCCTTGATCGAACTTTTTCAAGACGCGGATCTCAATGTGCGCCGCGCCGCGCTCGAAGCGGTCGGGCGGATTGGCGATCCGAGCGCCGTGCCGGCGCTGCTTGCGGCATTAGACGATACAAGCTGGTGGGTGCGTTGGGGCGCGGCGTATGCGTTAGGCCGCATCGGCGGGCCGGAAGCACGGAACGGCTTAATTGACGCGCTCCGCGATCAGAATGAAAATGTTCGGCGGGCAGCGGCCGAGGCGCTCGCGCAAGTGGGCGGCGACGAGGCGATCAAAGCCTTAATGAAAGCGTTGGGCGATTCTGACTGGCCGGTGCGGTGGGCGGTGGTTTCGGCGTTAGGTCAGCTTGGCGACGCGGCGGTCGTGCCGCGTTTAGTGGAATTGCTTGATGAAAATGAAAAAGTGCGCTGGGCCATCGTCGAGGCCTTAGGCAAAATCGGGCATGCGCAGGCCGCGCCCTTTTTGATTCAAGGCCTCTTTGACAGCAGTTGGGATGTCCGGCAAGCCGCCGCGCGCGCGTTGCTCCAAATCAGCGACGCGAACATGGTGCCCTATTTGCTCCAGGCGATGAAAAAGAATAACGAATATGTCCGGCGCATTACGGCCTCGGCCTTGCGGCAGATCCACGATCCCCAGGTCATGCCGCATCTGATTGGCGCGCTTCAGGATGATCAGGCGTCAATCAGGCGCATCGCCGCTGAACAACTCCTGCAATTGCGCAATCCGCAGACCGTGCCGCGTCTGATTCCGCTGTTACGGCATCACAATAAAAATATTCGCCAGCAGGCGGTCTTGCTGCTCGCCCAATTTGCGCCGTTGATTGAGGATCGCGCTCTGTTGAAACGCGCGGCCAGCGGCTTATGGTGGCGTTTGACGGACGTTGAAGAAATCGCCAAAGCCGCTTTTGACGCACTGGAACAGGTGGCGAATCGCCTGGCGCTCATCAATCTTCTGACCGCTTCCCATGAGCCGTTTATCGTTTTCTCCTCTCATAAAACGCGGCTATTGTAAAAAATTTTGCTTGCCTTCCAGGCGCGCTTTGAATGTGATGACTGTGTTTCGATCTGAATAAGAACCTTTTCGGCGAAGCAATCTCCCGAATTGCAGAGGATTGCTTCGTCGCTGCGCTCCTCGCAATGACACCTATTTCCAGAGAATGTCACACCGCCCCGGTTGCAAAATTCGCTCACGCTTGTCTCCGGTTTGACGACTATGCTGATACAACAGATGATGAACGGGATTACGCAGGGGAGCATTTACGCGCTGGTCGCCATCGGCTTTGTGTTGATTTTTGGCACGATGAAAATGGTGTCGTTCGCGCATGGCGAGACGTTCATGATCGGGGCGTTGATCGGATTTTGGGCGATTCACGGAGGGCGACTGCCGTTTTTGCTGGCCTTGCTCTGCGCGTTTGGCGGCGGCTGGATCGTCGGGAGTTTGACCGAACTCCTGGCATTCCGTGCGTTACGCGGCGCGACGCACATGCCGCCGCTGTTAATCACGATCGGGCTTTCCATTATTTTGAAGGAAGTCGCCGGGATCTGGGTGGGGCATGAAAACCGCTCGATGCCGTCTTTTTACGAGATGACCTTTAAAATCGGCGGGGTGCAGTTTTCATTGCTCCAACTCATTGTCCTCGCCACCGTCGCGATGCTGGTCGCGCTGCTGCAATTGCTGATTTATAAAACCCGGATCGGTTTAGCCATGCGCGCTGTCTCGCAGGATTATCGCATGGCCGGGCTGTTAGGCGTGCCGGTTGATGGCCTGTTTAATTTCTCGTTTGGCTTAGCCTCCGCTTTAGGCGCGGTTGCAGGCGTACTGGTGGCGGTCTATTATAACGTAGTCTCGCCGACGATGGGCGCGCTGCCGGGCTTAAAGGGCTTTGCCACCTGCGTTTTCGGCGGCCTGACCAGCATTCCAGGAGCGATTATCGCCGGTTTGATCATCGGCATTGTCGAAAATCTCACGGTCGCAGCGTTGGGTTCGGGTTATCGCGATACGGTCGCATTTGTGATCTTAATTCTGATGTTGCTGCTCCGACCGCAAGGCTTATTCGGCAAAAACGTCCATGTCCATTAAATCCCGTTTCGCGCCGTCAACATTGAGATATTGGCTGCCGCTGCTGCTTGGTCTGTTGGTTATTTTCCCCTGGTACGTCACCAGCGATTATGTCTTGAACGTCGCGATTATGGTTGGCATTTACGTGATTCTCGCGTCGAGCATCAATCTGACGAACGGCTACGCCGGTATTTTTTCGATGGGACACGCGGCGTTTTATGGGCTGGGCGCGTATGCGACCGGAATTTTGACCTATCATTTTCAGACCGGCTTTTGGCTCGGTCTCGCGGCGGCTTGCGCAACGGCCGTCATGTTTGGCCTGCTCGTCGGCATTCCGACGCTGCGGCTGAAAGGAATTTTTTTCGCCTTAGTAACGGTCAGTTTTGCCGAAATCTTACGTTTAGCCACGCTGAATTGGATTGCGCTCACGCGCGGCCCGATGGGGATTCCCGGCATTCCCGCGCCCACCGTGCTGGGCTGGACTTTGACCACGAACCGGCATTTTTACTATCTCATTCTGATTTTCGACGTGATCGTCGTGGGCATGATCGCGCTGGTCATCCGTTCCCGCGTCGGGCGCGCCTGGATGGCGATTCGCGAGGATGATGTCACGGCGGCGGCGTTAGGTATTCCGGTCTTTCGTTATCGTTTGCTGGCGCTCGCGTTTTCTTCCTCGTTTTGCGGCCTGGCGGGCTGTTTTTATGCGCATTACGCCACCTATCTCAGCGCTGACGTGTTTAGCGTCGAAGAAACTTTTATGATGCTCACCATGATGATCGTCGGCGGCATGGGGACGCTGGCCGGGCCGGTGGTTGGATCCGTGCTGCTGGTCATTTTCCCCGAAATCTTCCGCTTTCTGATGGAATATCGGATGGTGGCGTATGGCCTCATTTTGATCCTCATGACCTTATTCCGCCCGTCCGGTCTGTTTGGCCTCGACGGCATCGCGGGCGCGGCAGGCTGGCACGCCAAATTGCGGCGTGCGCCCCGCTCGGACTCCGCCGTATGATTCTCCGCATCATTGATTTGAGCAAACATTTTGGCGGGCTGATCGCCCTGGATCAGGTCAGTTTCGCCGTGCAAACCGGGACGATCCACAGCCTGATCGGGCCCAACGGCGCGGGCAAAACCACCTTGTTCAATGTCATCAGCGGCCTGCTGCCGGCGACGCATGGTGCCGTGGAATTCGCCGGACAACGCATCACGGCGCTGCCGCCGCATGCGATTGCCGCCAAAGGGATTGCTCGCACCTTTCAGAATATTCGGCTCTTTAAGTTTATGACGCTGCTCGATAACGTGCGCGTCGGGACGCATGCCTGGACGAAAAATACCTTATTATCAGCGTTATTGCACACGCGCCGCCATGCTCAGGAAGAACGCGAGGTCACGCGGCGGGCGCGGGAATTGCTGGCAACCTACGGCCTGGCAGACCGCCAGCATGAATTCGCCCAAAATTTACCCTACGGCGATCAACGCCGGGTCGAAATCCTCCGCGCGCTCGCGCAACAGCCGCGTTTATTGCTCCTGGATGAACCGACGGCCGGGATGAATTCGCAAGAATCCGGCGAATTGATGGCATTTATTCAACATGTCCGCCGAACCCAAGGCGTCACGGTGCTGATGATCGAACATGACATGCGTGTCGTCATGACGATTTCTGACCGGATTACCGTGCTGGATTACGGCAAAAAAATTGCGGAAGGGCGCGCCGTGGAGATTCAACGCAATCCGACGGTCATTGAGGCGTATTTAGGGCGCGGCGTGACGCCACACGGCCAGCCCGCAGCCGAAACAACATGCTCTTAGAAATTCAGAACTTGCACGTATTTTATGGTCATATTCATGCGGTCAAAGGGATTTCGCTGCACGTTCAACAGGGCGAAATCGTGACCCTGATCGGGGCGAATGGCGCGGGCAAAAGCACGACGCTGCTCACGGTCGCAGGCGTGATTCCCGCAACGCGCGGCGCGGTGCATTTCGACGGTCGCGTCATCACGGCGCGGCGCATGGATCAGATCGCACGGTTGGGGCTCAATTTAGTGCCAGAAGGACGGCGGATTTTCCCTGAATTTACGGTGGACGAACATTTGCGCATCGGCGCGTATGGCGTGCGCTCAACGGCGCGGATCAAAGCGCTGCGCGAGCAAGTGTACACGTTATTTCCCCGGCTGTACGAACGCCTGCATCAATCGGGCGGCACGTTATCCGGCGGCGAGCAGCAAATGCTGGCGATTGCCAGAGGCTTAATGGCGGATCCGAAACTGTTAATCTTAGACGAACCCTCGTTAGGGCTGGCCCCTATCCTGACGGAGGCGATTTTTGAATATATTCAGCGCATTCACCAGCAAGGGATGACAGTGTTGTTAGTGGAGCAAAATGCGCGGCTGGCGCTTCAGCTTGCCCAGCGTGGCTATGTCTTGGAAACGGGGCAGATTGTCCTCGCCGGGGAGGCGCGCGCGCTTCTGGCAAACGCGCGCGTGCAACAGGCGTATTTAGGCCTGGCTGAAACGGAAATGGATGTTTAGGCAAGAGGGGATTGCTTCGTCGCGGGCACTCCTCGCAATGACAAAAAACTGCACAGCCTTGCGCTTTCAGGGCCGCCGGTGCCCGGCGCGACCGGCGGCGCGGCTCAGCGCGAGGACGATGACCGAGGCTGCGCCCGCGCGTTTGAGGGTTTTGGCGCATTCGTTGACCGTCGCGCCGGTCGTCATGACATCATCAACGAGAATGAGATGTTGCGCCTGAATGTGTTCCGGGGCAGCGACGCGGAAGGCGTTTTTAACGTTCGCGCGCCGCGCCCGGCGGCCTTTTAAAAGCGCTTGCGACGGCGTGTCGCGGTCGCGCGTCAGCACATCCGGCCGATAGGTCAGACGATAATGCTGCGCGAGATGCTGCGCTAATAAGCCTGCTTGATTATAGCCGCGCTGCTGTTGCCGGCGACGGTGCAGCGGCACGGGCAAAATGCTCTGGCAGCGCGTTAAATCAAGGTCGGCGGGCATCCGCGTCAACATCAATTGCGCGAGTTCGCGGCTCAGGCGCGGTTTGCCGTGGAATTTAAACAAATGAATCGCCTCCTTTAACACGCCTTCGTAATACGCGGCCGCGATGAGGCGATCAAAGGCCGGCGGACTCTGCCGACACTCGCCGCACACGAAATTTGGGGCGTGCCGCAAGACGGTTGACGACGTAAACGGCGTGCCGCAGCGCGGGCAGAGCGGCGGCGGAATCGCGGCGATGGTTTGCCAGCAGGCGTGGCAGAACAGGGCGTGACGCTGATCGCCGACAAACTCATGACACGTCACGCATTCGGCGGGAAAGAGAAAATCCAGCGCCGTCTGCCCCCAGCCCGCGAGTCGTGTTGACAAGTTTGCCAGGGGGCTGTCGCCTGCCTGAACGCGGTCGTTTAGGGCGTCAAATATGCGGCGCATGTAATGCGAGTAAGGCGGTCAACGCGGCGTGCTGCTGGTCGGATAATTCTGGGAAAAACAGCGCCGCGTGATATTCCGTGCCTCCTGGGACCGGCTGCGCGGGTTCGATGCGGACGACCACCGCGTCAACTTGCGATAGCACGTGAGCCGGCTGACCATCATGACCGGGCGCGATCAAGGTCAACAATAATTTTGCAAATACCGGCACATAACGCTTGACGATGCAATATAAACCATGTATGCCAAGATTGACGGTCTGCGCCTCGAATGTTTCCGTAACGCCCCCGGTTTGCGCCATCAGGCGGATGGGGAAATGCAGCGTGACGCGAGCCGAAGCGCGGCGTTCGAATTCTTGAAAGTCGTTCATAAGCAAGCGAAAGATTCTCCCATGTCCTGACAATGCCATTGATTATAAAGGTTAGTTGAGAAAAGCTTGACAGTTCTGCTTGATTCTGACCTTTTGGTTGCAGCGTGTTGCGATCCAAAGACCCTCGCGTCTGCATGGCAGGAACGATATTTCAAGCGTGGGAAACACGTCAATGGTTTTTTAGTTCGGTTTATGCGAAATTTGCCGCCTCATCTTGTTGTAACAAAACTTGACATTTTTTATGAGGTATAATACGTTTTTTGTTGCGATGGGCTTGCTCGTAATTGCCCGTGCCTGCTTATGGCAGTGACGCCCATCGGAACGCGCGGATTGCTCATCAGGTCGAGGCCGTAACCAAAAGAAATTACTGAATATCCGGAATCCTGGCAGTGCAGGATGCGCCAGGGGGAAGGTTTTGGGGCGTGTGTTGTGGTGTGAGCATCATGATACCCCCTGGAATAGATCGAATCGTATGTCAGAACAAATCGAAATCTGGGGTGTGAAAGATCCGAATATTTCGGCGCAGCTTGCGCTGGCTGCGATGCTGGATTTGTTTAAAAGCGAAGTGAATCTGGACGTTCATTGTAAATTTTTGGAATCAGGCACCACCATGCCCGGCGATCTCCTGAACGCGGAGAAAAAACCGTTTGCCTTCACGCAGACGCCGATCACCTCGATTGTCCTTCATGACAAAGGGTTTTCCACCAAACTCCTGGCCCCGTTAGCCGATATTGCCGGAACCCAGCAGGTCATCATCCACGAAGACAGCGGCATTGTCAAACCCAGCGACCTGGAGGGGAAACGGATTGGCATGGCGCAGGGCGCGGCGGTGTTAATTGCCATCAAAAATATGTCGAAAGACTGTAACGTCGGGTTACACAAGGTTGAGTTCGTCAATCTGATGCCGCATGACCAATTGGCTGCCTTTGGTGACGCCAAACTCGAAGCGCTGGCCTGTTGGGAACCCTGGACGACCAAAGCCCAGACTATGGGCGGCAAATTCTTTTTTTCCGGCGCACGTTCGGAAATCCCCGGCATGGAAGGCGACGTGAATTGGTTAGTCAATCAAAGCTGTCTGATCGTACCGGACGCCCATTTGGAAAAACATCCTGAAATTGCCATCGCCATTCTGAAAGTGTTACACAAAGCGACAACCCTCATCAACGAACAGCGCAAAGAGGTTTCAAAGCACTTAGCCGGATTTTTTGGCATCAGCCGCTTAGAGTTGATGATGGCGATGCAAAAAAATAATTATTCGATGACGATGGACAGCCTGTTTCGGATTGGGGTGCTTGGTTTCCGGGATTTTTTGTATGAAAATAAACGCGTGTCCCAAAAATTTACGGAAGATCTTTTATATGACACTAGGTATATCGCGCAAGTGGATCCGACGTTGATTAAATTTGGCGCCACGGCGTCACGCGGCTTGAATATCATCCATAAAGAGGGGGTCTATTATACTGCTGAACTCAAATTACAGGCGGACGGCGGGGATTTGAAATTTCTGCTGGCGGATGATTCGCGGTACGTGCGCATTGCGCTCAAGCAGGCGGTCAAGATTATCGGCGGCGAAGTCGTCGGCGAAGCGATCACCGGCGGGGACGCCATTGAAAAATTTCTGGCGATGCGCCCCAATTTTATTACGATGGATTTATCCATGCCGGGCGTCAGCGGCGTCGAAGCGATTAACAACATTTTAAAGCACGATCCCAAAGTGAATATTATTGTGATTAGCGGCACGGACTTAGATGAAGTTCGCGAGGAAGTGTTTAATTTAGGCGTCAAAATGTTTATTACCAAACCCTTCGATCCGATGCGTGTTGCTACGATCATCGGTTCATTGGTGGCTGAATAATTATGAAACCACAGATCAAGCGCGCGATTGTGATTGTGTTAGACAGCGTGGGCATCGGCGAACTGCCGGATGCGGCGCAATACGGCGATGCCGGGAGTCATACCGTCGGCCATATCGCGGCGCAAGTGACAGATTTGGCGCTGCCGCATTTACAAAGGTTGGGACTTGGGAATATTGCGCCTTTAGCCGGACTCCCGCCGTCTGATCTTCCCACCGGGGCCTATGGCAAAATGGCGGAACGTTCGGCGGGCAAGGATACGACGACGGGGCATTGGGAATTGCTGGGCGTGGCCTTAGAACAACCATTTCCCGTGTATCCACACGGCTTTCCGGCGGACGTGATCGCGGAATTCACGCGGCGCACGGGTAAAACGATTCTGGGCAATTATCCCGCGTCCGGGACCCAGATTATCGCCGAGTTAGGCGCGACGCATGTAGCGACCGGGCAGCCGATTGTGTACACTTCCGCCGACAGCGTGTTCCAAATCGCCGCGCACGAGAGCGTCATTCCGATCAACGCGTTGTATGCCTTATGTCAACACGCGCGCGATCTGCTGCACGGCGAACATGCGGTCGGCCGCGTAATCGCGCGACCGTTTACGGGCGCGGCGGGCAATTTTACGCGCACCGCCCGCCGCAAAGATTTTTCGTTAACCCCGCCGCATCCGACGCTGTTGGACATCGCGAAAGCCGCCGGTTATCCCGTGACCGGTGTTGGCAAGATTGACCATATTTTCGCCGATCAAGGGCTGACCGCGTCGAATCATACGACGAACGATATGGCCGGCGTGGACGCCACGCTGGAGGTCATGCGCGCGCAGGTCAACGGGTTGATTCTGACGAATTTGTGCGATTTCGATATGCTGTACGGGCATCGCAACGATGTGATCGGCTATGCGCGCGCCTTAGAGCGCTTCGACGCCCGGCTGCCGGAATTGCTGGCCGCGCTGCGGCCTGACGATGTCTTGCTGTTGACGGCAGATCATGGCTGCGATCCCACGATGCCCGGCACGGATCATTCGCGGGAATATGTGCCGTTGCTGATCGCCGGGCAAGGCGTTCCGGCGGGCGTGAATTTGGGCATCCGTCCGAGCTTCGCCGATCTGGCGGCAACCATTGCCGAACTGCTGGCGCTGCCCGCGCCCCGTTGTGGTGAGAGCTTCGCTAATTTGATCAGCTAAGACTTCCGAGGTCTTGAAGACCTCGGAAGTCTGTGACAATAAAAAAACCGCTGATTTCCTTGCCGGAAGTCAGCGGTTTTTTT
>JFJP01018684.1_pt1 | contig 15896 bp, 13 predicted proteins | sample 431651 | NCBI WGS metagenome assembly JFJP01 (sample SAMN02602958, study PRJNA72255) | Microbial mat metagenome, whole genome shotgun sequencing project. | biome: fresh water; feature: sink hole; material: water; isolation source: purple microbial (photo- and chemosynthetic) mats found in... | reverse complement strand
GATCGTGTCGGCATGGCATAGTCTCCAAAATCGGAAAGTTAACGGGGCCTGATAAAAACGCTCGGTGAGTCAATATGGCGCTTATACTAACGGCTCGGGAATCGCATCGCAAGCGCAAAGATGCTGTTGCCTCCCGAGTCCTAGGCGAAGCTGGGAAAACCGTGATGAAGGGTTAAAACCGTTCTTGAACCAAACCACCCGATGGGTTATGGATACAATTCATCGCCACACTTCACCGCAACCCTTTCTAGGGTACGCTTAATCGACTCTCTTTCAACGGATTATGAAATCGTTTAAGCGGGTCGGGTAAGGGTATCCGGTTAAGGGTTGGGACAAAGTGTGGCGATTAAGTGTGGGATGCAAAGAGCGGGTTCCTCCCCGTCCGCGTCGTGGGGAGGGCCGGATTCAACGTTGGCCGCGTCGTGCAAGCCATTGCCAGAATGTACCCGGAGCATCTTGCTCCGGTTGGCAGAGCCAATGGGAAAGCGAAAGACAGTGCCGTTCACCCCTGGGCTGTTCAAAAAGGAGCATAAGCTCTTTTTCGGGGTTCGGTGGACGAGAACGGCGACGAGAACGGATAAAGATGAACCAATCCTTTTTCATTCCTTGGGCTTTGCCATTTTCTTCCTCAGTCCGGAGCAGGATGCTCCGAGGACAGCTACCTTCTTCCGAATCCTTCGCAAAGGATTCGGGGGTTACTATTGAATTTTAAATTCCGCTTGCACCAGTCGCCGAGACAGACTACCTTACTGCGGTTGTCAGAATGCGTCTGAAGCGGATTGCCACGACACATGTAACCGAAGGAATTGAACATGTTGATTACCATGTTGAAATCGAAGCTGCATCATGCGAGGGTGACCGAGTCCGAGCTCGAGTATAACGGCAGCTTGACCATTGATCGCGACTTGATGGATGGCGTGCGCCTCAATCCCTATGAGAAAATCCTTGTAGCCAACATGGCCAACGGTGAACGGTTCGAGACGTATGCCATTCCCGGCCCTCGGGGGTCCGGCGTCATCTGCCTGAATGGGGCCACGGCGCACAAGGGCACGGTTGGTGACCGGTTGATCGTGTTTGCCTTTGCGCAGTTGTCCGAGGAGGAAGTAGCCAGCCACAAGCCACGGGTCACGGTGCTGGATCAGAACAACCGTCCGGTCACAACCGCCGTTGCCCCGATGGAGATCTGAAACGCCCTACTGTCCTTCCCTTCCGAATTTGCGATGGAGTTCCTTGAGTGATGTAAAGATCAGGGTGGGACGTCCGCGCGGTGACGTATAGGGCATTTCACACTGGGCTAGATCAACCACCAATTGCTCGATTTCCCCCAGGGACAGCCGCTGCCTGCACCCCACGGCAGCCCGGCACGCCGACTGCACCAGGGCATCCTCCCGAGCCTCCTGCCCACCGCGTGTGCCTGCCAGCTCCAGGCTTCCTGCCATATCCGAAATCAACGTCTTGACGGGGACGCTGTCAAAACAGGACGGAACCGCATCCACGACAAATGCATTGCCGCCGAACTCTGAGATCCCGAACCCCAGGTGCTGGAAAAGGGCAACATGCTGCCTCACGCGCGCTGCGTCACGAGCGGGTAACTCAACGGTATCTGGAATCAGCAGCGTCTGCGATTCGACCTTCCTGGCCAACACGGCACCCATCAGCCGGTCAAACAAGATGCGTTCATGGGCAGCTCGCGGATCCATCAGCACCATGCCCCCCTCGGTTTCGAGCACGACATAAAATCCTGCAATCTGCCCCAGGACCCGGCACCATGCCCAGGGGGCTCGGGGCGTGACATCCCCGGCTGCAGAACCTTTTCCGCTCGCTGCCATCGGTGCTGCGGGGATCGGTGCAGGCATCGGGGGCGCTGGGGGGGCTCCCGTCGCCGCGATCGGATCAACCGACCGTGACGCAAACACCTCGTCGACCGGAAAGCCTCCGGCAGGCGCATCAAAAGGCGGCAGGCGGCGGGGATAGGCAAAGGTGCGCGATGGCGGCAGGTCATCGATCTTTAGCACCGCTTCGGTTGGCGGCAAGGCGGACGGCATGGGGCGTTCGACCGACACCGGGGGATCCTCGCAAACGGGCGTTATGGCCAGCGACGCCTGGATGGCTGCAATAGCCACATCGCGTACATCGCCCGGATGGCGGAAACGGATCTCTTTTTTCGTGGGGTGGACGTTGACGTCAACCCACTCCGGTTTCATATCGATGAACAAGAACACCGATGGGTATCGCCCTTTTGCCAGCGCCCCGCGATACCCTTCGCCAATCGCGTAGCTCAGCAGTGACGGGCTGGTGGGGCGTCCATTGACAAAGACATACTGCTCGTTACGGTCGGCCCGGTGAGTGGTTGGCGGACTGATAAACCCATGTATTCGGACCCCCCGCTGCTCACACTGGACCGGCTTCAACTGCCTGACCAGCTCGACACTGAACAGGTCCCGCAAGCGATCCGTCAATGTTCCGGATCCAGCCAACCGGTATAAATCCCGCCCATCGACGGTCAGACTCATACCGATCGACGGATGCGACAGCGCCTGCACCATGAAGACATCGCGAATGTGGAAAAGCTCCGTCTGCTCCGTACGCAGGAACTTGCGGCGGGCTGGCACGTTAAAGAACAGATCGCGAATCTCGATCCGGGTGCCGGGCGGAAACCCGCCATCGCGGACATCCTGCAGCACCCCGCCAATGACGGTCAACTCCGTTCCCGCCTCGGCATCGTGAAGGGCGGTTGTCAAGCGCAGGCGGGAAACGCTGGCGATCGCCGCCATGGCTTCCCCGCGAAACCCGAGCGTATGGATCTTTTCGATATCATCGACATCGCGGATCTTGCTGGTGGCATGGCGCTCGATCGACAACAGGGCGTCATCCCGTGACATCCCGCAGCCGTTGTCGCAAACGCTGATCAGCTTACGTCCCGCCACGGCCACCGCCACATCAATCTGCATGGCATCGGCGTCAATCGCATTCTCCATTAGTTCCTTGACCACGGAGGCCGGACGTTCCACCACCTCGCCCGCCGCAATCTTGTTGGCGACCTGCATCGGGAGCAGATGAATCTTGTTTTCTACTGTATTCACGTCGGCAGCATAGCCGATTGTCCGTCGGAATAAAACTTAAAACGAAGCATTCGGGTAGGGTAGGGCGCACATCTCTCGTGCGGGGATTTTGAGGGTGACTTTGCAAAACATCATCCTTAGTGATCTTGATGGATAGTTCAATCCCCCGACCGTTCGTCTCTCTCAATCCCCGTCCTTCGTCGCTGACCCTAGACGTCAACCACGTCGCTGGCGTGGTCGGGATAGGTCATCCGCAGGGTGACGTGTGACAGTCCCTTTTTGCGCAGTGCCTCGCTGACCGTGTGCAGGGCCAGGGTCGGTCGGTTGCAGTCGCGGCTTAGGTGTGCAAGGAATACGGTGTGCAGGTGGGGGCCGGCCACTTCGCAGAGCAGTTCGCCTGCTGCGTGATTGGACAAGTGCCCATGTCGCGAGGCGATCCGCTGTTTCAAGGGCCAGGGGCGATCGGAATCGCGCAGCATATCCACGTCATGGTTGGCTTCCAGCACAATCACCTGGCACGGCTTCAACCGCTGGCGGATCAACTCTGTGGGAGCCCCCAGGTCAGTCACAATCCCTACCTTGCGTTCTCCCTCGGTAATCAAATACCCGACCGGTTCCTTGCAGTCATGCGGCACGCTGAACGTGTCGACCTTCAAGGACCCGATCGGGAACGCGTTGCCGGTGACGAACCGTTGCCAGGACAGTCCCGTTGATTTCGCATGCTTTTCGAGTTCTGCAACGGTCTCGGAGTTGGCATACAACCCCGCATTCAAGCGGCGTTGCAGAGGGCCGAGTGATGATTTGTGATCCTCGTGCGCATGGGTCACGCAGACGGCATCGATGCGGTCAACCCCGAGTGCGGCAAGCCGCTCGGTGGTCGCCTTGCAACTGATGCCCGCATCGATCAGCACATGGGTATCGTTCCCGCCAACATAGATGCAGTTACCTGAACTGCCACTCGCCAATACACAGACGCGTAATGCCACCACGCCACCTCCCCTTATTTTCGAACCCGGATGGCTGATCACGCCGACATACCATCACCATGGATGACAACCTAGTCCGAGATATGGTAAACGTCAATTGCTTTAGGTGTTGATTTATTGTTGTTGATGTTGGATGGTTGATTGCATCGGAATGGAATTGGAGAATGGTTATGATGACGAGATCAATTACCCGTTTGCGCGAACATTGGAAATTCACCCGGACCGCCGCTGTCGATGCCCTTTTGCCATCTTGCGACGATGCATCCTGGGCATCGGTTGAAGTCCCTCATGACTGGGCGATAGCCGGGCCCTTTGACAGGGAAAACGATATCGATCGGAAGGTTGTGAAAGGCCAGGCGGATCTGGAAGAGGGCGTACAGGAGGTCACCGGACGCACTGGCAGCCTGCCTCCTTTGCGGAGGGGGTGGCGCAAGGGGCGGAGATCAGGATGTTCAGTGCTTGCATCTAGCGTGTGGGTTCTTATATTTAGCGTATGAATATATCAGTAGCTTGTGGTGGTACGGGTGGACATATTTTCCCGGGATTGGCAACGGCGGAGGAACTTCAGCGGCGCGGGCATGAGGTGACGTTGTGGCTGGCGGGGCGTGATGTCGAGGCGTCGTCGATCGCGGGGTGGCAGGGGCGCGTGGTGAAGATCCGTGCATCCGGCTTTCCCTCGGGCAGGATCGTGGTGGCGGTGGTCTCGGTCTGGCGCTTGCTCGGTGCATTCCGTTCGGCATGGCTGACGATGCGGGCCATGCGGCCGGACGTGTTGCTCTGCATGGGGAGCTATGCCTCGGTGGCCCCGTGTCTGGCGGCCCGCTGTGTCGGGATTCCGGTGGTGTTGCACGAGGCCAATGCGGTGCCAGGGCGGGCCATCTCGTTCCTGTCGCGGTTCGCCAGCCGGGTGGCCGTCGGCTTCGAGGAGGCGTTGGCGTATGTCCCTCGTGGCAAGGCGGTGGTGACGGGGTTCCCGTTGCGTCGGGGGTTCGCCCCGTCAGCTCCCCGTACGGCTGGCAAATCGCTATCTTTATTGGTGATGGGTGGCAGTCAGGGCGCACGGGTCTTGAACGAGCGCATGCCGAGGGTTGCCTCCGCGTTGCAGGCACATCATGAGGTGCGCGTTGTGCATCTGGCCGGACGCCAGTCGGCGGATGCTGTGGAGGCCGCTTATCGTGACCACAAGGTGAATGCCCAGGTCTTTGCGTTTTCGTCCGATATGGCGACGCTCTATGCGCAGGCTGACCTCGTCGTGGCGCGCTCCGGGGCGGCCACTTGCACGGAGCTGGCCGTTTGTGGATTGCCCTGCATCCTGGTGCCATTGCCCCATGCCCCGCGCAATCACCAGATGCGTAATGCCGAGGCCTTGGCACGGCAGGGTGGCGCGGTGGTGATGGCCGAGGCGGATTTTACAACGGAGACCATGGCACAGCGAATCGAGGCGCTGATCGCTCAACCGCAGATTCTGCAGACCATGCGGGAGGCGCAGCGCCATGCGGTGCCTTCCGATGGTACGCGCCGGCTGGCTGATCTGGTTGAAGGGCTCGGGACTAAAGGGTCTTGTCGACGGACACGCCATGCCTAAATGGTGAGGATTCGTACCCTTGCTGAATGAACGATGAAACGGAGGAAACAATGCCTATTTATGAATATTACTGTGAACGCTGTCACATGATCCTGAATTTCTTTGCCCGTACGCCCTCGCCATCGCGGCAGCCTGATTGTCCGCATTGTGGCAAAGGCAAGCTTCCGCGCCAGGTATCGCTCTTCGCCACCGGGCGCAAGGGGGCCTCCGAGGGGGCAGGGGGCGACGGTGAAGGCATGGACGGGTTAGATGGTATGGATGAGCACAAGATGGAACGGGCGATGGAACTGATGGCCTCGGAGGCCGAGCACCTGAACGAGGATGACCCGCGTGCAGCAGCCAAACTCATGCGCAAATTTTCCAACGTGGCGGGGATGGAGTTCAACGAGGGCATCGAGCAGGCGCTCCAGCGGATGGAGAACGGGGAGGATCCCGAACATGTGGAAGCGGAAATGGGCGATGTGCTGGATGATGCCAATCCCTTTGTCGTCAAGGGCGGTGCCAAACCCGGAAAGCAGGGCGGACGCGAACGCCGCCAGCGCGGTGCCCCGCGACACGATGCCGCGCTATATGATCTTTAGCGGGAGCGTCTGAGCCCTCGGATTTCGCCTCGGCAGAACAGCAGGACAGCCGCCGCATAGGCGATGGTGCCGCTCAGCATCAACGCCACCAGGCTCATCCCCTGGCCGGTTTTCGTGGCGGTCGTGAACCGTGCCAAGGGGGTAATCCAGTGCTCGGTGGTGCGAATGGCGAGCGCCATAACCGCAGTGCAGAGGATCACCCGGGCAAAGGTACTGGCTAGTTTTCGCCAGCCCGGAGAGCCTATCCGGCGGGTCAGGATCACCGCCAGGATGGCTCCATTCACGCCGCTGGCCACCACCGTGGCAAAGGCCAGGCCAGCATGTTTGTAATAGGTCGGCAGCGTGACCACCAGGATTACATTCAGGACCAAATTAATGGCGACGGAAAGCAGGCCGATCCGCACCGGTGTGCGAGTGTCCTTGATCGCGTAAAAGGCCGGGGTCAGCATTTTATAAAGGCTGAAGACCACCAATCCAGGGGCGTAGGCAACGAGGGCTCGGGCGGTCAGCGTGGTGGCCTCGGCATCGAATTCGCCGGTTTCGTAGGCCAGTCTAGTGATCGGCGTGGCGAGGACCATCAGCCCGGCGGCGGCGGGGGTCATGATCAGCATCAACCCGTTCAGTGACCGCGCGAGCGTGGCCGGGATCTCGCTCTCGCGATTGGCGGCAGCCTGCTTGGCAAAGGCTGGCAGGAGCACTGTCCCCAACGCCGTGGCAAAAATGCCGAGCGGTAGATAGATCAGGCGCTCGGCGTAGGAGAGTGCCGCCGGAGCCCAGTCTCCGGCCCAGAGGGCGAGGACGCCGTCGACGATGACATTGATCTGATGTACGCCCATGCCGACGGCGGCCGGTCCCAGTCTCCACAGGATCGTGCGGATATGCGGATCGCGCCACGTGAACGAGATCCGTGGTAGCACACGCAAGCGACGCATGATGGGCAGTTGCGAGACCAGTTGAAGAATCCCCGCCAATAGCACGGCCCAAGCGACGCCTACGATCCGTTCGTCCTGGGTATCCCCCAGGCGGGGACACACCCAGACCACCGCCGCAATCCAGACCACGTTCAACAGGACAGGCGAGGCGGCGGAGACGACGAAGTGCCCTACGGCATTCAGGATGCCCATGCAGAGGGCCACGATGCAGATCAGGACCATGTAGGGAAGCATGATGATAAGCAGCGGTAGCACGGCCGCCAGTCGGCCATTGTCCGGGGCATAGCGCATGGCCAGTGCGGCAGCCATCATGCCGGCACCGGTGACGAGTGTCAGGAAAGTGGCCAGCAGTCCCAGTGCACGACCGGCCAGTTGGTTGGCCTTCTGGCGCCCGTCCTTTTCCAAGGCCTCCGCGAATACCGGCACAAAAGCGGCGGACAGCGCTCCTTCGCCGAACAGGCGGCGGAACAGGTTGGGAATTCGGAAGGCGATTTCAAAGGCTGATTTGGCGAGGCCGATACCGAAATAGCGGGCCATGATGATCTCGCGTACGAACCCAAGCAAGCGGCTCATGCCTGTGAAAAATCCGACTATGGCGGCGTGACGGAAGATGCTCATGGGATTTGCAGTGATCCGAGGGCGGCAGCCGCAACCCGCTCGGGCGTGATGCTTGCCAGCGCGTGTGTGGCGGCGGTATCATTCCGGGCAATGTCGCGGGAAACACAGACGTCAGCGGCTTGAATGCACTGGTGCCCGGCCCCCAGCGGTCCAGTTTTCCTGGCATCGGTTAAACCATAGATCGCAACGACCGGGGTCCCTGCGGCGGCGGCTAGATGCATGCCGCCGCTGTCATTGCAAATCACGGTGTCGCAGGTGCCCAGGGCGGCGGCCAATTGGGGTAGGGAGGTCTGGCCCGCCAGTGACTGGCTGTCGGGTTGCAGGGCTTCGTCGATGCGCTGGCAGACGGGACGTTCCGCCGCCGTGCCGAAGATGACGAATCTGCATTTTGACTTTTCGCGGAGCATTCGGGCGGCGGCGATATAATGCGCCTCGGGCCATTGCTTTGATACGCCCCGGGCCGCGCCGGGGATGAGGCCGATCATGCGGGTATCCGATTCGGGGCAGGGCAGGGGATGGGAAAGGGTTGAGCATTTCATACTGGGCGCGGGCAGCTCCGTGGTTCCGTCTAATTGCAGGATATCGACGTACTCCCATTGCTGATGTCCCTGGCGAGCCCGTTCCGAAAGGCTGACCTGCTCCGTCAGAAGAAGCTGGCGTCCGTGTCCGCAGGTTCCTATCCGGTGTGGGATGCCCGCAAGGAAAGGGATCAGCGAGGATCTCCAGGAGTTTGGAAAAATATAGGCACGGTCGAAATCACGGCGACGGATGTCGGCAGCGGTCCGCCAGACACCGGCGTGACCGGGCACGAGCGGGATGACGTCATCCACCGCCGGGTGCAATCGCCAGAGTGCTTCCAGGGGTGGTTTGGTCAGCAGGGTGATCCGCACCTGGGGATGTCGCTGTCGGAAAACCTGCAGGGCTGGCATGGTCATGCAGGCATCGCCCAGCCAGTTAACCCCTACCATCAGGATGGATGACGTGGGGTTCACGATGCCGGACTCTTTTCGATATCGCGGAAACAGATCCGGGCAATGCTGGCCCTGAAGTCGGCTTCGCCTTGCAGGATATCGATATCCACGCGTAGGAAATAGATCGGCACGTCATAGCGTCCGAGACTGGGAAAGCGGACCGCATCCTTTTCCGTGGTGATGATGGCGTCCGCCTTTTCGCGACGGGCGTTGTTGATGATATCGATCAGTTCCTGCTGGCTATAGCGGTGGTGATCGGCAAAACGGCAGTGCTGGATAATGGAGGCACCAAACGATTCCAGCGAGGATTCGAACCCTGCCGGGGCGGCGATCCCAGAGAGCGCCGTGACTCGCTTGCCTGCCAGGTAGCCTAGCTCCTTGCGGTCTCTACTGGTGACATGCTGCAAGTAGCGGGGGCAGTGGCGGCATTCGATGATTTCCGCCTTGGTATTCAGGCGACGCAGTTGCGCCTTTAGCTCCTCGGTGCCGTTGCCATCGGATTTGGTGATAAAGATAAAGTCCGCCCGTTTGATGTTCTTGATCGGCTCGCGCAGGATGCCGCGCGGTAGCACGTTCTCGTTGCCGAAGGGATTGGTCTTGTCCACCAGCACGATTTGCACACGGGGCTTGAGCGAGAGGTATTGGAACCCATCGTCCAGTATCAGCGTGTCGCAGCCGAGTTTATTGATTGCATAGCGCCCGCTCTTGACGCGGTCCTTGTCCACCAGGACGGCCACGTTGGGCAGGTTGGAGGCCAGCATGTAGGGTTCGTCGCCGCTCATGGCGGAGTCCAGCAACAGGGCGTTGCCGTCGGAGACGATGCGGGGGGGCGTGCGTTGTTCGTGAAGCGTCAGTTTTTGCGATAGTCGCTGCAGGAAGGGCGGCTGGGCCTTCTTATAGCCACGGCTCAGGATGGCCACGCGGCGGCCCGCCGCCTGCAGTTCCCGTGCAAAGATTTCCACCACGGGGGTTTTTCCTGTTCCGCCGACCGTCAGGTTGCCGACGCTGATGACCTGGCACCCCAGTGTGTGATGCCGCAGGATACCCTTGTTGTAGCACCAGAGACGTAGTTGGATGATACTGCGGTAAATACGCGAGAGTTGCTTGAGAAACCACAGAAACAGCCGTATACGCTTCGAATGCCCTTGGTCGGCACCCTTGCGTTCAATCAGGCGAATCAGGAATTTCTCGGAACTTTCCAGGTTATTATGCTTCATGCTGTCCTAAATTATTTAAAACGGCGAGGAGGCTAACCGATTCCCTCTGAAATGTCCAGTCAGGGCTGAGATGATCTCAGCCCTGGTCACACAGGGCTGAATAAATATAATCTTGTTGGTTGCCTGGGATCGGGTATTGTATGCTCGGCGCTTGCTTCTTCCGAGGCAAGCTCGGTGGGTAGCGTGAGATCGAGGCTGGAGGGGAGGCAGAATGGGAGGTGTGAGGTGAACAGCAGGCGGCGGTTGCAGACATTACTTGACGGTGGTATTCCCGATGTACCGCCAACCTGGGAATTGGTTTTCCAGATACAGGAACCGTTTTTCGGCATGCCCCCTCGGCATGTTGTACGGAATGCGACCTATGGTTCCGAGCAGCAACGCAAAGAGGCGCTCTGGAACTACGACGTCGATGTCTATGAGCGATGCGTGGAGGAGCTCGGCTGGGCTGCAATCCCCGGGAGCTACAACCCTGAGGAGCTGGCGTTTCGCAAGCAACGAATCGGGAATCGTGCCCTGGTCGTCGGATTTGATTACGATGGTGTGTTCTATATGCCGGAGGGGCATGCGATCATGGATTTCTCGGTCCGTCTCTACGAGGATCCGGAGTCGATCCAGGACGAGGCCCGTGAGAAGTGCAACCGGGCCAAGGAGACCTTTCGCCGGCATGTCGACGCCGGTGCGGACATCCTTCTGGGCACCTGGGATATGGGGTTCAATACGCAATCGTTCGTTTCGCCCGAAAAATTTGAAGCGATCGTGGTCCCCTATATGACCGAGCTGGTTGCTTGTGCGCATGATCTTGGCCGCAAGCTGATTATCCACAGTGACGGTTGTCTCACGGCGATCCTGGACCAGATCCACAAGACTGGCATAGACGGTTATCAGTCGGTTGACCCGCAGGGGGGCATGGACATCAAGGCGATACGCGCCCGGTATCCCGACTGGCTGTTGATGGGCAATGTGGCGTGCAACATGCTGCAGGATGACGATGAAGCGAAGATTCGCGAATCCGTGCAGTATTGCATGCTGCATGGAGGAATAGGCAAGCCTTACATCTTCTCCACATCCAATTGCATCTTCAACGGAATGCCGGTGGATAGCTACAAGATCATGCTGTCGGAATATAATCGGCTGTGCAAGGTGCCTAGAGCTATGCCCAGGAGTCGTTCTACAATCTGAACACCCCGAGTTTCTGGGCCAAGTGGATTTTCGACTTCCATGACCAGCAGGATGAGCAATCCGGCCTTGTCGGCTATATCTGCCCCCTGCCCGGGTGGGGCGAGGATCTGGTCTGGAGCGCTGCCTTCATCCTGATCCCCTGGTGGCACTATCTCCATTACGGCGACCGTCGCCTCCTGGAGTCCGCTTATCCGCACATGAAGAAATACCTGGTCTACCTTGAAAGGACCGGGAAACGGATGCTGCCTGATCTCTCCGGTCGTAAGCCGAGCGACCTGCTCTTTCCGCAATGCGACTTGGCGGCGCGGTATCCCGCACCAGAAGACCACGGCTACCTGCAGCATTCCTGGTTTGCCGATCATCTCGCCACCCATGAGGTGGGATCCGGGCTGGGCAGGGACCGGCTAACTGCACGGCGACGGTTCATATCCCGACGCCGGATGGGTATGATCCGAGCCGTTTTACATTGCGCTTTCGCTGCCTAAATCTGCCATAATGAGCAATATGAGAGCGGGTGGAGATTTGCATGAGCTGCCGATGTATTAGTCTTAATTATCTCTAAATAAGGCGGTTAGTGGCGGAGGGTGAGGGATTCGAACCCCCGGATACCTTACGGCATCACATGATTTCGAGTCATGCGCATTCAACCGGACTCTGCCAACCCTCCGTGCAGCTAATCAAACTTCCAAAGAACATAACGGCTTCCATTGGTATTGTCAATATTTTCGCAGCCAAATTTCGCAGACAAAAAACGCTCCGGTTTTAATCAGGATGCATGGCCCGCCTGACGGCATTCTGGGCTTCGGTGTTTGATGGCTCCTGTTGCAGCACGCCGACGAGAAGCTTGAGTGCTTCGACGGTCTGACCAACATCCAGAAGAGCGATGCCTAGTCCGGTTTGTGCCATCCGATGCTCAGGGTCCAAGGTCAGTGCCTGCCGGTACATGGTTATCGCCTGTGGCAGGCGACCGGTTGCTCGGCACAGGGTGGCGATTCCAACCATGGCCGGGATATGCTGTGGTGTCGTCTCCAGGATCTGTCGATACGTTGCTTCCGCAGCACCCAGATCGCCGCTGCGGGCCTGGGCAACAGCCAGGTTGTAATAGGCCCGGTCGGTCGGATTCAGTTCAATACTTTTTTTGAAGCAGGCAATCGCCTCTGGCCAGCGCTGTTGCATGAAGCGGACATGCCCGAGGTTGAAATGCAACTTTGGCCGATCCGGCTTGATCTGGATCGCCTTCTCGAAATGAGGGGCCGCTTCGTCGTTGCGTCCCTTCCTGCTCAGTGCCGTGCCCACCCCGTTATGCATCATCCAGTTGTCGCGAGTAACGGTGGCCGCATGCGAAAACAGTGATAAACTGTCATTCCATCGGTTGACCTGTTGATTCGTCAATCCGATCAGCCCCAGTGTCAAGCCAACGGCGGCGATGCCCAGAGAAAGCTGCCATGACCGGGAGCACCGCCAAAGCGCATCAAATCCGATCGCTGCCAGTGTATAAAGACCGATGGCAGGAATGTACAGGAAGCGATCCGCCATGGCATGCCAGCCGAACTGGACGAGTCCAATGACCGGTACCAGGGTAATCAAATACCAGAGCAGACAGGGGAGTAGCCAAGGACATCGTTGCCGTTGTTTCCATGCGACGGCCATTGCCGCCGCACTGGCCGCCAAGGTGAGCATCGTTACGAGTATCGGCCATGCCCCGGGATGCGGATACAGGACGGCCAGGTTGGCGGGCCAGAGGAGGCTGCCGATATAGCGCCAGACGCTTACACTGGCATTGCTGAAGCGGCCCCAGAGAGAGATGGTTTCCATGTCCAGAAGGGATTCGCCGGTGGCCTGAACATGGAAGGTGATCACGACCGAGACGAGCACAGGCATCAGTAGCGGGAGTTTTTCGATCAGCACCGTTCGCCAGTTGACGGGGGCATCCATGGAAACGCGTCGCAGTGGCCAGATGTCGAGCAGCAGCAAAATGGCTGGCAGCGTCATCAGCATCGGTTTGGCCATGAGTCCGAGGACGAGCAGCAGGAGAACCGCGAGGTAGCGTGCGACCGATGGTTTCCGTGCATAGGCGAGATAGGCGAGGATAGCTGCCCACCAGAAGGGCGTACTCAAGACATCCTTGCGTCCGGCGACCCAAGCTACCGACTCGACATGCACCGGGTGCAAGGCAAAGAGCAGGGCGGTCGCCAGGGCGATGACGCGGCGCCCTGTCAGTTGCAGCAGGCAGGAATAAACGAGGATGATATTGATCAGGTGCAGCAGCAGGTTCGTACGGTGCAAGGCGGCAGGTTCAACGCCGCTCAAGGATACATCCGTCATATAGCTCAGCCATACCAATGGTTGCCAGGTGGAGGCATAAAATGCCGAAAATGCCCAGCGGATCCCCGGCCACGTCAGACCTTGCTGGACGATTAGGTTTTCATAGACATACAGGTCGTCGTCCAGCCCGATAAAATCGCAATGAACCACACCGCCATAGGCCAGCCATGCCGCCGCCAGAGGCAACACCAGGGGAATCCACGGGGTTGATGACAACCGTTTGATCCCGAGTTCGGTTATATGCGACAAGGACTTTCCATATTTCAACCATTTCATGAACGATCCCGTGGGTTCTGATGGACACGCTGAACACGCTGTGCAATCTATCGTACCTGGACGATAAGGGCAACCGGATTTTAAGCGTTGCATGCGGTTGTCCTATCGGGCATGATGAACTGCATGAGACGTTCATGCTTCATCGGTTTTTTCGGCGTTTTGTTGGGGTTCCTGCTGGTGGCTGGGGCACTATCCATAATGCCATCACGCCAGGTGCCGCTGCCTCCTGTTTCGGTGCCGGTACCGACCCCAACAGCCCCGTCGCAGCATCAGGCGCACCTCATCCGACCGCCACGACCGGCAGCGCCGAACATCGCGGTGTCCGGGGGTACGCTGGCGGTAGCACCGGCTGAAGCACCTGCCGATGAATGTGCTCGTGTCGAGGAGGCGATTGATGGCGAGTATGCGCTGACGTTTTTCAATGCCCGTGATCGAGCGGCATTTGAGGCCATGGCATCGCGTTATGGTATCCGCATTATTGACCGGCTGGCGGTCGCCAATGCCTTGCGCATTACCGCCCCCGATGCCGATGCCCTGCGAGCGCTCCTCAAGGCAGCACCCATGCCGTTGACCTTCCTGCCGAATATCCATGTGCGCCTGCCTCCGCTGCCCGAAGGCCCTGCGGCCACCGCCCCGGACGTCCCCTATACCGGCTTTGGCAACGGGGCTCTGGCTTGGCTCGGCGTGCCCGATCCGGCATCGGATTGGGGGCGCGGTATTCGCGTGGCGGTGCTGGATACCGGCATCCCCTCTGCATTCCCGGGGCGCGTGGGATACCGTGTCGATTTGACCGGAACCGGGTTCGGGCAAGCGCAGCACGGGGGGGCTGTCGCCTCGCTGATCAGCGGTCTGCAGGGCATGGTGCCCGGTGCTGAACTGCTGGATATCAAGGTCTTGACCGATGGCGGTTCGGGCGATGCCTTCACGCTGGCAAGGGGAATCATTGAGGCCGTTGATCGCGGGGCCCGCCTCATCAACATTTCCGCAGGCACCCGGGGTGATAGCCCCGTGTTGCGTGCGGCCGTTGCCTACGCGATCGAGCGAAAGGTCATGCTGGTTGCAGCCACGGGTAATGACGGACGCCCCGGCGTGCTCTATCCGTCCGGATACGAGGGGGTTGTGGCCGTCGGTGGGGTGGATGCCGCAGGCCGTCATTTGTACTTTTCAAATACGGGGCCTGCCGTGGATTTGAGTGCCCCCGGCATTGGGGTTGCCGTGCCCGCGGCACAAGATGGCGGGGTGGCCAGCTTCTCGGGGACCTCGGCGGCCGCTCCCTTTGTCACGGCGGCGGCCGCGCTGCTGCTGGCCGAATCGCCCGCGCTGAACCCAACGGAACTGCTCTCGCTGCTGCAAGGCTACAGTAACGATGCCGACGCCCCGGGACGGGATGATGCCATCGGTGCTGGCGTCCTGGATGCAGGACGGCTGCTGGCCCGGAAAGGACCTCGCCTCGTTGATCTGACTGCGTTTCGGCCCTATTTGCACAGCGATCCTCCGGCAGGTCGCGTCCTGATCGACGTCTTCGGGCAGAACCGGGGAACCGTGGACCTGCCTGACGTCGCCATGGACATAACCATCGATGGCGAAGTGCAAACCCTGCGGTTCAGTGATGTCGGGGTTGGCGACGTCACGGTGCATACCCTCGACGTACCGGCGTCGGGCTTCGACCGGGACGGACTGGACATCACCATCCATGTCCGCCCTGTCGGCCTGACCGACAACCGCCCGCAGGACAACACCGTTCGAGCCGTCATGCTACCGCAGGCGCCCTAGCGCGTGATTCGGATAATGACGGCGGGGCCGCCAACGGGGCTTACGGTGTAGGAGGCGGATGCCGGGATCAGGCAAGAGGTTCCCTTGTCGGCACTGGCGACAATGCCGTTGGCTCCGATGAGTACCGATCCGCTCACCACAAAGACCGCGTGGAAACTGCGGCCGTCCAACTCGACCGTTTCCGGCTCATTCAGGACGATGCGACGCGTGTCGAAGAACGTGCTCTTGATGATTGTGGCGTGGCTGTTGTTACCGACGCAGGGAAGCGGATGAGGGGATGTGACCTCGGGCTGCGCATGGTCCCAGTCAATCACTTCCAAGGCCTGCTCAAGGTGCAGTTGGCGGGGATTGCCCTGCTCGTCCGTCCGGTTCCAGTCGTAGACGCGATAGG
>JFJP01032941.1_pt1 | contig 15899 bp, 17 predicted proteins | sample 431651 | NCBI WGS metagenome assembly JFJP01 (sample SAMN02602958, study PRJNA72255) | Microbial mat metagenome, whole genome shotgun sequencing project. | biome: fresh water; feature: sink hole; material: water; isolation source: purple microbial (photo- and chemosynthetic) mats found in... | reverse complement strand
GCTTTGTCTGCGTCTGGCGTACCAATCATTTTAGGATCAATCACATAGCGTTGAGGATATGCCATATTAAACGGCAAATACGCGCCTTTGCGTTGATTGAGCCCGTAATTGAATTCATTAGGAAATTCGCTAGAAACGGCTTCACTGCATTTGCCACACGCGGTGCAATTTTCATTGACATAACGAGGACTTAGCGTCACATCGAGGGTGTAATCGCCACTTTGACCGCTTACGCCGCTGACTTCCGCCATCGTAAAGATTTTGAGATTGCGATTGGCTTTGATGCGGCGAAGGTTGATTTCCATGCCGCAAGTTGGGAAACATAATTTGGGAAAATATTTGTAAAGCTGGGAAACGCGCCCGCCGAGAGAAGGATTTTTTTCTAATAAAATCACTTGCTTACCGCATTCGGCGGCTTCGAGGGCAGCAGTCATGCCGCTAATGCCTCCGCCCACGACCACGATGGTCTGGTTGGTTGCGACGACCTCTGTCATTGTGATGCCTCCAATGTTTTAGGATTTTTTGAACCGTATATTAGTGTATGCTTTTTGACTTATACCCGCTATCAATTTTTCATATAACCCTCAAAACCTTTTTGATTTTTAATTATATTCGAGAAAATAAATATTCAATAAATGTGACTGATAGTCCGTGTATTTATAATCTACATACATTCATAATCTTAAAATGGTTATTTCAAAGAAAAGTGTACTAAAAGCTTTTGGTATACTTGTAAAACATCAGAGGCAACTTCTTAAATTATCTCAAGAAGAACTTGGCGAATTATCTGGATTAGATCGAACTTATATTTCAGGTATAGAGCGAGGTGTAAGAAATTTAAGTTTGACTGCTATTGTTAATTTATCAAATGCTTTACAAATAACAAGTTCTGAATTGATGCAAGGACTTGAAGGATATATAAAAAAATATGACGACACCAATTCATTTTAAAAACGAAGATAGCTATCTAGCTAAAGTATTTCAACTCCTTTCTGATAAGGAATGGCATTGCAGAGAATGCGAAGGAAAAAATATAGGGTCTAGTCAATATGCAGGCGGTGGTGGAATAAAAGGATTGGATAGAGGAACTAAAAGTCGAGATGGATTAGTTATAGAACAAAGAAATGAATATTGTCCAACTTGTCAGAAACAAACTAAATGGGATAGATGGACAGGTGAAACAAAACCTGCAAATTCTGCGGCTAATATTCCTCAAAAATTAGTTATTAAGATTTTAGAAGAATACAAATATATCGATGCTATTGAACAACGTAAGAGAGAAAAACATAAATTAATTATTGATCATCGCTTTCCAATGGAGCGATGGGGACAAGTTGAACAGCCTCACACACAACATATTACAAGCCAAGAAATACGTAAAAAATTTCAGTTGCTCAAAAAAGATGACTCTGGCAATCATAATTTATTAAAATCAAGAGCTTGTGAACGGTGCATAAAAGAAAGAAAGAGAGGAACTCCTTTTGGAATTAATTATTGGTATGAAGGCAACGAAGATTGGAATATATCGGATCAACAAGGTAGCAATGCAGAACAAGGTTGCATTGGTTGTGGTTGGTATGATTTTGAAAAATGGAGAACATCTCTTAATCAAACATTAAAGACTGCGCTTGAAAACCAGTTAAATTCGAAGTAGCTTGAAAATCTATTGGAGAATTATTTAGAAAAGGGATGAGTGCCTGACCAATACATTCAGCAAGACGCGGGGGTACAGCGTTTCCAATTTGCCACATCGCTTTTTTCATTGTTCCTTCAAAAATAAAACTATCGGGAAAAGTTTGTAACCTTGCCATTTCTCTCGCAGAAATGACTCGATTCAAATAGGGGTGAATATGTGTGCCTCCATGATTCTCCTTTACAGTCATTGAAGGCAATCCTTTGTACTGACGTTTGTAAGCATCATAGAAAGTTTCATAAAGCGATCCTCCAGCTGGTACTTTTGCAAGACGTTCCATAAATTCCTTTGAGTGTTTTGTCCATTCGTGATTTATTTCTGGAAGTGGTGTATATTCGGGCAAATCACTAATTGCAGATTCAATAGGTATATAGCATTCAGGAGTTAATTGTGACTTTGGATAAGGGTTTGGTAATCCTAGTCTATTAGCAATAAAAATAGCTCTAGCTCTAAACTGTGGTACACCGTACTCAGCGGCTTCTAAAACCGTTACAGACATATTGGGATAGCCAATTTCAGCAAAGGCTTCAATGATTGCATTCATAACCGCCCCCTTCTGCATGGTTAAAATACCTGGGACATTTTCCATCACAACATAGAGCGGTTTGATTTCTGCTACAACTCTTACAAATTGTCTAAATAAAATGTTTCTTGGATCGTTAGGATCACGCCGCCCCGCCACCGAAAATCCCTGACAAGGAGGTCCCCCAGCAACGATATGAATATCTTCATATTTAATACCTTCCAACCAATTTTTTATATTTAAGGAAGTGATGTCACCACAAAAATGTCGGCAGTGTGGAAAGTTTCTTTGGTGTGTAGCAGAGGCTATAGGAGAGATTTCAACACTTGCAACAGGATTCAAACCTGCCTGCTTCATACCTTGCGTCAAACCTCCTGCACCACAAAAAAGGTCTATAAAATTGTAAGTCTGTTTAGATTTTTCTAGTTGTCTAACATCCACAAACAGTTTATAAGCATCCATTTCTGCTTTTAAGGTTTCCTTAATTTTTTCATATCTTCCTAATTTAGGTTTTTTTTCTTTATGGTTTTCAAAAGAGCCTAGAGCTTCTAAAAAAATAGTTTCCTGCGCCATGATTTGTTCCCTCATAATTTTTAGTGAATAATCTTAACTTTGGATATTTTACTAAAATTTTATATTAAAAACCTAACGAAATAACAAATTGCTTTTTGGTACAATTACAAAAAGAGTTTCAACGCCAGCATATGGAAACGAGGAATTATAAGTTAAGGGTTAAAAGAAATGATAGCAGCCCTAAGTGCTGAAATAAATCTGTCAGGTTTGGTTTGAAAGGTATCTTAGTAACCTTCAATTTGTTCAACTATTTTAATGGTTTAAAATGTTACAAGAAACGCCTTTAATTAACGGGCATTATTATCATATTTACAATCGTGGTAATAATGGTGAGAATTTGTTTTTTGAAGAACGTAATTATGATTATTTTCTCAAACTCTATATTCGTTATATTTATCCGATTGCTGACACTTATGCGTATTGTTTGATGAAAAACCACTTTCATTTATTGGTACGAATCAACCCAAAAACTCAGGACTGGCAGTTTTTTAAAGACTGCCAGTCCTTGTATTCTCAAGCCTTTTCCAATATGTTTAGTACTTACACAAAAACGATCAATAAAAACTACCATAGAACAGGAAGTTTATTTGAGAAAAACTTTAAACGTATTTTAATTGATGATGATAGCTATCTTGTTCAACTGGTTTGTTATATTCATCAGAATCCTCAAAAACATGGTTTTACAAAAGATTTTCGTACTTATGTTTATTCTTCTTATCAAACGATTTCTCAACAAAAACAAAGTCGCATTGAATCCCAGCAAGTTTTAGAATGGTTTGGTAGTTTGCAATCTTTTAAAAATTATCATTTACAATTTGAAGATAACCCGTAAAGTGCAATGTATTCAATCATGAGACGGGATCGATCGATTTTTTGCAACACAGATAAACACGGATTAAAAAAGGAAGTATATTATGAAACAAACCATTTAGGAATATTCTTTGGAATGGATAGTTCTGGGGTGTTGCTCCACCCCATTTAAAAGCTAAAAGGTTTGTACATCAATCATAGTAATTATATCTTTATTACACCACTTATAGGTATATCGTGGCACAAATCATAATAAAAATCTACGAAATATTTTATACAAAATTGCTCTAAAGAAAATTGAGTTGCTATCGCTTTCCAGTAATCATATTTTCTAGTTGATCGATGCGTTCGATTGTTCTCCGCACCAAACAAGCATCTTTGGCAACCCCTAATTCATAGCTAGCGGCAGTGGCTTCACGAAATTTACAATCTGCATCGCGCATCTTTATCCAAGCCTGTTGAGCTTCACGAAGTGCTTTATGATGCCCATTATGGGTTTGTTTCGTAAGGGTTTTGAACGTGTCGTTTAATTCGCGGTCAGTTTGTTCGACACAATGACCAAGCGAATCACCTTCCATGTTTTGGTATTCACGACAATTCAAACCTGTTCCTGCAAAAACAGAATGGTTCACAGATGCAGCCAATAAAACCACTGCTAAGTAAGATTTATTCATCATGCTTTCGATCCTCGTAAGTTAATTTGAGTATTTAAAGAAAGTCGAGTCATTATTTTATTAGATTAAAGTATTCGTGTCGTGAATAACGGGCTTGATTAGGAATAGGTTCTTTCAGTGTACTTTGCTGTTCATAATTTTGAGAAGAACCACCTGAGAAAGTATCGATATCGGGCGCAGATACATGAAAGAAGTTGACATCAGTTCTCTTGCTTGGCGCGTCATACCAAATCTTCACGAAGACTTCTGGATTACCTTGAATTCCCCAGCTCACATCATTAGGGTTCGCAGAGAAAAATCCCCAAGAAACCCGATCTCCGCGTGACGTTGCACCTTCTCCGCCTAGATTCCAAACCCCTTCCACAGCGCCTTTTTCAACTGTTTGGATTAGAGAACCTATTTGTACGCCTTGTGTAGAAATAATTTGACTTTTTGGATTTGCGGTTGGACTAACTGTTTTAATTTGAGGGGTAAGAAAGATTTGATTTGTTTGAGATATACGAGAACCCGTAGCAGTGTTAGTGATACTGTAGCTATGTTTTGCATAACGTTTAGTAGTAATAATGGTGCTAGATGAAGCATCAGTGCTTTTTTTATGGGAGCTAATTACTTTCACATCGGGCACAGAAACATGAAAGAAATTCACATCTATTCGACCACTTATATCAACCCAAACTTTTACAAAAACATCTGGATTGCTTTTGCTTCCCCAACTAACATCATTAGGATTAGCATAAAAATATCCCCAAACCACCCGATCTCCCCGTAATGTAAGGGAATCATTTCCTTTTTCCCATACTGCTTTAATTTCTCCTTTTTCCACTGTGTTAAGCGTTGCATCAATGCACACATCTTCTGTCACTACAACATCGCAGGCTGAATAAACATTTGCTGATAATTGCACAGCGCCAAATAACGCACAAAACAAACCTGTTTTCTTTAACATAAATATCTCTCTTCTGAATGGATTTGATGAATGAGACCGACAGTTACGCATGATTTATGCCGTTAAACAAATAAATTTATTTTATGGAAAAATAAAATCTTTTAATTCTAATGAGAAAAATGAAGAGGTTTTTTATGGCATGAGTTCTTCTAAAGTTGAAATGATTTGTTTAGGTTTTAGCTCTTTTAAACAATTCAAATGTCCAAATGGGCATTCGCGTTTAAAACATGGACTGCACGGTAAATTTAAACTTAAAATTTTTGCATTGGAATTTAAAGGCGGCGTAAAATTCGGATCAGAAGAACCGTAAATCGCAACTAAAGGTTTATTTAACCCCGCTGAAACGTGCATTAAACCCGAATCATTTGAAATAACTGATTTAGAAAGTGCAAGTAAATCAATGGCTTCTGCTAAAGTCGTTTTTCCACATAAATTAACGCCGCCCACTTTTTCAATCGCTAATCCTTGCATTTGTTCTTTGATTGAACCAAACGCCCACACTTGCCAATTTTGTTTTAAATAATGTTGAGCAACTTCCACGAAATACTCAATCAACCAACGTTTCGCCGAACCATATTCAGCACCCGCACATAATGCTAAAACTGGTTTATCTAAATTCAAATCAAATTTATTTAAATTAATAGGTTGTGAATTTAATTTTGGTGGTAAAATTTCTAAGTTTTGTTGATTTGAAATACCTAATGCAACAAATTGATCAACCGTTCGATAATATTTTTTAGTTCGAATATCATTTAACAAAAGAAAACGCATTTCTCCGAGATAACCAGTGCGTTGAGGAATTTTGGCGAGAAAAGGAATTAAAGCAGATTTAAAAGAATTGGGTAACAAAATAGCTTGATCATAATGATTTAAAATTAAAGATTTTCCGATTTGAAAACGTGCTTTTAAATCTAAAGAACCGTGTTTGAAATCGTGAACAATTGCTTGAGAAACACCGTCCATTCTTTCCAATAAAGGCGCGCTCCATTGCGGTGCAAAAACGGTAATTTCTTCTATTTGAAGTGTTTGAATTAAACTATGCGCCATCACCATATCGCCAATCCACGATGGTGCAATAATTAAAATACGTTTTTTCATTGGTTTTTAAGCGGGAGTGTTTGAGGAAACCCAACGGGTTTGATTAGATAAAGTTTCTCGTTTCCAGAAAGGTGCGCGATGTTTCAATTCTTCAATTAAATAACGACACGCGGCAAATGCTTCAGAACGATGCGCAGACCATGCCGCCGTTAAAACAATTTGCTCATCAATGTTGATTTCACCAACTCGATGAATAATTAACACATCTAAAATATCCCATTGCTTAAAAGTTTCTTGGGCTATTTTCTCTAAATAACGTTGCGTCATTTCTGGATAATGCTCTAAAAAAAGGCTTTGAACTTGATCGCCATCATTAAAATCTCTCATTGTTCCCACAAACACTGACGTTGCTCCACATTTTCCAATAAAATTTTGGGAGGTTTCATAAGATTGTAATCTTTCCCAAGCATTAAAGTTTTCTTCTAAAATTTGAATTAACATTTTTTAACCCGCTGATTGTAATGCTTTACGAATTAATTGTTCACTGGTCATCCCGTCTTCGGCAATTTTTCTAACCATTTTATCGGCATCTTGTGGTTTATAACCTAATGAAATTAAAGCACTTATTGCATCATCTAACGTCGTTGTAATCGGGATATATTTTGCATTTGAAGAAGGCAAACTAGAAACTGTTGGTGTTTTATGCCATTCGCTTAATCTGTCTCGCATTTCTAATACTAAACGTTCGGCGGTTTTCTTACCCACACCTGGTAATCTAATTAAACGTGCAGTATCGCCACCATTTACACACGCGACAAACTCTTCTGCTTCAATGCCTGATAAAATAGTTAAAGCTAATTTTGCTCCCACGCCATTTACTTTCAATAATGAACGAAAGAAACGCCGTTCATTTTCAGTTGCAAAACCATACAAATGAAACGCATCTTCTCTGACAATCAAATGGGTTAATAAAATGGTTTGCTCACCCGTTTCAGGTAATTTATAAAAGGTCGACATCGGGGCTTCAATATCATAACCCACGCCGTGCACATCCAATACTAAAGAAGGAGGAAGTTTCTCAACAATAATGCCTTGCAAACGACCGATCATGATTTCAAGTTCCTTATCAAATTTTGTTTAGATTGCAATAAATGCGCGTGACATAATGCAATCGCTAAAGCATCCGCCGCATCGCTTTGTGGAGAAATAGGTAAATTGAGCAAAATTTTAATCATATATTGAATTTGCGATTTGTCGGCGTGCCCTTTTCCTACAATCGCTTGTTTGACTTCATTAGGCGAATATTCAAATATATTCAAATGATTTTGCGCCGCCGCCACAATTGCCGATCCTCTCGCTTGACCTAATTTCAAAGCCGAATCAACGTTTTTGCTAATAAACACTTTTTCAATTGCAAATTCGGTGGGTTGAAACTCTTGAATTAACGTATTAATGCTATTAAAGATTTCTAATAAACGTTGAGGTAATGCTTGTTTTTCTAAACGAATGCAACCACTTGTAATATAAGAGATTTTTCGTTGTTCTAAAGAAATAATCCCAAAACCTGTAATGCGAGAACCAGGGTCAATGCCTAAAATACTAATCATTTTTCTTTGAAGAAAACTTTTGCCACAAATAAATCACCGCTGCCGCGCCAAAAGCTAAAATAGTAGAAATGGCAATTGAAACCATTGAAGATAATGGCTGGCAAATACCAATCCAACTAAACTTCCAATAGCAATGATAAAAAAAGCTATTTTTAAAACGATGTTCATTATAGTTCTTCCCAAAATAATTAAATTTATTAAAATTCATAACCTAACGTGAACATAAAAGCGCGTTTATCACCCAAAGAACCTTTGTCAATCCAAGTGTTTCTGGTATAGGTTGGATAAGTGATTTCTTGATTAAAAAGATTGCTTACTTTTAAATTTAAAAATGTTCCTTTGCTTAACCAATCTTGATAACGTAAATTTGCTCCCGTCATTAGATAGCCTTTGCTCGCACTTCCAATGCGTTTTCCACTACTTTGATCAAAGAAACTTTCCATCTTAGAAACATAATAACCCGTCAAACCTAAACTCAACTGTTTGTTGAATTGATAGTTTCCTTTAATTTGACCCAACAAACGCGGTGAATAAGCGGCTTCTATGGTTGGATAATCCAAATCCTTAGTTTTTTGATAAGTTGCACTCAATTCAAATTTCATTTGCTCTGTAGGTTGAGCGTGCAAACTTAATTCTAAACCATTGGTTGTCCATTTTCCTCCATTTCCTAAAAAAGTAGTAAATTCACCCGCTGAATTAAGCTCACTTATTCGACTAAATAAATTCTCTAAACGATTATGAAACAAATTTGTACTAATCATGTAATTTGGAGAAAGATAAGTAATGTAATTAAATTCATATGTTTCAATCCGTTCCGCTTGTAATGAGGGCAACTCTGACGTTAATCGTGAAGAGACATTTTGACCAAAAGAGGGCGAAGTAATTGCTTTTCCATACATCCATTTAAAAATGTGTTGATCATTAGGCGCATAAATCGCTGCAAAACGTGGAATAATAGCTAATTTTTGATTATCATAATGAGGTGTAAAACTTTGATATTGTTCTCCAAGTCCATATTCAACAAAAGCCCCATAGCCTAATACTTGTTCTAAACGTAATCCAGCAACCCATTTCCAATATTTATCGGGATAATAATTAATTTGAGAAAACAATGCTCGATTAACCACTGCATCACCTGATTTCAAACGGGTTAATGATTTCTGTAGATCGATTGCATTAGGTAACATTGGAATATCAATGTACCTGCTTAATTTAGGTGCGTAACGATAATAAATCCCGCCAATTAAATCAAGTTGCTTTGGTTTCTTCCATAAAAAAGTCATTTCACCTTCATAAGCGGTTGATCGCTCATCCTCATAATCATAACCCGCAGTATGAACAGGAAAAGGAGAATCATAATTCACTAATGTTTTATCACGAATATAAGTTAATTTGCTATCCAGAGAAAGCTGATTTGAAATGTCTGTTTTATAGCCTAGCCTAATGTGAGTTGATTCGGTTTTTCTATCTGTTCCAGAACGAATCGTTGGTACGGAAGCAAATGCTTCTTCATTAATAATCGCATGTATCATATTGAAAGAAAAATTTTGATAATCAGCGGACAAATCAAAATACTTTTGTTTATTTTCTAAGCGCCCACCCGTTGATAATCCTTCTTCTGCTGCCATAGGCATTGATTCTAAACGGCTGTAAGGAACGTTAAAACCATCCTCTCGATAACTACCCACATTTAAAACAACTTTTCCTTTATTATTCGCATAACTGGTTCGAGCAAACCAACGTTGAGTGTTGTCATTTCCTCCTAAAATAGAAACATAAGATTTCGAGCCTTCTTTTTGAGAAACTTCATTTGTAATAATATTAATCACACCAAAGAAAGCACCACTTCCATAAATTGTCGATTGTGGACCGCGAACAATTTCAATTCTATCAATGGCTTCCACTGGAACAGGCGCATCAGAAACAAAAAACGCTGAATCAGGATCTAAAATTTTACTTATCCCATTGATTAATATAATAATATTTCTGTTTGCCGCCCCCGTACTTAAATAACCCCGCACGCCGTACGCTGCGCCCCCTAATCCATAAAAATCAATGCTATACACGCCAGAAACGTGTCGTAAAATATCATCTAAGGTTGTATAACCATAACGTTGGATTTCTTGGCGAGTAATTAAAACAACACTCGCTGGAATTTCTCCAATTTTCTCGGCAACTTTGTTTGCTGAATTGATTTTAACTTCCATGAGTTCTTCTAAAGATAGCGAAAGCAAATTTTGAACCCTATTTTCTCGATCTGGATCGGGCGTTGCTACCGCAGTATTCAACAAAAGATTAGATAACAATGTAGATAGAAAAATTATTGTTTTCATGATATTATCCCACTTAAAATTCATACCCCAATGTGAGCATAAAGTTACGTTCTTCACCCACTGAACCTTTGTCAATCCAATTATTTCTGGAGAAAGTTGGATAAGTGATTTCTTTATTAAACAAATTATTCACTCGTAAATTAAGAAACGTTCCTTTGCTCAACCAATCTTGATAATGTATATTTGCACCCGTCATTAAATAACTTTTACTAGGCGTTCCATTAATGCGTCGACCAAAACTACCGTCGGGATTTTTTAAGGATGGATCAAAGAAAACTTCCATTTTAGAAACATAATAATTCGTTAAAGCAAAACTCAGTTGCTTATCAAATTGATAGATTAATTTGAATTGTCCTAAAACGTTTGGAGAATAAGCTGGTTCTATGTTTGGACGTAAAGAGTCTTTTGTTTGTTGATAAGTTAAATTCAAATCTAAGGTTATTTGATCATTAGGGCGAGCTTGTAATCCAATTTCAATCCCATTAGTTGACCATTTTCCTCCATTTCCTAAAAACGACGTATAATTAGAAAATTGATCCACTTTCATCAAGCGTTCCAATAAGTTCTTCAAACGATTATGAAAGAGATTTATATTTAACATATACTGCGGAGATAAATAGGTTATATAATTAAGTTCGTAGGTTTCAATTTGCTCTGCATTTAAGGGAGGAAGATTACCTTCAGCTCGAGCGGTCGTGTTTTGCCCAAAAGAAGGCGCATTAATTGCTTTTCCGTACATTAACTTAAAAATATGTTCTTGATTTGGCGTATAAATCGCGGCAAAACGTGGAATAACCGCTAATTTTTGATCGGCATATTTAGCGACAGTTTGTTTATAAGTTGCTGGGGTTGCTCCATATTCTACAAGCGCGTCATAACCTAAGATTTTTTCTAATCTTAATCCCGCCGTTAATTTCCATTGTTTATCTGGATGGTAATTCAATTGAGAAAAGATTGCTTGATTAACTAATGCTTCACCAGAGGCAAGGTTTTGAGAAGATTTTTGAAATGCAACCGCACTAGGAAGTCCTGGTAAATCGACATAAGTTCGTACATTAGGTGTTCGGCGGTAATACAAACCACTTGTCAAATCAAATTGTTTAGATGCTTTCCATTGCAAAGTAATTTCACCTTCGTATGCCGTTGCATATTCATCTTGGAAATCAAATGTATTGACAGGAATCGGTGCATCATAGCGTAAATAACTACGATGATGTGCATAAGTTAATTTGCTATCCATTGACAAACGTTCGGAGAAATCTTTTTTGTAACCCAAACGCAAATGAGTTTCTTCTAATTGTTTGAATGTTCCGTGATTAATTGTTGGACGCGAATTAAATCCTCTGGTATCCGTATCTGTGTGAATTAATCCAAAATAAATATCTTTGTAATTTCCTGATAAATCTAAATATTTCTGTTTGCTTGCTAAACGATCCTTTGTTGACAAATTACCTTCTAGTCCCATAAATTTTGATTCTAATCGGCTATAAGGAACGTCCAAACCGTCCTCCTGATAATTACCCACATTAGTAACTATTTTTCCTTCATCATACGCATAGCTAGTTCTTCCAAACAAACGATTAGCATAGCGACTTCCACTTGCTAAAGAAATATAAGATTTTGAACCCTCTTTTTGATTAACTTCATTGGTAATAATATTAATGACACCAAAGAAAGCTCCACTTCCATAGATTGTTGATTGTGGACCACGAATAACTTCAATTCTATCAATGGCTTCCACTGGAACAGACGTTCCAGATAGAAAATAACTAGAATCATAATCAGAAACCTTATTGATCCCGTTAATTAAAATAATAATGTTTCTATTTGCAGAACCCGTGCTCAAATAACCACGAACCCCAAAAGCATTACCTGCTACACCATAAAAATTAAGATGATACATTCCTTGAACATGACGCAGTATTTCATCTAAATTTGCATAACCATAACGTTGGATTTCTTGACGAGTAATTAGAACAACGCTCGCTGGAATTTCTCCAATTTTCTCGGCGATTTTATTTGCAGTGCTAATTTTAATTTCCATCAGCTCTTCTAAAGAAAGTAAAAGCAAATCTTTAACTCTATTTTCTCGATCTGGATCGGGCGTTGCTTTCACTGCATTAAATGAAGTATAAGATAACAAAAGGGATAAAAAAAGTAGATTTTTCATGGTTATGCCCCAAATTATGTTATAGATTTTCTCACTATCGTTCTTTTAATTAAGATCGGATCGAGGGTTAAAGGTTTCAAAATAGGCTTTCATTTTTTGATAGAAACGTTTAGAACTATCATTTTCTGCGGGCGGGGTAATGATTTGAATAATTACATAAAAATCTCCCGCAATAGAGCTTGGAATACCTCGACCTTTCAAACGTAATTTCTTACCTGTTTGAGTGTTTTCAGGGATTTTTAATTCGATGTTTCCTAAAGGGGTAGGAACTTTTACGACCGAACCCAATGCGGCTTCCCAAGGACTTAAAGGTAAATCTAAAAAAATATCTTTATTTTCAACGCGATAAAATCTATGAGATGCAAAAGTAATTTCTAAATACAAATCCCCGCCAGAAATCCCTTGTCCAATCAAACGAATCTTTTGACCTTCAATAATTCCTTTAGGAATTTTTACATTTAATTCTCTCATTTTATTAACTAATTGACCGCGTTCATTTAAGGTTGGCAATTGTAATTGAATGGAACGATTTATACCATTGAAACTATCTTCTAAAGTGATTTGAATTTTCGCGTGATGATCTTCTCTTTTTTGAGAACGGCGTTGGTGAGTCGAGAAACCACTTTGTCTAAAGAAAGTATCAAAGAAATCGCTAAAACCTTCATTACTTCCACCTCTAAATTCAAATCCCACATCCCAATCGGGCGGCGCACGAAATTGCTCACCTGCGCGCCAATTATTTCCTAACCGATCATAAGCAGCGCGTTTCTCTGGGTCTTTTAAAACTTCATACGCTTCATTGATTTCTTTAAAACGTTGTTCTGCATTCGGTGCTTTGCTCACATCGGGATGAAATTCTCTCGCCAATTTGCGATACGCTTTCTTTAAGTCTTCTTGCGTTACATTACGAGAAACACCCATGATTTTATAATAATCTTTATATTCCATTTTCTTTTATTTTTAATCCTAAATTAAATCAAAAACTTCAATGACGCTGCCAACTCCAAGTGTCCCATTTTCAATGACTTGTAAATAACAGCCTAAAATATTGTGATTGTAATGCTTTAAAAGGGCTTGAGGGATTTCTAAATCACGTTCGGCGGTTTCTGGATTCACATTGGTTGCTAAACAGCGAGTGGTATTTTTAATAAATTTGAAACGCGCTGATCCGATTTGAAATTCTTTATTTTCCCATTTCAGTTCTTCCCACGCTGGCAAACCTTCAAAATACACATTTGCTCGAAAACGTAATGGATGAATCATTGCACCCATTTTTTGCTCTAAATCTCTTACACTATTCAAATTCACAAAAGAAAGCACTTTTGCAGCCACATCTGAGAAACTATGATTTAATGCTTCAACAACTCTCGGTTCTCCACGAATTTCATCACCTAAATATTCTTTGAAAAAGGTTTCTAAACTCTTTCGTCCATTCTCATCATCCAAATTTGCCACAATTAAAAATTCATCGGGTTTATTAATGATCAATTGACCGTCTTGAAATTTAGTGGAAAGTTCCGCGAGTTTCTCATTTTTCATTAACATCACGAAATCAGTTTTTGGTAAATGTTTGGGATTGTACGGATCAAATAATGTTGTTTGATGCGCTAAGGCATATTTTCGATCAAAAGGAATAGTTTCTCCCGCCATTAAATCAACCCGTTGTAATGCTTCTGGGCTTAATCCTTTGAAAGGATAACGAAAAAGATGTGTAATGATCATAATTTGCCTAATTGCTCAGGAGTTGGAGGAACAGATAAAATCGTATCTACATCATCAGTTGTTACAAGTTGTTCTTGTTGATCAAATAAAGGTTGTTCAAAGTCATTCCAACCACGAATACCCGTTTTTAAAGAACTTACGTTTTTGTAACCCATTAATTGCATTACAAAAGCGGCTAAAACGCTACGATTTCCAGAACGACAAATGACTACTACTTGTTTATCACGGGATTTAACTAATTCTGGGACAGTGTCTTCATAACCAAAATCGCAAGCAGTTTCTAAAATTCCTCGCGGGACATTTAAGGAATTTGCAATATGAAATGCCCCAAATTCACGGGGTTCACGCACATCTAAAAGCAAAGGCGGTTGCTCTGAAATAATAAGTTCTGCCAAATCCCAAGGGAAAATCTCTTGAACCGAGGGCAAGCAATCATCAATTAAATCACGAAATGTTTTCATGGGATATTCATTGAAATAAAAAATTCAGGGTCCATCATTTCAATAAAACGACGGGCGGCGGGGGTTAAAAACTTACCTTTTCTCATTACGATTCCATAATGACGTTTTGGGAAATATTTTGCTAAGGAAATTTGTCCAAGTTCTTCTTTTTCTGTCAAACAAATATTAGTCACAATTGAAATCCCCAAACCCATTTTAACATAGCGTTTAATGACTTCCCAACTACCCGCTTCTAAAGTCACGCGATATTCCACTTCATTTTCACGAAAAACGGTTTTAGCAACGCCCCATGTGCTAAGCTGTGGCGAGGGCATAATTAAACCATAGGGGGTTATTTCTTGCAAGCTAAAGGGCTTTTTTTCTAATAACGGATGATTTGGTGGCGTAATTAAAACGGGATCGTAAGTATAAACAGGATGAAATGAAATATCTTTAGGAATTTCTAATAACGATCCAACTGCAAAATCCACTTCATTTGATCTAAGTTGTTCTAAGCGTGCTTTACCCGTGACATTATGCAAACGTAATTTCACATTTGGATAACTTTCATTAAACCGTTTCATCATATCGGGTAAAATGTATAAAATAGCGGATTCTCCCGCAGCAATATCTAATTCACCGCTTTCAACTTGTCCTTGGTGCATTGCAAAAGTATCAGAAAGCGAGTCGATGCCTTCGATGAGCGGAATGGCTAATTCATACAAGGTCTTACCCGCTGGCGTGAGTGCAATCGATGGACCGCGTCTTTCAAATAAAGTGGTATCAAACTCACGTTCTAAGGCTTTTATTTGTAATGAAACGGAGGGTTGACTTAGAAATAAACGATCAGCGGCTTTTGAAATACTTCCCGTTTGAGCTGCGTGACAAAAAGCGCGTAACTGTTTGAGTCGATTTTTTTTATAGTAAAAACGGTTCGAAGACTGTCCCATGCGTAATTCCTTATTTTTTATGGGTATGCAAAAAGGTAAGTTAAGATTTGCTTATATTAACATATCCAATAGAACAAATTAACACATTTCGCTTGTGTTTGTTGCACTGCAACGTGACAATGTCTTTAATTTGTCATGTTGCACCGCGTCATCATGCAATTATTTGTTTCTTCAACCATTAAAAAGAACAGGAATCGCCATGTCACAACCGACTTTGCAGCACAACGGCATTGAAATTTTTGCTGATGTTGCGCCATACTCCGACATTTTAACGCCCGAAGCACTTGATTTTGTTGCGGAAATTGCCCGTACTTTTGGTTCACGCCGCGATGAATTATTGCAACGCCGAATCGTGCGTCAAGCTGAATTAGATGCTGGCAAACTCCCTGATTTTCTTGAAGAAACCAAACATATTCGTGA
>JFJP01042425.1_pt1 | contig 15901 bp, 8 predicted proteins | sample 431651 | NCBI WGS metagenome assembly JFJP01 (sample SAMN02602958, study PRJNA72255) | Microbial mat metagenome, whole genome shotgun sequencing project. | biome: fresh water; feature: sink hole; material: water; isolation source: purple microbial (photo- and chemosynthetic) mats found in... | reverse complement strand
CAATCGATGATGGAGGAGCTCCAACCAGACCAACATCTTCAAACACCTGATAAACATGCAAAAAATATTGATTCCCGTTAAAAAGTGACTGAACAGACGCTTCGTATCTACCCTTTGCCAAAGCTTCTTTGGCAATTTTTTTAGAATTTCGGTTAATAATCACCACCACCGAATCAGCAGGTTTTCCTTCGGTTCCGGCCATTACTTTTTTGGTCACATCTTCCATCCGATCCAGGAACCTAACGCTTAAGCCTGGATTCGAAAGTTCTTCCTGATGTGTTTTTGCCCAAAAACCATTGGTCAGGTAATCGTGTTCGAGCGAACTGTGATTTTGAATGGCATCAAAACCGCAGTGATGATTGGTAATCAGCAATCCCTGATCAGAAATAAGTTCGCCAGTACAACCAGTTCCAAACAAAACAACCGCATCTTTCATGCTGGCTTGATTCACACTATAAATATCGTCGGCAGTAAGTTTAAAACCCATCTGCTTCATTTGCCCGATGTTGTACTTGTTAAGTAAGGTAGGAAGCCACATTCCCTCTTTGGCCAAAGCCGGTAATAAAGAAATCAGGATAAACCCGCCAATAAGAAGACTCTTTCTGATCATATCGTTTTTGTTATTTTTATTCTATATATAGTGCTAATCTAATTAAAATGCTTTTAAATGTTCGTAGAGACTTTGAACCGGAAGCCCCATCACGTTGAAAAATGAACCTTCGATCCGATGAATGCCAATGTATCCAATCCACTCCTGAATTCCATACGCTCCGGCTTTGTCGTATGGTTTATAAACCTCGAGGTAATAATTAATTTCTTCGTCGTCCAATTCCTTGAACCATACATCGGTCAGGGCATAAAACGATACTTTTTTTTCGGTGGAGAGCAAACATACACCTGTAATTACCTGATGTTTTTTACCCGATAAATTGCGTAACATGCGGAATCCATCGGCATAATCAAGAGGTTTGTTCAACACTTCTCCGTCGAGCCAGACGATGGTGTCGGCCGTAATAACCAGTTGATTATTTTTGAGTTGAGGACTGAAAGCATTGGCTTTTAATTCGGCCAGATAAACCGGAACTTCGGTCATGCCAAGTTGCGCCGGAAAGTCCTCCGGAATGTCCATCGACTGAACGCTGAATTTTAACCCCAGATCGCTTAGCAGTTGTTGCCGACGAGGCGATTGCGAAGCAAGGATAAGATCGTATTGCTGAAAGCCCCACCCAGCCTCCCCTTGGGGAAGGTGTGAAGAATTGTTATTTGATTGGATGCCCATTTATTCTTTTCAATATTTAAGTTTTAATGATGCGAAGCTAGTGAAATCATTTTTTTTGAATCTCTGATTAATGGGGCTTTGCCCCAGACCCCAATTACTTTTTTGTGTTAAAACAAAAAAGTAATCAAAAAAAGTCAAGGCTGATCCTGCTTCGCTCGAAAAACTAACGTTCGACAGCTAAAATCTTTTAAACTCGCCTAACGGCTCAAACAGAAAAGATTTTTAACGCTGTCTTCACTTGTTTTTCGGCTCACCAGCCTAGGCCGATCCTCCCCAATGACGTTATTCTCATTTTAAGCAAAAAAATAGATACTTATACTATTATTTTCAATCAGCTTTAATTCCTTTGATTTCCTGGCCGAACCATTTTTGCTGTGAGCGCATGGTTTGTTCAATCACATCACGGACACAACCTTTCCCTCCTTTTTTGTCGGAAACATACAGCGAAATGGCTTTAATTTCGGGAACCGCATCAAGCGGACAGGTTGGAACTCCAACTTCTTTCATGATTTGAAAATCGATCAGATCGTCACCCATATAAAGGATTTCGTCTTTTTTGATTCCGGTTTTTAAAATAAAATCGTCGAGACACTCCGTTTTGGTGAACGAGTTCAGGTAAATATGTTCGATGCCCAATTTCTGGTAGCGCAATTTTACCGGTTGGGTATTTGCGCCGGTGACAATGGCAAGCTGAAATCCGTTTTGAAGAGCGTATCGAATGGCAAGCCCGTCTTTGATATTGGCAGTTCGCATCGGATCACCATTTTCATCAAGTGGCGAGGTATCCTTCGAGAGGACACCATCCACATCAAAAATAAATGCTTTGATATTTTTTAGTCGTTCCTTAAAAAAGGTCATGTTTCTGGTTTTGGTGATATTGAAAAATGCTTTCGGTCACAAAACTATAGATTTTCTTAAACTCAGGCTTATTCTGAAGAAGTTTTAATTGCGCCTGAATGACTTCCTGATCGTCACGTTTGGCTGGTCCGGTTTGTGCATCGATGGGATGCAGGTGTTCGATTTTAGCTGCAGTTTCCTGTATCAGCGGTTTCAGCAACGAAAAATCAAGTTTTTTGTCCTGAAGGATTTCAGCACCAAGGGTATAAAAATGATTCACAAAATTGTTGACAAACACCGCCGCCAGATGAAGCGATTTTCGTTCTTCGGAATTGATCTGATGAACTGTCCCCGAAATTTTTTCGGCAAGTTCCTGAAGTGCGATTAAGTTGCCCGGATGATTGGCCTCGATACAAATCGGGATCACCGAAAAATCAACTTTCCTGATTTTTGAAAAGGTTTGGAGTGGATAAAACACACCGTAATTAGACGTAAATACTTCAATTACATTCATTGGTACACTTCCGGCAGTATGCACAATAAACTGATTTTCGAGGAATGGAAGATTTTCGAGGACTTCCGGTATCGCCGAGTCTTTAACTGCAAGAACATACAAATCGCTTTGAAGATCAAGTTTCGACAGTTCGCTGGTAAAACTGGCATTCACTTTTTCGGCAAGTTGTTGTGCCGATTCCGAAGTCCGGCTGTATACCTGTGTGATTTGAATTCCATTTTCGTCCAGAGCCAGAGCTAATTGAGTGGCCAGATTCCCGGCTCCAAGGATAACTACATTCCTGATCATTTGTGTTTATTTGATTGCCGAAAGGTATGAAAAAACTACAAACGAATTGTATTTAACGACAGAGAGCGGGTGACTCGAAGTCACCCGCTCTCTATAAACAGCACCTTATTTTTTCTATCGGGTTTCGTATCGTTTACTCACGACCTCCCAATTCACAATATCCCAGAATTTATCGACATATTCTGCTCTTCGGTTTTGGTAATGCAGGTAATAAGCATGTTCCCAAACATCGAGACACAACAGTGGAGTTCCTTTTTTCTCAACCACATCCATCAACGGATTATCCTGATTTGAGGTCGAACTAACAAACAACTTTCCATTGCTATCGGCTACCAGCCAGGCCCAGCCACTGCCAAATTGTTTTTTTGCGGCATTCGAAAACTCTTCCCTGAATTTGTCGAAGCTCCCAAAGCTTTGTTCAATAGCCGATTTCAGTTCGTTCGATGGATTTGTTTTCTGCGGACTCATATTCTCCCAAAACAAAATATGGTTGTAATATCCGCCACCATTGTTTCTGACTGCCGGTGACTGCTTACTAATCTGAGCAAATAAACTTTTTAGCTCAAGCTCTGCAGCAGGTGTCCCTTTTATGGCAGCAAGAAAGTTGGTGTAATATGCTTTGTGATGTTTGCTGTAATGTATTTCCATGGTCTGGGCATCGATCACCGGTTCGAGGGCATTGTATGCGTAAGGAAGTTCAGGGAAAACACTATCAATGGATTTTTTAACTGGATCTTTACCGCTAAATGCACTTGTAAACAAAGGAGTAACTACCATTAGAATGGCAACTAAAGCAATTAAATTTCTACGTGTCATGGTTTCTGAATTTAAGATTGTACTTCTAAAAACAGACAAATAAGTCTTTTGTTTTGAGAAAAAAACTTGTAGACTAAAATAACCGCGAGATAGCGCAAAGTTCCACAAAGTATAGAAAATAGAACTTGTGGAACTTTGCAATTTTTACTCCACCTTTACCCGTATTCCTTCGGAATGGGCCGCAAACTCGGGTGCATACATACATTGAATGGATGTAATTCCGTTCGAGAATTCACCTTTCTGTATAGCTGTCAGTTTGTATTCGAATACGTATATTCCCTTGGGCAGGTACGAAATAAAGAAGTTGGTCGAAGCATCAAGAGTCGATTCGTAATAGCCAAGTCCGTCCTGGTAGCGATATCCTGAAAGTACGTTGACCGGTTCAAAGGCTGATGCCCGCATATCTTTCAGATGGATGTATTCCATCGTCCGGTCGGCACGAAGTTCGATGCGAACAACAATTTTATCGCCCACTTTAATCGGCGATTTATCGGTAATCGGCTCAATAACTGGTCCGGTAGAGGTGTTTACTTCGCGGAAAAGTTTTTTGTTCAGGCTCAGTGGCGTTTGCGCCGGAGTGATTTTATCGAGCTGTTCGAAATACTGCCAGTACATGGCTCCCCAGGCAACCGTCGGATTTGGATTGCTGACGGTTACTTTTCCCATTTCTGGTTTGATGGATGCCGCGTCCCAGCTGGTTTTGAAATATCCGGTGCCGGCTTCGGGTTTCTGAGTATCCTGTTTGTACGAGTCAACTTTTTCGGAACCAACCGTGATTTCAACCAGTTTGTCGGATGCCAGCAGCGAGCTGCCGCGCAGCAACAAGGCATAAACGGCTTCGGTGGTGGCTTTGGTCGTTTTCCAGTCCTGCGTTTGTTTTTGTTTCAGCAACCAGATCTTCATCTCTTCTACCGATTTCGGATCATGACTTACTTCATCAAAAGCTTCAATCAGCAGAGCCTGTGTTTCAACCGGAGCCTGATGCCAGAACCAGCCGGGCTGTTCGTTGCGCCAGTACATGCCCATTTCGTCGTTGTGCAAAGCATTTTCTTTTAACGAACGCATGATAGCGGATGCGGTTTGTTTGTTGTTCATCCGATTGAGGTACAAAGCCATCATCGCTTTCAGGTAGTTGTTTTGCGACTTCCAGTATTTTGCCGATTGCGACTGGTAATAGCCAATCATTTCGTTGTATTTGGCATCAATAGGGAATGCAGTAGTGAAATAGCTGCGGGCATATAAATACTGAATATCGTCGTAGCCTAGATGATTGGTTTTCAGGTAATCTTTGTTGTCTTTTTTTAGTCGCTCAAATTCGGTGTTTACCGTTTTATCCAAATAATCGATTGCTTTCTTCAGCATTTCGTTGATTTCACCTTTTTCGAGCGGATTCAACACGTTTAGGACTTTCATGTGACCAAGCCCGGCAACGATGTGTTGGGTAATGTATCGACTTTCGGGCATTCCGGCGAACCAGGACCAACCTCCATTGGAGGCTTGCCGGTCGCGCAGTTTTTTCATCGCTTCAATTTGTTCCGAAGCCATTTTATTCAGGTCGAAAAGCAAGCCCAGCCGTTGTTTGCGTTCACGATCACTGGTTGCTTCGCGTACCCATGGACTTTCCTGTAAAAGCACCGATTTTAGTTCTTCGTTCTTTTCCAGATTCGATTTTAGCGCATCTGGCGAACTATTTTTCCAGCTTTCGAATACCCGCTTGATCTTTGGATCGCTGTTGGCAATGTGTGTGGCCAGACTATTGGCATAATACCGGCTGAAAAGCTGCTCGGCACATTCGTGTGGAAATTCCATCAAATACGGTAAAGCCTGCACTGCATACCAGGCTGGGTTCGAAGTGAATTCGAGTGTCAGTCGGTAATTGCGTAAGCTAAAGCTGCTGGTTCCGGAATTGACAAGCTTATCGAACGAGAAATTCTTTTGCTGCATTCCGTTAATCGGTAGTGGCATCGATTCGGTGACCAGCATCCGGTTGGTTAACACCGGAATCGCAGCTTCTTCGCCATCGCTGAAATCGCCGGCAGTGGCGGTGATGCGGTAAGTGACGGCTTGCAATCCTTCGGGAATATGAATTTCCCAGCTTACCGGAGTGCTAAGTCCTTTGTTAGCCGAGAAGGCTATTTTTGCAGAACTCAGTTCTAAAAGATCGTCTACAGGCTTCATGCTTAGTGCATCGAAGAAGTGTAGTTCGGCAGTTCCGGCAAGATCGTGATCGCTGATGTTGGTGATTTTGGCGGCAAACTGCATCCGGTCGCCTTCGCGCAGAAAGCGTGGTGCATTGGTGAAAATCATCAGGTCTTTCTGGGTAACCAGCGTTTTTTCAATCTGTCCGTATTTCAAATCTTTGGTATACGCCAATCCCATCATTTTCCAGCGGGTAAGGGCTTCAGGGGCTTTAAACTTCAGCACAACTTCTCCGTTTTCGTTGGTTGCCAGTTGCGGATAGAAAAAGGCGGTTTCATTCAGGTTTTTGCGGATTTGGATGGACGAACTATTCAATGCCGATTCCTCCTCAATTCCGTCATCAGCCAACTCAGCATTCATTATCGATGTTTTCACCTTGTCACTTCGTGCGCCGTAACCAACCACTATGGGTGCAGCTGTCATATCTTCCCGCATAATGCCATAGCTTAAAGAGCTTACGCCCCGGATCATAACGTTTCCACTTTTCAGCCGTCTTCCTCCGGAAAATATATTTCCAAAATCAAACCAGTTAAGCTGGTCGTATAAGTGATCTTTCAAAAAATGTTTCGTCTCCAGATAATAATATTGATTACTGACTGTAAACCTGAAACACTGGCTGCCGTTCCAGGATTGATTGCCGAAAAGGGGACTGAATGTGTTAAAATTCCATTGGTGAGGAATAAAAGCATCAAGCGAAGCATCGTACATTCCGGCAAGTAATTCGGCAGCAACTTTTTCGCCTTTGCTATCGCGCAAGGTAATTTGCCATTCTTCGTCTTGTCCGGGCTGTAGCTTATTGCGGAAGCTTGCAAACCGGATATCCAATTTTTTATTCGTAAAAGGAACATTAACCGGTTTGATTACCATAAACGACCGATTGTTCCTCACCATTGCCAGATTTATCGAAACATTTCCCCGGAATTCTTCGGTTACCGGAATCTTAATCAGCTTTTGCTCTTTGTTCAAACTAAGTGTCTCGCGACAAAGAATTTTGTTTTCCTGAACGATTTCATAGATGACTGTCGCCTTTCTCAGAGGACTTGCAACTACAAACTGAAGGTCTTGTCCGGGTTCAACCGTAGGGCTTAACAAGTTAAAAAATACTGGAGATACAGCTTCGGTCTGTGAGGATTGTGGCTGAAAAGCATTGAATGTTTTTTTATAAATAACGTCTTCGCCAAAAGCATCTTTGGATCTAATTTCGACCAGATACATTCCGGCTAAATCGATTGGTGGCGTTATGATTGAATCAGTTGGAGTGTTGAACCCAACAGTGAAAACAGGATTACCTTTCGGCCAGACATTTACATCGTCCTCATTCTTCTTTAGTTAGAACAAACCGATCTGGTTTTTCCCATTTTCGTGCAAATAAAACCGATTCCGGGTTCTGTAGTTTGTAAATAGCGATCTCGCCGGAAGCTTTTTCGTTTTGATCATTTAGATTGGTGGTCGACAACGAGAATTGAAAACCTTTTTCAAGATTGACGTCATCGTTTAGGTTGGTATTTACCAGCAGTGCTTTGTATCCGACCAAAACGTTGGTTTCCTTACTGTGTGTTTCGCCATTGCTATCGGTTACATCGGCATAAACGGTGTACGAAAAATATGGATCGGTTTTGCGATCGACCGAAAGATCAGGAATGGCGGTAAAGTTTATGGTAAACATTCCATCGTTCCCGGTTTGAATTTCGCCATGGGTAATTTCCATATCAGCGGAACCTGGCCTGTTTCTCCATCCCCACCAGTATGGGAAACGAGTTCGCCGAACAACCCGGTACTGAACTTTTGCATCGGAGATTGTGCTGCCGGCGTAGGCTGCAGCTTTTCCTTTAACCGAAATTGGTTCCCCTAATTTATACGATCCTTTTATCGGTTCGAAGCTCACATCAAATTTCGGACGTTTGTATTCTTCAACACGCACCGAGATACTGCCAGATTCGCACCAAACATCTAGATTTCCAGTTAACACACCTTGTGGAGCAACGAAACTTCCACTAAAAGATCCAAAATCATTGGTTGTAAGTCTTTGTTTCGAAATAACCCTGTGGTTGGTGTCATAGAGAACAATGTCAATATACATCTCTGTTTTTATTGTTTCCTTATTACCTCTTTTCTCTAAAACAATCCCTTTAAAATAAATAGTTTGGCCTGGCCTATAAATGGCTCGATCTGTAAAGAATTGAGTTCGTATAATTGATTTTGTTTCCTCTATTTTCGTTGAATACGAAGAAAAATAGTCCTCCGAAATAAATTGATCCTCTTTCGATATAAATTTTAAATAATAATGGTTGTTTCTCCTTTTCACATCAGCTTTAGGAGGAATATTTACCAATCCCAATTGATTACTGACTATAGTATCTCCAGCATTGTAGTCAATTTTACGTGTATTTGAATTATAATCGCGATAAAGTACCAATACCTTTACTCCGGCAAGAGGATGGCCAGATTCACGATGAAGAACCAGAATTTTATTATTCCCTTCTGTATTTTCGTTCTGGTTTACAAAGCTGATGTTGCTTACCCAAAAATTGTTGGAAGTTAAAAGAGCCGACTTTGCAGGGAAGGAAGCGTCGGGACTTGCCAGCAGCACGTAATAGCCAAAAGTCAAGGCTGGTATTTTTACTTCTACCGAATGATTTTGGCAATCACCATTATCAGGAAGAACTTGTTCCCAGCTTAGTTCAGGCTTCATCGAAAGATACTGTTTCATAAGATCTTCCGGCTCTGATTCCTGAAGTCGACTGCGCACATCCGAATTTTTCCTCAGGAGGCGGAAGTAAACTTTTGAAATGTTTTGGTAATTGACCAGAGCCAGCGAAGGTTTTCCGGCAATAGAGGCATATTCGGTGGTAATGGATAGCGACGGTTGCTTAATTTGTTCGATCAGTGAGCGGCAGTTGTTTGCTCCAAAGCTGTCGGGGAACCGGCGGATGGCTGCCTCGCAGATTTCAACGGCTTTCTTTTTATTCCACTTCGAACCTTCGGGAATATCAGTCTCAGCGGCATTTTTGTTGCTGTAATGTGTAGGCTGTTGATTGTCGGCAGATAACTGGAGTGCAATTTGGTAGGCAATTTCGGTTGATGAGGAATGGTTCTGAAATTGATTTTCCAGACGGGTTAAGGCTTTCATGTAAAGACTGTCTTTTTCGGGAAGTGTACTTTTCTGATGAATAAAAGAGAGTCGTTCCAAATCGGCATCAATCAATGCTGTCGGATCGACTTCGTTTTGATGAAGACGAAGCACTTCCTGAAATAATTTGATGGACTGAAATTCAAAAGAAAAGGCATCCGGAGAACTGATTGTTTGTGCCGTAAATTCCCCGACAGAACTAAAATAATTGGCTTGGTCAACTAAAAATGTAGCAGCAGGTTTGGTTAAGCCGGCATCCGATGAAGAATAAAAATCAATCGCCCGGTGAGCCAAAAAATCGAACAAAGTTGACCTAAACTTTTCCGACTGGTCCTGTTTGATCAATATTTCGGTATAGGTCGATAAGGGTGTTGTTTTAAGCAACTCTTTCTCAGTCAATGCCGAAGCGTAGTTATCCATACAGGCAGCTACAATTTTACGCAGATCCCAGGTTTTAAGATCTTCGGGCGAAAAATTGGAGGTTTCACTGCGCTTACTCATTCCCCAGCGATTATTCTGAAAATACTTCCAGTAGAGCTCGGCAACAATGGAATGTAGGATTTGCTTCACCGGAGCTTTTGCCGTTTGAATTTCGGCCAGCGTTCGCTGAATACTTTTTTCGTAATAATCTTCCTGAAAGCTCGATTCAACAGCCATTCGGCATAGCGATGCTTTCACAAACTGGTCGGCCTGATTGGCAGCTTTAGCCTGATCGTAAATCCGAATGATTTTTTCAAGCGCCGTTTGCGATTGCCCCTGAACAGTGAGGGAATCAATCTGCTGCCATTCTTCGATGTATCTGTTTTGAGCTAATGTGGGAAGGCTTAACAGAAGTACCAGAATGCTTAATGTTGTTCTCATAATGCTTTCGTTAATCAAAAGTGAATTTAGCAATAATTCCTGAGTCTGTCGGAAAATATTCGGGTAACTCATCAATTACAATGCCATTTCGCTCTCTCTCTCCTTTTGTTATTTTTTTTTAACTTTTACCGGCAATTGAGTCAACAGGGGTAATAACTCGGTGATAAATTTTACTTTTACCCAAAATTTAGGGTTAATGAGAGCAAAGGTTAGGTCAATTATGGGGTATTTATTGCTATTCCTTTTTATAGGATACTACGGCAGTATTACACTTTTTTGGCACACTCACTACTCTGGTAACGAAACAATCACACACTCTCACCCGTTCAATAATCCCAATCATGCACATACCGCAGCTCAGTACGATTTAATTAAGCTACTTTCGACGGTTGCCGGACTACTATTTGGGGGCGGATTATTGTTAGCCAAACTTTATTCAGGAAAACCGCAATCCATAATTGCAAAACCCAAAATTCATTTATTCCAGCATTATCTTTCTTCCTATTTCCGGCGTGGGCCACCTGCATTATACACCATCTAATTTTCTGCAAACAGGTTTGCTTATGCATTCCCCTTTTCAGTACAACGATTCATTGTACTGTGCTATGCAGCGAATTAAGCGCTTGTTGAACAACGAGCCGAGATAGTTTTGATTTATTTATCCATCCTAAACCGGATGAGAAAACTCAAATTACGATGAGAAAAATACAAATAATCATGGCTTCGATAGTCATGACCTTGCTTTCATGCAATCATTCTGAAAAAACAAGTCAATCAGCGAAAGGCGAACGTATCGAGACCATGGGTGATACCGTTCTGGTTCCAGATCAATCACCAATGCAGCAACACCTCCAAACAAAAAAACTGAGTGCATGCAGCTACAATTCGCACTATACCACCACCGGAACCGTTCGGGTTATTAACGGTTCGATGGCCGAAATATCAACACCATTCGAGGGAAGAGTAAGCAAATCGTTTGTAAAACTGGGTCAAAAAGTTTCTGCCGGAACCCCCGTTTTTGAGATTTATTCGCCCGAATATTTCGAAACCGTCAAAGAATTTGTTCAAGCCAAACAAGAAAAGCAACTGGCTACAACAAATTACAATCGCCAGAAAGATTTACTGGAACACGGCATTGGCTCAAAAAAGGAGTTCGAAGAGGCCGAATCGACAATGAAAATTGCAGATCGTGAATATGAACGATCGGAATCGTCGCTGTTGATTTTTAATGTAAAACCCGACGAAATTACCACGACAAAACCCTTGGTGGTTCGCTCACCAATCGCCGGAGAAATCATAAGAAACAACATTACTATTGGACAATATCTTAAAAATGATGCTGAACCTCAGGCTGCAGTTGCCAATCTGAATAAAGTTTGGGTGGTAGCACAGGTTAAAGAAAAAAACATCAGCCTGATTAATTCAACTGATTCGGTTACAGTAATCACCGATGCACACCCGGATAAACCCATAAAAGGAATGGTTTCGTACATCGGGAATTTACTTGACGAGCAAACCCGCTCGGTTGAAGTTTACCTCGAATGTAAGAATGATACTAAAATGTTAAAGCCCGGCATGTTTGCCAATGTTTCGTTTACTTATGAGATTCCCGGAGCCATTGTAATTCCCGGAAGTGCGGTTTTGCAAGAAGACAATCACGCTTATGTGTTTGTGCAAACCAGTAAAAATAAGTTCACCAAACGCACAGTGACTGTTTCAACCGGTAATGAAAAAGATTTGATTGTTAACAGCGGTCTGATGCCCAGCGAAACAATCGTTAGTGAAGGAGCCATTTATTTACAGTAAACAAAATGGAAAATCTACTTAATCATTTTATTCTCCGTCGTTGGTTGATGTTAACGATCTTTATCATGCTTTCGGGAATTGGAATATATGCCTGGCAGCAACTAGCCATCGATGCCTACCCCGACATTGCCGATGTGCATGTAGGTGTTGCCACTCAAGTTCCGGGGCTGGCTGTTTCTGAAATAGAACAACAGATAACTGTTCCACTGGAGAGGGAACTCAATGGCATACCACAGTTGAAGATTATGCGGAGCAAGAATTTCTTTGGAATCTCGAAAATTACGCTTGTATTTGAAGATGGAACCGACGATTTTTGGGCCAGACAACAGGTGTTTGAACGCATTAATGGCATTGATTTACCTTTCGATGCCCAACCCGGACTCGACCCTCTGACTTCTCCTACAGGCGAAATATACCGTTATGTGGTTACAGGCAGCAAGCCACTTCGAGAGCTTACTGAACTTAATCAATGGGTTATCATTCCCCGCCTGCGTCAAATTTATGGCATTGCCGATGTATCAAATTTCGGAGGGCTCTCAAGCCAGTTTCAAATCGAAATAAACCCAGACAAACTGGCCGAATATGATCTTTCTCTTGGCGAAGTTACCGAATCCATAGAGCAAAATAACTCCAACGTGGGAGGAAGTACACTGATACGCGGAGACTTAAGTTACGTTATTCGTGGTGTAGGGCTCATACACGATTTGGAAGATCTGGGCAATATTGTGGTAAAAAGTGTTAACGGAAGTCTTGTATTTATAAAGGATCTAGGTAAATTAAAATATGGGAATCCTGAACGAAAAGGCATTTTTGGCTATGTGGATGACACGTTAAAATATGATGACGGAGTGCAGGGCATGGTTCAGCTGTTACGTTATGAAAACCCTTCGCAGGTACTGAAAAAAATAAATCAGACTGTCGACGATTTAAATGAAAATATTTTACCGACAGGTGTAAAGATTCACACTTTTTATGACCGGACTGAATTGGTCGATGCTACACTACACACGATCTCACATACACTTCTATTTGGTATTCTGCTGGTTGTCGGGGTTTTGATAATCTTTCTCGGAAGTCCGAAAGGGGCTCTTTTAGCGACAATTACGATCCCTGTTTCGCTACTCATCGCTTTTATTCTGATGTGGTTGACCGATATTCCTGCCAATCTTCTCTCTTTGGGAGCTATTGATTTTGGAATTATTGTGGATGGAACTATTGTAATGATGGAGACAATCCTTCGGAAACGTGAGGAAAATCCGGATGAACCTCTGGGGAAATCAAGCATCGTAAAACGTGTCACCGAAGTTGCAAAACCGATCTTTTTTGCAACCTTGATTATTATTATCGCTTATCTGCCTTTGTTTGCATTCGACAGGGTTGAGCGGAAACTCTTCACTCCGATGGCTTTTACGCTAAGTTTCGCACTATTTGGAGCTTTAATTTCTGCATTAATTTTAATTCCGGGGCTTGCTTATTCTGTTTACAAAAAGCCTCAAAAAGTTTATCAGAACCGATGGCTTAGGCGGCTTACCGAAATATATAAAAATCAGACTGAAAAAATAATTTCTGCACCCAAAAAATTAATTGTTCCTGTTGCAGCAATCCTGATTGCAGTTGCAGGGTTTTCAATAATTGTGGGGAAAGATTATTTGCCTAATCTTGACGAAGGAGGTATCTGGCTTCAGGTTCAACTTCCGCCGGGTATGTCGCTCGAAAAATCCTCCGAAATGGCAATTGTCCTCCGTGATAAATTAAAAAACTTTAATGAGGTAAGCTATGTGATGACTCAAGCAGGGCGTGACGATGAAGGAGTATGCCCATTCTCATTCTCGCACATTGAGGTAATGGTCGGACTTAAACCTTACGATACGTGGAAGAAAGGCCGCACAAAAGACGACCTGATTAACGATATGGCAGCAATAGTAGAAACAATGCCCGGGTACAGCGTTGGTTTTTCGCAACCCATTATTGATATGGTGATGGACCAGGTTGCGGGATCACACAGCGATCTGGCTTTAAAAATTTATGGCGAAGATATTACGCAAAGCCGCCAAATTGCCGAACAGGTAAAAAAGATCTTAGAAAACGTGCAGGGATCTACCGATCTCAGCATTGCCGAAGAACCTTTTCTTCCTCAACTTCAAATCATTGCCAACCGCGATAAAATTGCCCAATACGGATTGCTTGGCACCGATGTGGCTGAGTTGATCGAAGTTGGAATAGGTGGCAAACCCATATCGCAGGTTTTTATCGACAGCAAGATGTATGATGTGACCTGCCGATATAACGAAACCTCGCGCGACACTCCTGAAAAAATTGGTGCGTTGATGCTTACTTCTGCTTCCGGTACAAAAATACCGCTGTCAACTGTTTCTGATATCAAAACGACAACAGGCCCAAGCATGATATCGCGCGAGATGAATCAGCGTTTTGTAACCGTGAGTTTAAACCTAAGAGAAAGAGATTTGACCACATTCGTTAAAGAGGCAAAGTCGAAAATTGAAGAACAAATTGATTACGACCACTCGAAATTCCAGATTCAATGGCACGGGCAGTTAGAAAACCAGCAGCGGTCCTTCAAACGTCTTGCTGTTGTTATTCCAATTACACTTGCAATAATGTTTATCCTTCTGTTCTTTACTTTTGGGAAATTCCGTCAAGCAGGACTTGTTATGGGAATGCTGCCACTCGCAGTCTTTGGAGGCATGCTAGCTTTGATATTAAGAGGAATGACACTGAATGTATCGTCTGCAGTGGGATTTATTGCATTGTTTGGACTTTCTATCCAGAACGGAGTAATTATGCTATCGCACATCAATGAGTTGAGGAAGAGAGGAAAAGAACTTAAACACGCGGTTATTGAGGGAGCATCGCATAGACTTAGGCCGATGATGATGACTGCCACGGTAGCGATTATCGGACTATTGCCTGCCTCGCTCGCAACTGGCATCGGCTCCGACGTACAGCGACCGCTGGCAACGGTGATTGTTTACGGACTGGCATCTGGAACGGTAATTACATTGTATGCCCTACCTGCCTTGTATTATATGGTCGAAAAATGGTACGAATCAAAACAGCAACCCGATGAAATTTAAAAAAATAGAAAAAATAAATTCTGGCGTTGATCAAAAAGAGAAGAAAAATAGATTAAACGCAAAGGCGCAAAGGCGCAATATATTGAAAATTGATTGCTTTTATTCGCCTCTTCGCGTCTTCGCGTTGATTTTTTGTCTACTTGTTGTTCTGAATGTTTCTGGACAGCAATCAGAAAAACAAGTTCCGGTTTCGCTCACAGATTATCTTTCGAAAGTTTCAAAATGGAATCTGGGATACATTGCCGAGCAGTTCAATGTAAGTATTGCTGAAGCTGAACTGAAAGCAACAAAAGTTTTTCCCGATCCTGAACTTTCGCTGGCCTATTCGAATAATCAAGACCGTACACTTTTTATGGGACAAGGAATCGATGCCGGAGTCAGTTATCCATTTAGCCTGGGGAATAAACGGGGAGCGGCAATATCGCTCGCCCAAAGCCAAAAAGAGTTGGCACAGTCGGCTCTTGATGCTTATTTCCAGAAGTTGCGCGAAGAAGCTACGTTGAACTATTTTTCAGCGATTAAGCAAAAACAGCTGTTTCGTTTGCAACAGGATATTTACGATCGCATGAAAAAACTGGCCACTGCTGATAGCTTGAGGCTTGCCGCTGGAGCCATTCATGCGACCGACGCCCTTCAAACGGCACTGGAAGCCCGGGCACAGCAAAACCAAGTACTTCAGGCCGAAGCCGATTACAAGGCAGCCTTGGTTTTACTGGCACAGTTTCAGGGAAGTATTCATCCGGATTCACTGGCACAACCGACAGCCGATTTCCCAATTCGTCAAAAAAGCTTTGAGCTTCCCGAATTAATTAAGTCGGCACTCAAGCATCGTTCCGATCTTCAAATGGCCATTCGCAACAAAGAAATTTCGGAGAAACAAGTTCGTCTGCTGCAGGCCAACCGGGCATTCGAGTTTAGTCTCGATGCCGGTTATTCGTACAGTTCGATCGTGAAAAATGAGATTGCTCCCGCTCCGGCATTTAATTCATACAGTGCCGGAATTACAATTCCGCTAAAGTTTTCGGGATTGAACAAAGGCGAATTGCGGGCAGCACAAACAGCAGTCAGCCAAAATG
>JFJP01027246.1_pt1 | contig 15904 bp, 28 predicted proteins | sample 431651 | NCBI WGS metagenome assembly JFJP01 (sample SAMN02602958, study PRJNA72255) | Microbial mat metagenome, whole genome shotgun sequencing project. | biome: fresh water; feature: sink hole; material: water; isolation source: purple microbial (photo- and chemosynthetic) mats found in... | reverse complement strand
TTTTTTTCATTTTTTTCATTTTTTTCATTTTTTTCATTTTTTTCATTTTTTTCATTTTTCATGATTTTCTCTATTTTTTGTTTAGAAAAATTAATTTTATAATTTTTTAGAAGAAACTTCAAAAACTCCAGATTTTCATCGATTTCTTCATTAATTTTATTCGTAAAATTGGTGATAAATCCTAAGATACAAAAGCCTTTGTTTTCCAAAGAAAACCTTGAATAAATAAATGCATTTGCCTCAATAAATTCATTTATTTTTTGTAGAAAAGCAAAAGCCAAATGATTTTTTTCAATGTTTATCTCATTTTCTTTTGTGAGAAAAGTAGTAAAAAAAGGTTCTTGAAGCAAATCCAAAACGATTGTATTTTTTTCATTTAATTTTTTCAAGTTTTCACATGCAAAAACTAGGTATTTATTATTAATAATCGGAATAATTGCGATATTTCTAAAGGATTTGCATAAGAATTCAGAATTTTTATTTTTGGTGATATAATTGTGAAAATTCTCGATTAAATCAGAGAAATTGTTGATTTTAGTGATTTCTTGAAGAAAAGAGCAATTTATCGCATTATAAAGCATTAAATTTGATGGATTTTGTTCATTTTCTTGATGAATTTCTGAATTTGAAAAGAATTTCAAAGCGAAATCTATAAATTTATTTTGTTTTTTTGGAGAAAAAATTATAAAATACTGAAAAGAATGATGATTTCCTCTTTAATTTCATGAAAATCATTGAAAAAGTGGTTTATTTCAACTTCTAATTCACTTTTAACTGATGAATTCTCGTATTTAACAATGAAAAACTCTAGAAAGTAACATTAATAAAAGTAATTTATTAAAAAATCAAGACCTTTTTTCGAAAATTCTTGTAAAACCCCATTTTTTTCTATTTTTTCATTGAGTAAAACCTTGTTTTTTTTTTGATTATAAAGAAAAATGCGAAAAATGAAATTCTCTTTGAAAATCGCTTGTAAAAACTCCGAAATAATGTTGATTATTTGCTTATTTTTCTGAATTTCCTTCAAGAAATTCTTCGAAATTACCTCAAATTTTTTTCTTCGAAGATTTTCTACGAGATTTGAGAAAAACATTAAAATTTCTGGTTCAAAACACAAGAAATCATTGTTTTTCACATTTTTTTCGATAGATAAAATAGTGAAAAATCGGTTTTTTCTTGATATTATCGCATAATAGTCATTTTCTATATAATTCTCTTCATGTTTTATCTTAAAATTGTATTTTTCTTTATGATTTTCAAGAAAAATCAAGGTTTCTTCTTTAGAAAAGAGAGTAAAATCAATATTTTCCTGGATTTCTTCTTCGGAAAAGAAAGAACCAGTCTTTTTTCGATAAATAAAATCCTGAATTTCATAGGATTTCACATGGAAAATAGAAAGAAATCTAATCAAAGCTTCATTAGCAGTTTGAAAATTAAGGATTTTATCTAAAAGGAGAAATTCTTTATAAAAACTCAGTTTTTTCTGAAGAATTTTCATCGAAAACGAAGATTTCCATTTCAGCCAAAATTCTGATTTTTTCTGAGAGTTTTTCATTTTATTGAAGAATTTGAAAAATTCATCGTTTTTCGCATAATTTTTTCTCGAAAAAACAAAAGAATTTTCAATTAATCTATAATTTTTTTTTGATTTATTTGTTTTTTTTTAAGGAAATTTACTTAAAAAAAGCCTTTTCTTTTGATTTTTTTTGGGTGAAATGTAGGATATTCGTTGTTTTTTCAAGTTTTAGCAGTCTTCTTTCAGAGAAAATGGTCTTTTGTAAGAGATTTGCTGAATCTAATATTGATAATTTGGCTTGTTGATTGAAAATCATTTTAATACAATTAGAGAAACTCTAAGGAAAAAATCATAAATATAGAGAAATATAAGAAATAAATACTGATATTATCAGTTTTTTTGAATTTTTCTGATCATAATTCTGCAATTTTATCATTAGATCAATAGTTTTATCAATGATATCCTCGAAACTTTGAAACATTTAGAAAATTTTCTTTTTATTGAAGAGAACCTGAGATTTAACATAGTTTTAATTTGGGAAAGTCTTTCTTTATTTGTTCTTTCTTCTTAATAAATTTATTTATTTAAACAAACATTTAATATAAAATGAAAAACATCAATAAAATGAATAAACCCAATATTTATTATGAAAACCCAAAATTTACCATAAATTACTTAATAAAAATTCTTGTAAATTTTGCAATAATTGTTCAAGAAAATTCTTATTTTTGGTAAATAATTGCCTAATAATTGTTTTTAAAATGCTTTTATTTGATTTGTTTTCTTTACTGAACAGATTTTTGGCTTGTTTCAGTCAAACAAAGCTCTTCTAGATTATTTTGAAAAGAGTTTAACAGTTCTTTCAAATTTATGAATAGAATCAATGATTTATTTTCAGATTGTGTTAAGGATTTTTCATTTTGTTCTAATCTCAAATGAGGAGTGCCTATTTTATAATTTATTATTTCATGGTTTATTTATGAATAAATGTTGTGAAGAACCCTGGGGAAAACAAATTTCTTTTATTCGGCTTAAATTACAAAAAGTGTCTGATTTATTCATTTATGCAAGAAATTTAAATTTTGAATTAATTTTTGCAGAAAACAGATAATATTTTATTTTTTTCTTGAATTTTTTTTTAATTTCAACAATTTGTTTTTCTTTCTTTAATTTTTAATTTTAATTTTTTTTTTAATTCTTATTTTCTGGTTCTTCTGATTGCTCTTCAAGAGGTCTTTCAAAAGTCCATTCTTAAAATTCATCAACTCATAAAGAACTTTTCATCAAAAATAATAAATTACCATTTTTCTTCATAAGTTCATTGTTTTCAAGTTCTTCAGATCCGAAAATTATCTTTGAACTTTCTCCTTTATTCATTTTAGCATTTAAAAATTGTGAAGCATAAATCAAATCCTTTCCAACAAAAAAATTATTATAAATAAAAATTAATTAATTACTTTTCTGTCAATTTGTAGAAGTTTTTCTCTGTATTTTTGTCTAACATCATCATTCAAACCTTTAAAACAAATGAAGAAATATGGAAAATAAAATAATTAAAAAAAGTTTTACCATAAATAAAATCAGCAACGCCTTTTTCTTGTGGTGTTTCAATTCGATCAAAGCTTGAAAATAGCTTTAATTTAGCTTCTTTGATATCTTGATCTCTTTTATAAATAATTTTAACAATGATATTTAAGAAATAATAATGATAATTTTTTTTATATTATACGTGAATTTATTAGTTTCCACCCAATTTGTAGCTTTTTTAAAGGCATCATATGTCTCAATATGTTTAGGATCTCTATATGAGAAAAAACTTAAGACTCCATTGCTATTGAATTTGCAGCCACCTCCATAAGCACCGCCCTTTTCCCTGATTTCCTTATGAAGAATGGTGTTTGATAGCAAATGGGCTGATATTATTGGTTTTAACAAAATTCAATAATAAAAAATTATTAAAAATCGAAAAAATCTTTGGTTTTAACGAAAATTATTGATAAATAAATGAAAAAAAAAGATAAATACATAAAAGATGGAATTTAGGAGTATCTTCATGGTTAAAATTGGTGGTTTCCACAGTTTCTACAACATAATTCACTTGTCCAGAAACCAAAAACAATTTTTTTTCATAATTTGGAGTAAAAATGTCATCATAGTTTTCATCTGGTTGTGAATTATTGATTGGAGGCAAAGGAATCAGTCGTCTAGTAAACACTTTTTATATATAATTGTGAATTTTATCCAAAATAATTTAATTACAATTTTCATTTTTTCCTTTTATTTTAGAAATGAATTCATTGATTCTTTTGCTGATATCTTCGAAGTTTTTTTGGTTGGAATGAACGCTGAACGAAATTCTATTCTAATTAACAATTTTTCTGATGAAATCATAAAGAAAAAACTTTACTTTATTTAAAAGAAACGTCACAAGATCGTTAAAATGGAAGTTCAAATCTTCAATATATTCTTTAACAAAAGGTGATTTCATTAAATTGCTTGTGTAATTGCATAAAAATCTTGTCTAAAAACAATTTTTTTCAAAAAAAATTTCAATGGGAAATAATAGAATATCAAACATTGAACAATAAATCGGTAAATTTTTCGCTTTGTCTTAATTGTGACGCAGAATAACTCAAGGCATATTTTAAAGAGCTATCTGTAAGAGAATTTGCTCTTTCAGAACTGAAATTTTTCAACAAATTCTTGAGATGATTTGCATCAGAAAAATTAGGATCTAAAACAAAAAATTTATTATAATTTATTGAGGTTTTTAGCGACTTGTGATCAGTTCAGCGAGAATTTCGAGCATTTTCGGAATATTTTTATCTAAACAAGCGACATTCAAAACGAGATTTTGTTGATTTTGCAAGACATCATCATAATTACTAATAAAATTAAAAAAACATGGTAAAATTAATGTATTTATTTTTTCGATAATAAACCTATAGCAATTATATGATAAACCTAAATTTGTTGTATATAAGCTCAATAAATCACTCATTTCATTGTGAGATTTAGTTGAAGTGCCCACTCTTGGCAACACACTATAAAATTTAAAAAAATTAATAAATTATTTTGAAAAAAATATTCAGTTTATGAGAAAAATTAAATTATAATTTGTAAAAACATCATAAATTTCAATAGAATTACCTTGTAAACATATCTAAATATTGTCTGATATAGGGAGTCATATCATTCAACTCCATTTTAACTCTCAAGAAAGTTAAACCGTTTGTCGGCTGGTCATAGAATCTCACATTTATATCTATTTTTAAATTTCTTTATATTTTTAAATGTAAATTTTTTTTAAACCATCCAAAACTTTGGTCTCATATGTTGTTTTCGTTATATTTTTTGAAATATCTGATATTTCAAGACAAGGTAAAATATTCGGATCAGAGACTTCTTCTTGTTTTTCTGTGAGCACCGAACTCTATTTTAATCTCGTAAACAAAACAAAAACAAAGAGATGAATAAAAAACTTCATGAATGATCTTTTTTTTATTTTCATCACTTAATTTAAGGTAAATTGAAGCCAGTCTTTCCTTTTCCTGCAAAACTTCATTCTTTGTATAATTTTCATCTGCAAACATGATCAATCTTAATTTATGCTTATTGTCAATCAAAAACTTCTGTATAAGTGCCTCAAAATATTTTCCTTTTGACATTTCATCTCTTATTCTTTGAATAGACTCAGTCACTTCTAAAATCTTTCTACAATCTCCTCCCAAATTATATAACGTGAGCATTTTCTCAAGCAAAGAGATTCCAAAATTGCTGTTGGCAATCTTCGAATTCACTTCAACTTGATGTAAAGTTCCCTCAATCAAATTTTTATCAAAACCCTTTTCACAGATTTCTTTTAAAGTTTTAGTTATAGCTTCTTCTATTTTCTCTATTTCTTTTCCTTTTTCAACATTGATATCTTGAACTCCAATGACAAAACAAGCTTCTTTAAAACTTGGCTCATAACCATGTCCTGGACAATAACTTGCTGCCAATCCGCTTTCAATCAAACTTTTATACATTGGAGAATTAGGAGTGTCAAATAACATATATGAGAGAATGCTTAAGGCAAATGATGTGTATTGATCAGATACAACGTCATTACAGAGATAAGCTATTCCAAACTTACCATCTTTTCCCGCTTCTAAAGAAAAAGGATCCTTTGGACCTGCCAATTCCAAGGTTTTGGGAGATTCGAATCTTTTGGCATTGTTGACTTCAATTTTCTTTGGGTTCTTTTCATATTTGTGGAGATAATTTTGTTGTAAGAATTTTAAATGTTCTGTAAAGTCTAAGTCTCCATAAGAGAAAAATTTCATATTTGATGGATGGCAATAAGTTGCAAAGAAATTCTTCAATTCTTCATATTGAAGATCTGGGATACGTTCAGGAATACCACCACTATCAAATGAATACAGTGATTCCGGATATAAATGCTTAAAGATGTTTCTCATAAATAAACCTTGAGAACTTTGATAACTCCCTTTCATTTCATTGAAGACAACTCCTTTATAAATTAGCTCATCTTGGGAACTTTGTTGATTTTTAGTTATTTCATATCTCCATCCTTCTTGAAGGAAATCATAATAATTTAAAAGTGGATCAAAACAAAGATTTGCATATAAATCCATTAAATTTTTGAAATCTTTTGGATTTTGACTGCTAAAAGGATAGGCTGTGAAATCAGGACCAGTCCACGCATTCATATAACTATTCAAGCTTCTTTTGACCATTTGCATAAAAGGATCTCTTACAGGGAATTTTTTGCTGCCGCATGTGACTAAATGTTCTAAAATATGAGGGGTTCCTAATTTATAATGTTATTAAATATTTTTTATCGATTTTGAATTATGTGAATGAATTAATTCAATATTTATTAAATTTTTTTTTATTGAAAACCTTTATCATTGTTTGGTAAGGTTTTGAAAATTATAGCAAAACAATTGTTTTGATCAGAAGTATCGAGATGAAGAAATCGAGCACCAGTTTTTTGATGGGTTAAACGATAGGATTTTATGCTGAAATCCGAAAAATCCTTGATTTCATCCAATTTAAAATCTTCAATAATGTCTCCGATTTTCAAATTATAGGGTTTTCGGTTCGTTCCCCTGAAATCTGGTGTGGTAGAAAAAGGTTTCAAAGATGTGTTGGAAAATTTCTGAAGGAAATTCTGTAAAGAATGAGGATTTTTCAAAAGTTTTAACATTTTGGATTTTCTCAAAAATATCTTTTATTTAAAACTTTAATTTAAATTTTAACTCTAATTTTAAATTTTTTAAAAAAAATAAAATAAAGGAAAACAATTCTGATATTCATTTTATTTTTTCTTTGAGATATCATCTATTAAATTCTTCATATTATAGTTCGGTTTTAAATCATTTTCCTCGATTTGAATTAAACACAATGGACATACTTTTTTTTTGTTCATCCATGCTTTTATCGCATCATGCTGAAAAGTATGTCCACATTTCGTTATAATCATAGGGTCATTCATAAGAACTAAATTTTTATATTATTATTAATTCGATAAAAAAATTAAATTAAACCATGTGAAATCGGACAAAATAAATTAGCATTTTCAAGCATATTTTCAGAATCTGTTGACGTTTCGGATTTTTCTTTTAAATTTTCTTTCAGTTTTTGGTTTTGAATTTCCTTGTTTTTTAAAGAGACTTCAACTCTCAATTTATTGAGCTCTTTCTCTTGTTTTTTCTTTTCATCCTCTTCTTGAAGGGTTCCCCAAATAAAATGTCCAATGGCTCCAAGAGCAAAGCCGACCAAACCGACAATAGCGAGTCCTTCTTTTTTTAAACAAAATTAATCAAGAGTTTTAAACAATAAATACTACCAGCTTTTGAATCAGAATTTTTTTTTTTCATTTTTTTTTTAAAGAAAGTAGCAAAATATATATTTTTTTAAATAAAACAAACAATATTTAATTTTTAAAAACAAAAACAAAGAAATACTAATTATACATTGATAATAAATGAATTTTTTTATTTTTCATTTTAATTTTAAAGAAATTGTTCAGCCTTTTATCAAACTCAAACTGGATTTTTTTTATCTGAAATTTTAATTCAAAAGTGATCATAATTTAAAATTTACTGAGAAATTTTTTTCGCCATTTAAAGCCAGCAATGCCAAAAATTGTCGACAAATACCGATTAGACAAAGTGATCGGAACTGGTGAATTCGGGAAGGTTTATAAAGCTATAAACATGCAAACAAATGAAGAGTTTGCAGTAAAGGCTCTCAAGCGAGACATATATGAAGAGAATCCCAAGTTAAAGCAATTTGTAATAAATGAAATCCAAACTCTAAGCCGAACAAAGAGTGAGAATGTGGTGAAATTTATAGAAATGATCACAACAATCAATCATATCTATTTTGTCTATGAATTTTGTAATGGTGGTACCTTAGAAGATGCAATCTTCAGCAGAGGCTATTACTTAGAGGAAGAAGCTCTGAACATATTCAAGCAAATAATTACTGGCCTATATCCGGTGGTTCTTTCCAATATAATCCATAGGGATTTGAAGCCTCAGAACATTCTTTTTCATAATGGAATAATAAAAATAGCAGATTTCGGCTTTTGCAAGCAATTAGGAAGCAGAAAAGATTTGTCGAAAACAATCCTAGGTTCTCCAATTTATATGGCTCCTGAGATATTATTGGGTGAAGAATATACGATGAAAGCTGATATATGGTCTTTAGGAGTCATGTTTTATGAGATGCTATATGGCATATGTCCTTTTGAGGGTCGAAATATTGCTCAACTTATTGATCTCATCCATGAATATGATATAAAATTCCCTGAAGAATATAAAGTTAGTGAGAAAACCAAGAAATTTATTACAAGAATGCTTTGTAGGGATCCTGTAAAAAGAATTGAATGGGAAGAAATTTGTGAAGTTGTGCTTGGCACGCAAAATCCGAACAAAACTTTTGTTCCTCAAAAAAAACTTGAGGTCAATGTTTATTCTTCCGATCATGTTCATAAATTGCATGTTGACACCAATCGCATTAAATTTGAACCGAATAGTCCTTCTTTTCAATTCAATAGCCCAGTTCAGATCCATTATTATACACCAAATCATAAAGGTTTTTAAAAAAAATTTAGAAATATATTTGTAAAACTTATTAATTTGAAAGATGATGGAAATTTTCAAAAAATTGCGGTTTCAAGAGATGGAACACCTCTTATTCCTATTTTTAATGAACATGAAAAAAATCAAACTTTCACCAATTCCATTGTGAATATTGAAGAAAATAAAAAAAAATCAACGTTTTCTACTCCTCAAACCTTAGAAAATTACATAAAAATTGTGATCCCGAACTTCATAAAAGATAAAGAAGGATTTCTTTTGTTTTTGAATAAAGAAATAATGAAGATCTATTATCTATCGCAAGTTTTTTCGAATTTGCATGTATATAAGCTCGAGAGTGATTTTAATTCCTTTGAACTGATGTTTCTAAAATATTTATATTACCATACAAAGAAAATAAAAGAATCAATGATTGATAAAATCGACTTGGAGATTTCAAAGAAGATTTTGCATGTGTTGGAGTTTATTCAATCTAAAGAATACTTTCAATTTGAGAAAGAAATCAAAATCCAAATGGAAAAGGTTTCCTCTTTATATTTTCATCAAAAGAAACAATTTTTTCAATTAAAAACAATTGATCCTGATGATTTTGAATTAGAAAACGATAATATTTTCAATTTTAAAAGATTTCTGCTGACTATGCTTAATTATATTGAAAGAGTCAGGACAGATTTTCTGTTTTCAAAAAACGAGAAATTTAAGAGTCCAGATTCAAACAAATATATCATTTTTTTAAATGAATTGATAGATTCAATTCTTATTGAAGAACTTTTTAATAAATTCATAAATGAAAACAATACTTTGAACGGACAAAAGTATTTCGAAGATATCAGAAATTCGTCTGTTGATGGTATTTTAAAATTAGTCGCTCAAAAAATTGAATTCGCAAAAGAAAAATATAAATTTTAATGTTAATTTTGAATCTTTAAAAAATTGAAAACGCAATTTTTTAAGAAAACAAAATTTTTTGATAAAATTTGAATTTTTATTAAATCTTTTTTAATTTTGTTTTTTTTTAAATTTCGAATCTGATTTAAAAAAAACAACAATAAGATGAAAAAAAATATCTCTCTTAGAAGATTGAAACCGTCCTTCCGAACCTTCACGCGATTCTGCGTTTGTCCATATCCAAATAATTTTCTTCATATAAAACCTTTGTATTATTTTTCTGATTCAAATGTTTCGAATGAAACTCTAATTGAAAACCAGAAATTCGAAAACATTGTAAATCAGCAAAGTTTGAGTCGTACTTTATCTTCATTAAAGACTCCTACAGATGTTTTAAACCTTTTTGAGAAAAATGAAATCTTATTTAAACGACCAGACATTATTTTAGCCTATAAAATGGTCGCTCGAACAATAAATAACGAAGAATATAAAGAACTAATTCTTAAAACAAATAAAACATTTGAGAAAATGAGTACATATATCCAAAATCAGCTCGCATTACTTGATTCATCAGGTATTTTTTTTTTACAAAAAATTACTTTAAAAATTACTCTTTCATTTCTCTAAAATAGAAGCGGTTGATGTTCTTTTCTGCATGAGAAAATTCAAAACCAGCAAAGTAGGGCTACCTTTCTCCAATCAAGCAGCGAAAGCTTTTTATGATTTAGTGAATGATAATGCAAGAACAAAAAAATATACATTCAGAAATCTGATCAACATCTATTATGATTTCTCATTGATCGGAGTCAATGTTGACATTATCCTTAATTGCTTTATGGAAGAATTCAAAGACAATGAAGAAGCATTAACTATCCCAGTAATGCTTCAAATATTACAAGCAGCTTCCCAAAAAATCCAATATGGTTTAACCTTTAAAGAATATGTGATGATTGCCCAATTACTCATTAAAATAGACGAAGGGTACAAGCAATTGAAAATTGATCAAAAATGTCTTTTGTTTAAATACGTAGCGAGATTAGAACTACGTTATCATCCTATGAAATATGAGTTCCCATCTTTTTTTATGAAATTAAAAAATGACATAAAAGCCAATTTAAATCTTGTCAATGAAAATTTACTGATGTCAATCATTAATGCTTATGCATTTTTGCCGAAAAATTTCCCAAATGATTTATTAAACGAAATAAAAGATGTCTTTGTGGTGACTTTACAAGAAAATGGCAAAAACGTGAATTCAGAGTTTTTAATCGAATTTTTTGAAAATTTCCAACAAATCATTGCTTCGAAAAAAAAAAGAAATTTTAGACCAGAAAATTTCAGAAAGTTTTCTTTTTTTATTGGGGAAAGAATTAAATCCAAAGACCCTGTAATGACCTCAACGAAATCATTAAATAAACTGATCACAATCTTTGAAACTGAGGAGACTACATTAGCAAACTTGATAAATCCTATATATGATGCTTGTCTTCTTAATATGAAAAACAAAACCAATATTTTAAGTGCCACAACGCTGGAAATCTTTTATAAATTTAAGAAAGATATAACTCCCTTTTTAGAACAAGTAATTTTTTTAATATAATTTAGTGATAATATTATTAATTTTTTTTTCTTAATAAATAATTGTTAGATTTCCAAAATTTTAACAAAAGAAAAGCTTAATTTTGTATTTGGAATTCGAATATTGTTACTTTTAAGCCTCGTAAATAGAACTCCGATGCTAGAAAGTTATTTTGTGGAATGCAAAGAGTTAATCGAGAGTTATTTAATCACACAACCTTTTAAATATATTGCAAGCTTGAGAAATTGTCGGATCGACAGTCCTCAAAAACAAGAACTATTTTTACAGGTTTCCTTTAATTTATGCACTTATTTTTTGAAAAAAAATTTTAGTCTTAAAAAATTTTAGGCATTTTTGCTGAGCGAATTTTAAATTTTTTTTTAATTTCTAGTCAATCGCTAATATCAATAAAATTAAAGCACAGAATGAATACTTAACAAATTCCTTTATAAGCTCAATGTTAGAAAGTTGCTGCACTCCTCAAATGGAAGAATATTGGCTTGGATTTATTGATTCAAATAATAGTTTATTTAAAGAAGATACTTTGCAAAGATTTTTGGATGTGTTTTCTTCATTTCGAGAAGAATATTTACCCAACCAAATACAGTTATTCTTAAAAATCATGAGTCTACCGAATTTTTCTGAAGAATGCATGAGGAAAATGATGATAAATCTAAAGAAAAATTCTGAATTTTTTAAAGTTTTATGCCACAATGAAGTTCAGTTTATAGTCTTTTGCAAAAAGTTCTTCCACATTTACAATAAATATCCTAATACACTTAAATCAACAATTTTATTTTCTTTGGTGAAAAAAATCGATGATCAAGATTTGGAAAGTTTGGAACTCCTCTCTATTTTACAAAAATCCTTGATCTTGTCAATGAATACAGGAACAGATAAATTTCTTCATAAATTCATGTTAGAATACATTTTAGAGCGGCAATTTTCTTCAAAAAGATTGTGTAAAGAATTTCTTCCCAACATTAAAGGTTTGAAAAAAAATTATAATTCTGATCACAATTTTTTTCTTTCTTTTTCTCTCATCAATCCCATTCACCATGGCCATTCTTAATCAATCCTCATCAATCCCCATCAATCCCCATCAATCTCCATCAATCCCCATCAATCCCCATCAATCTCCATCTATCTCCATCTATCCCCATCAATCCATCCCCATCACTATTCTAATTAATTTTTCTTAATTTAGATGACCCGAATTTTATTCCACTTAATGTGAAAATTATGGTATTAACAAATTATGTATCAAACGATGTGGCCCTTCAAACTGAATTTAGCAATCTTTTAAAGAAATATACTGAAATCTTGCAAAAACTTTTAGAATACCCTAGTGTTTTCAAAATGATCAGTGCCATTAAAATGTCTGTCTGTTTTCCAACTAAAATTTATCAGAAAGAACAAAACCATATTTTGAGGGTTTTGAAGCAAAATAGCAACAGATTAAACATTAGAGATTGTATTCAAATATTAACGAATTTGAGAATCGATCAAGTTAATGAAAACTTCGAAGTTTATGAAGAATTGATTTCTGAAATAATCAAATTATTAACGAGTTTAGAAGAAAAAGCTTCATTTAAAAATCTGTTAGATATTTTCAAATTGGTTTTAAAAATGAAAGCAAATCAAACTATTGAAGAATATTCCAGGAGATTGCTAGAAGTTTTTCATTTTTTTTTTTATATAAAAAAAAAAAAAATTTCTTAGAAAATCAAAAGGAGAATGAATGCATCAATCTCTTATTTTCACATCTTAGAGCTCTTGTCAGTTCTTGCTAAAGCACATATAAAAGACAAGGAGTTAATTAATAAAATTTTGGATAGACTATGTGAAAAACCACAAACATATAGCTTCTTTCTTTCTCAAATTTTGGATTCTTTTTATGATTTAGGTTTCTGCAATGACAATCTTAAGGTTTTTTTCGAGAGTGTCGAAAATTTACCAATTGCCAAAACTCCTGAAATCCTGTTCAAATATTTGCTTTTGCTGTGTATAAACTTGAAAGAGAATCTTCAAGAATTTTCAAAGATTTTCAACAACCTGATCTCTTCAAATCAATTTTTTAAAGTCACAAACACTTCAAATTTGGATTTATTTTATAATGTTTTGAAGAAAAATTTTGAAAATGATCAGAATTTTGCAGAGAAATTCAGCAAATTTGTGAAAAAAAATAAATACAGTTTCAAAGAAGGCAATTTTCAGCAAATGAATCTCAGCAAAGATAGTTTTCAAGTTGGTAAATAATTTTAAAAAATTTATTAATTTTTTTTAAGCTTGTTGAAGAATGCTTAAAACTAATGAAGATTGATTATAGTCCTAATGCTTCTGTTGATGAATTTCTCACAGTAGATTTCAAAATTCCTGATCAGTAAAATAAAAACTAATTTTTTTCTGTTTTTGTCATTTATTTTTTAAAAAAAAAGAAATTTTTATAAAAAAACCAAATTTTGAAAAACATTTTATATTTTTTAGAAAAATTGTGATTATAATAATTGATGAAGACAATTTAAATTTGAATCGTTCCGAAAGAGGAGAAGGCAAATTACTAAAAAATATTTTCGAAAATATTTCCGGATTCAAGTCGATTTTTATCAATATGAGGAATATTTTGTCGAAAATTAAATTCGAAGAAAAAATCGATTTTTTGATTAGTTTAGGTTTTTAAAATAATCATCCTAAAATTGTTAATCTTTTTTAGGCATTAAATCTAATATAAAAAAAGATAAGATGGATTTGTTGGAAGTGAGACACTCAGGCAGATTTGAAAGGAAACTTTATTTACAAGAGGAAGACTTAGATAAAATTTATGAAAATTTATCATCATTTGAAATTGAAGATATTTAAAAATGAAAAAAAAATGATTTGAATTTAGAAAAAAAATGACATTATTAGTTTTTTTTGATTAATGAATGACAAATTCTTTTATTTAAAAAAATCAATTTTTTTTCATTTTTTGATGAATTGAAAATTACTGCTTATCTTTTGTAGATCTTCAAAAACTTCTTTCTGATCATTCAATTGGCTTGTCATTAACATCTTTAATTCATTGAAATAATTGTTCAATAACTTCTTTTCATTCAATTTATCGGATTTTTTGTTTTTGTCTCTAACATTCTCTTCTAAAATGTGTAAAATTTCATCGCAATTTTCCAAACTTATCACCAGATTTTCATTAAAACATATGTTGAGAACTTTGTTTAATTTTAATTTTATTAAAAAAAAATAAAAGATGAACATTCAAAAAGTTTTGCCACAAATTTTTTAAAAGAAATTTCCATATTTTTGATCCTTGTTTTTTGGATATTCAAGGTTTCTGAATTATTTGCTGCTTTCAGCTTATAAATCTCTTCAATCTTGTTGAAATCAGCTTTCAAATCAATATTAATTGACTCTTTTGTTTTCAGATTACTCAAACTAATTAATTCATTGCTAAAAAGACTCTGATTTATTTCATTCTAACATAATATTTTAACATAATTTTGGAAGAATTTATTTTTAATCACATTTTTCGGTGAGAATTCAAACTTTTTTTGATGAGAATTCAAGGAACTGTTAGAACTTAAATTTTTGGAACCATTTTTTGAGTTTTTGATGGGAGATTGGTATAGTTGTTTGCATTTCGGAATTAAAAAGTTATCTAATCAACAATTTTAAATTTAATTAATTAATTAATTTACCCAAATAACATAAATTTTCAAGTTTTTCTTTCAAGCTATTCAAAATTTGTCCTTTAGTTAAGCTTCTTAATTTAAAATTTTTTGAATTTTATTCTTTGAAAGAAAAAAAAATACTTGACAATAGGATTGCCAAAAATTAGAAAAGATTTGATCCCAGGATTGAAAAGAGTTTGAAAATCAGACGTTTTTTCAATCAGATTATTTTCTATTTTCAAAGTTTTCAATTGTCTTAAACAAGCAATAAAACGAAAATCATTTCTCAACCTGTTATTTGACAAATTTAATTCCTATTTAAAAAAATTAAATAAAACAAAGAAAAAAATCCTTTTTTTACCCTAAGATTTAAATTTGAACTAAAAGTCCTTTCATTAATTTTTTCTATATTATTGAAGGAAATATCAAGCTCTTCCAAATTAATAAGTGATTGCAGAATTGAATAGGTGCCATTCAAAATTGTTAAACTTCGAATCTGATTATTCTTAATCTCAAGTTTTTTCAGTGAGGGAGGTAATTCTAAAAGGGTTTGGGGCTTGATTTTATTTGAAGAGAGGCTTAGGACAATCAAACCTGAAAAATATTTGAAATTTTTTAAATCAATCAAATGATTTTGGTTCAGATTAAATTCTTCTATTTCATGCAAGTTAAACTCAGAAGAAAAGATAATTTTTTTGAGTTTGCTGACTAAGGTTAACTCAAAATAATTTTCTTTTGTGAGATAAATCTAAATATTAAAATAGAAAAATAATTTTTAAAAAGTTTTTTGGGATTAAATACTAATGAATCAATGTCTTGATTCACAAAAGCTAAAAATTTTTGGCCAGGTTGAATTCGAATTGTCATTTTTCCAAAGAATTATATTAAATTCAAAAGTTTTGAATTCATTTCATTTTAAATCTAAAAAAGTTGTGTTTGGCTAATTTAGGCGTATTTATAAAAAAAACACTTCATTTTTTTGTAATCAAATTTTTTACAAATGTTTTTTATATTTTTAAATATTAAGAAAAAAATCTTAAATTATCCAAAAAAATTAAAAATAGAGAATTTATAAATTATGTTTTGGAGGAACGAAAACTACATCAAGAAAGGTAAATAAAAATTAATTTTGCTAGATTTTGTT
>JFJP01029758.1_pt1 | contig 15905 bp, 13 predicted proteins | sample 431651 | NCBI WGS metagenome assembly JFJP01 (sample SAMN02602958, study PRJNA72255) | Microbial mat metagenome, whole genome shotgun sequencing project. | biome: fresh water; feature: sink hole; material: water; isolation source: purple microbial (photo- and chemosynthetic) mats found in... | reverse complement strand
TCAATGACACCTGCCGGGAAATTGTCTCCCACAACAATGAATCCTGGAGGGACTATGTCGCGTACATGGCGCGGTGGGTCGATTATGACGGAGCCTACAAGACCATGGACACGCCGTTCATGGAAAGCGTGCTGTGGGCGTTCAAGCAGTGCTATGGCAAAGACTTGATCTACAGGGACTATCGTGTGACGCCCTATTGCACGCATTGTGAAACCTCGTTGTCGATTTCGGACACAAGAGAATCCGACTCCACGCGTCCAAGACAGGACCGGTGGGTGGTCGTGAAGTTCGATTCCGGAACGCGCATCGAGGACAAACCTGTCAGTTTTCTGGCCTGGACCACAACCCCCTGGACGTTGCCCGCCAACATGTGTTTGGCTGTAGGGCCCACATTCCGTTATGCGTTTGTGGATGTGGGGCAGGAGATCCTGATCGCCAGCGAGAATTGCCTGTCAAGATATCCAAAGGTGTTTGGTGAACAACCGCAAATTGTGAAGGTTGTTCCGGGAACCGAGCTGGTTGGCATGACGTATGAACCGCTATTCCCCTATTTTACGGACAAGAAGGACGAAGGCGCATTCCAAGTGGTGCCGGCTGACTATGTAGATGCTGAAGACGGCGTGGGAATTGTGCACACAGCCCCGGCCTTTGGTGAAGACGATTACTGGACTTGCAAGAAACATCATATCCCGCTGGTGAATCCTGTCGACGCGAAGGGCCGGTTCACCGCGGAAGTCACGGATTTCTATACACCCGATGGCCAGAAGCAGGTGCTTGACTGGAATCCCGCCATCATCCGTTTTCTCAATGAGAGCGGAAAAGCTGTTGCGGATGGCACCCTGGAGCACAATTATCCCCATTGCTGGCGATGCAAGCGTCCCTTGATCTATAAGGCGATGGATGCCTGGTATTTCAACATCGAAAAGATCAAGGACCGGCTGCTGGCCTGCAACGATGATATAGACTGGATCCCGGAGACCGTGAAACATGGCCGTTTCGGAAACTGGCTGGCAAATGCGCGGGACTGGAATATCTCAAGAAATCGGTATTGGAGCACCCCCATGCCCATCTGGGAATGTGAGGTGTGCGCGGAGAGAGTGGTGCTCGGCAGCATCGACGAGATCTATCAGGCGAGTGGCGTTCATTTGTCAGACCTGCATCGGCAATACATGGACGAGGTGACCTTCCCGTGTTCCTGCTGCGGCGGTACGATGAAGCGTATCCCCGAAGTGCTGGACTGCTGGTTTGAAAGCGGTTCCGTTCCCTTTGCCCAGAAACATTACCCCTTTGAGAACAAGGACTGGTTCGAATCCCACTTCCCGAGCGATTTTATTGTGGAATATACCGGGCAGATCCGGTGCTGGTTCTATTATCTGCATGTACTGGCCGTTGCGCTGTTCGATAAGCCTGCGTTCCAGCATTGCATCGTCCACGGCACGATCCTGGCCAAGGACGGGAAAAAACTGTCCAAGTCCTCCAAAAACTATACGGACCCGATGGTGCTGATGCAAAAATGGGGAACAGACGCATTCCGGCTGTATCTGTACCAAACCAATGCGATGCTGATTGGGGATCTGCTCTTTGATGAAGACGGCATACAGGATGCCTATCAGCAGCTGTTGTTACCTTACTGGAATGCCTGCAACTTTTATTTGTCTTATGCCAACATCGATGGGTTCTGCCAGAAGACGCCGAAGGTGCCGGACTCCGAAAACCCGCTTGACCAATGGATCCTGGCCAAATTGTATGATGCCGCGGGCAAGATCACAACCAGCATGGACGCGTATCAGGTGAACCAGTATGTGGAGCGGCTCGTTTCTCTTGTGGATGGCCTGACCAATTGGTATATCCGGCGCTCCAGGAGAAGGTTCTGGGGCAGAGGCATGTCACAGGACAAACGCAATGCCTATGAGACCCTCTACTATGTCCTTGTGAACACGGCCTTGCTGTTTGCGCCGGTTGCGCCGTTTCTTGCGGAGAAGCTGTACAAGACGTTCACCGACGAGCAGTCTGTTCACCTCGCGGATTGGCCAATCATCCCGGCGTCGTTCCAGGACGATGCCATGCTGCAGAAGGTGGAGCTTGTGCAGAACGTGATCAACCTGGCAAGGTCCATCCGGAACAAGAACCGGATCAAGAATCGACAGCCGTTGAGCGTCCTGAAGGTGGCGCTTACCGATCCGGAGCACAATGCCATCGTCGCGGAATTCAAGGAGATCATTGCGGAAGAGCTCAATGTGAAAGTGGTGGAGGTGCTGCAGGATGCCAGCGCCATCGTGTCTGCGAAGTACGACCCATACTTCCAGGAAATCCGAGACAAGTATCCCCAGCGGATTCCGGAGATCATCAAAGCCATCAAGAGCGGCGCGTTTACGCTTCGTGAGGATGGGGTTTGGCTCACCATCAACGGCGAACAGGAACGTTTTGATGCAGGCATCCTCCTTGTCACCTATCAGGCAAGGGAAGGCATGCACGCCGCCGGCCATCAGGGCGTTGTTGTTTCGCTGGACCTGTCGGTGTCAGAGGAACTGAAACGTGAAGGCCTTGCCCGTGAGATGGTTCGTCATATTCAGGAGGCAAGAAAGCAGATTGGATGCGATATCACGGATCGGATCGTCATCAGCATCACGGGGGTTTATCCGGAGGAATGGACTGAATATATCTGCCGGGAGACGCTGAGTGAGGTTGGGGTGGTGACAGAGGCTGTGACGACGGTGGAGATCGAAGGGGAAGGAGAAGAGGCCCTGTTGATTTCCATTGCGAGGGCTCCTGCCCGTTGAGGGGGCTGTTGTTGGCGACAATGCGTCTCTTGCGCAACTGGGACATGCAGTGCTATGGTAAGGCGTAGCAGCAAATCTTCATAAAAGTGGGCAACAGGGCACAATACAAGGATTGGCCCATGACACCGCCCGGGAAAAGGAGAACACGCGCATGCTTCGAGTCGTCAAAGTCGAAACAGGTCTTGTTCAGGGTCTTCCCGCCGCCGATCCCCGCATCACGAGCTTCAAGGGCATTCCGTTCGCAGCGCCGCCTGTCGGTCGGAACCGCTGGCGCGCGCCACAGCCAGCCGCCTCCTGGAAAGGCACACTCCAGGCTTACGACTTCGCGCCGGCCGCGCTGCAGGCGCCTACGGTCATCGATGTCAAGAACATCTACACGCGCGAGTGGTCGGTGGATCCCGACCAGCCGATGGACGAGGATTGTCTCTGCCTCAACGTCTGGACACCCGCCATGAAGGCGGATGATAAGCTGCCCGTCTTTGTCTGGTACTTCGGCGGCGGCTTGCAGGTCGGCCATCCAGCGGAGATGGAGTTCGATGGCGAACGTATCGCGCGACGCGGCATTGTTGTGGTGACGGTCAACTACCGGCTCAATGCGTTCGGCTTCCTGTGCCACCCGGAAATCACCGCAGAGGCGCCCGAGACGCCCGCCAACTTCGGCCATCTCGACCAGCAGTACGGCACGCAGTGGGTCAAGCGCAACATCGCCGCCTTCGGCGGAGATCCCGACAACATCACCATCGGCGGGCAGTCCGCCGGCGGTGGCAGCGTCATGAGTCAGCTCACAAGCCCGCAGAACGAGGGTCTTTTCCATCAGGCGATCGTGGAAAGCGGCATCATCACGAAACTGTATGAAGGAAACCGCATGCCGGGCAACTGGCTTGACCTCGCCGGGGCCGAGTAGATGGGTGTGCAGTTCTTCGATTTCCTGGGTGTCAAGACCCTCGAGCAGGCACGCCGCATTCCTGCCATCGAGCTGCGCGACAAGGTGCTGGCGCATGGGGCCTTCTGGGGAACGGTCATGGATGGAAGGTTCTGCGTCGCCAATCCCGTTGAGCGGTTCCTTCGCAACGAGCGCTGGATGGTGCCCGTGATGATGGGACACACCTCCGACGAGTTCTACAACAGCCCCATGGTCGAAAGCGTCGACGCGCTCAAGGACATGGCCGGGCGGATGTTCGGCGAGAACGCTGACACGTTTCTGAAGCTTGTCGGCGCGGATCGGGGATCGATCGACGAAATCAAGCAGCGCGCGTCCGTCCGCGGCATTGAGTATTCCATCCGGCTTGCGGCCAAGGGCAGCGAAATGGCCGGCTCGAAGGCGCCCATCTACTATTACAACTTCGATCCGGAGATTCCAGGTTGGGACAACCCCGGTACCTTCCACTCGGTGGACCTGTGGTTCTTTTTCGAAACCCTTGCCAAGTGCTGGCGTCCGTTTGTCGGCAAGCACTATGACCTGGCGCGCCAGATGTGCAACTACTGGTGCCATTTCATCCGCACGGGCGACCCGAACGGCCCCGATTCCACCGGCGAGATGCTGCCCACGTGGGAACCCTACCGTACGGACGCCCCCTACGGCATGAGGTTCGCCGGGAAGTCCGAGTTCCTGCGCGAGGAACCCAGTTATCTGATGCGGTTCCTGGTGGATCAGGGACTGAAGCGGCGGGCCTGATCACAAAGAGAATAGAGCGCCTTTGTCGTATGGTGGCCCCGTTACTTCGAGAAGGCGTAACCCAGCGGGAACAACGGTTTCCCCAAATCGGCGGAAGAACCCTTCGTATCCGCCTGTGCCAGCGTCCTGGGCCATGCGTAGGGCAGTGTTCCGGCAAAGGGCTTGTCCCCGTAAAGCACGTCGGCCACACCGGCCCCTTCGGAACCGGGCAGCCATGCCGCCACGAAGGCGGACCAGTTTTTCAGTTCCTCCGTCACAAGCCGCGGACGGCCGGAGACCAGCACGGAGATGACAGGAAGCCCCGTCGCACCGGCTGTTTCAAGTGCCGTGCGGTTTTCGGGCAGCGCCGTTCCATCATACAGGGTCAGGGTGCCATCGTCGCCCTGGCCCTCCGCATAGGGCCGCTCGCCGATCACAACAAGGACAGCCGCAGCGCCATCCGCCTCGGCCGGATCGGTCACGATGCGCCCGCCTGACGATTCCGCGACAGCCCGCAGCCCCTCCAGTATTGTGGTGCCCTGAACCCAGCGCGTGTCCGTCCTGTCCCGGCCTCCCTGCCATTCACGTGTCCAGCCGCCGCACTGAACACCGAGATCGTCGGCGGCGGGTCCCAGAACCAGAAGTTTCGCGTCCTTCGCCAATGGCAGAATTCCCTGGTCGTTTTTGAGCAGGACGAGTGATTTTGCCGCGGCCTCCCGGGCAAGCGCACGAGCCGCGTCGTCACCGAGTGTGGCTTGCGTGTCGGACGCCGGACCCAGCGGGTTCTTCAAAAGACCGATGGATAGCTTGACGCGCAGGATGCGACGGACAGCATCGTCAATACGCGCCTGCGGGATTTCCCCGGCATCGACGGCCTGCCTGAGCTCTGTGAGGCAGACGAGCCAATGATCCGGTTCCATCAGCATGTCGACACCGGCGTTGACCACCTTGACGATCTGCGCGTGGATGCCATCCGCCTCCACCTGATGCAGGGCTTCCCAATCGGACACCACGAAGCCCTCGAATCCGAGCTCGCCCTTGAGCACATCGGTGATCAGATACCTGTTTCCGTGGTTCTTGACTCCGTTCCAGCTGCTGAAGGATACCATCACGGTTTTCACACCGGCGTCGACCGCCTGCTTGTAAAGCGGCAGATAGACCGAGCGGAGGGTTTCCTCCGACATCCGGGCATCCCCCTGATCGATGGAGTACCCGTGGTCGCCGGTATTCCAGATTGTGGCGCCGTCACCGATGAAGTGCTTGGCGCAGGCCGCGACGCCGAAGGCCTCGTGGCCTGTGAGGAAGGGGATGGAGAGGGATGCGACACGCGCGGGATCCTGGCTGAAGCCCTCATATGTGCGGCCCCAGCGGATGTCTCCGACCGGCGCGACGACCGGCGCGAAATTCCAGCGAACCCCCGTGGCCGCAACTTCCCGGGCTGTCGCGGCGCCGATGTCCGACATCATCGCCGGGTCGTTCGCCGCGCCGAGACCGATGTTGTGCGGAAAGATGACGGCACCGGCCGCGTTGTTGTGTCCGTGCACCGCGTCGACCCCGTACAGCACCGGGATGCCGAGGCGTGTTTGCACAGCCGCGTCCTGGTACTTCTGCATCATGTCAAGCCAGGCGGCCTGTCCGCCGTCACCCGGCACGGAACCACCGCCGCTGAGGATGGATCCGAGGGCGTGCTGAACGACGTGCTTGGGGCCTGCAGTCTTGCGTTCCGCCTGAAGCATCTGCCCCAACTTCTCATCCAGGGTCATTTCGGCGAGGAGATCGTCAATTGACCTGGTGCCATCCGCCACCAGATCGACAAGGCGTGGTTCCGGCTTGACCTCCGGTGTGGCGGTGGCCGATGGGTCCGGGACGGTCGCGGAGCCGGTGGGGCTCGCTGCAGCGGATGCCCCCGTTTCGTCGGCGGTGGGCGTCGGGGTGGTTGTGGACGCCACGGCTGCGCCGGCATCGGGTGAGGTTGCCGTTGGGTCGGCGCCCGTGCATCCGGCGGCGGTCAGTGTGATCATCAGGGCGAGAAGCAGAGAAGGAATCCGGCGAATGATGGGTTGCATGGTACCTCCAGGATGGTGTTTTGGTCCACGATTGCCAAGGTGCCGAGTTGTCGGATGAAGGCAGAAGTCTGCCATGACAGTATCGCAGAACTTGAAGCCGGTTTCAATGAGATGTCTTTCAGCATCATGACGGGCTTGTGCTGATAGGATATCTGTATGCACAGGTCCTTGAAAACCTGATAATAGAACTGCTCCTCCTCAAGCATGCTTCGTGAATTGTTAATTGTCGGTATCCATAGTGATAGTCTCATTATGAATGTTTTCACCTTACATGGCACAAGCGCAACCGTGAAAAATGACGAAAAACAGTAAAATATCCAGCAACACAAAACAACATCGTAAGAATCACCCAAGAATTCTGTCAGCCACAGTGATAGGATGTCATTGATCTGCATCCTTCAGAAGATGTGCCAAGTTGTAAGAAATCTTGTGCGTATGTTATTCGCCCTATGGAGGTGCCCCCATGCTCTACCCAAAGAATCAGGAACAATCGCTCTCCCACGAACTCTTCCGCAACCCGACGTCCGAATACCGTGGCACCCCCTTCTGGGCGTGGAACAACCGCCTTGATAAAGCCGAACTGCTGCGCCAAATCGGCGTGCTCCAGGACATGGGCATGGGCGGTTTCCACATGCACAGTCGTGTGGGATTGGACACGCCATACCTCGGACCGGAATTTCTGCAGATGGTTCATGCCTGTGTCGATGAAGCGAAAAAGCGAAACATGCTGGCCTGGCTGTATGACGAGGACCGCTGGCCGTCCGGTGCGGCAGGTGGGCTTGTCACCTGTGATCACCGTTATCGTGCCCGCTACCTGTCCTACACGTTGAATCCGCCGGCTGAGGGCTTCGCGCCAAACCGTGCGGTTTACGAGGCTGCGCTAGCGGAGGGAACCGTTCTGCGTGGGTATTGGCTTGCGGCACATGCCGTGACCTTACAGTCCGGTGCACTGCTTGAAATCAAAGCACTCAGTTCCCGCGAGGAAGCAGAACTGATGGAGCGGGAAATGGCGGGGCAACAGCACAACACAGCCTCCACACTTACCCGCGTCTGGCACGCACTGCTCTGCGTGGAGCCGGACAACGCCTGGTACAACGGCCAGGCGTACGTCAACACCTTGGACCCTGCCGCCATCCGGCGATTCATCGAGGAAACCCATGAAATCTATGCGAAAGAGTTGTCCACCGAATTTGGAGGCACGGTGCCGGCCATCTTCACAGACGAACCGCAGTTCGTCCACAAACAGGCATTGCGTTTCGCGGATGAGGCGCGCGATATCGTCATCCCATTCACCGACGATTTCCCGGAAACCTACCAGACTGCCTATGGTTCGGATCTCCTGGCCGTGCTCCCCGAGCTGTTCTGGGAGTTGCCGGAAGGTGCCGTGTCCGTGAGCCGGTATCAGTATCATGATCACCTTGCGGAGCGCTTCTCCCAATCGTTCGCCGATCAGATCGGCGATTGGTGCAAGGCGCGCAATCTCATGCTCACCGGCCACATGATGGCGGAAGAATCGCTTCAGTCCCAGACCGGCGCACTCGGAGACGCCATGCGCTCCTACCGGTCTTTCCAACTGCCGGGTATCGACATGCTGTGCGACAGCCGGGAGTTCTCCACTGCCAAGCAAGCGCAATCCGCGGCCAACCAGTTCGGTTATCCCGGTGTGCTCAGTGAGCTGTATGGCGTCACAAACTGGGATTTCCCGTTCCGCAGTCACAAGATGCAGGGGGACTGGCAGGCGGCACTCGGCGTGTCCGTCCGCGTTCATCATCTCAGCTGGGTATCCATGGAGGGGGAGGCGAAGCGCGATTATCCCGCGTCCATCAACTACCAGTCTCCATGGCACACGGAATACCGCATGGTCGAGGACTATTTTTCCCGCCTGAACACAGCCCTCACGCGCGGCCGGCCCCATGTGCGCGTCGCCGCCATCCACCCGGTGGAATCCTACTGGCTTCACTGGGGTCCCTTCGAACAGACGTTCCCGGCCCGGGATGAGTTGGAGACGAACTTCAAGAACCTCATGGAGTGGCTGCTGCCCGGCCAGATCGATTTCGACTGGATCAGTGAATCCCTGCTGCCTTCCCAGTGTCCGCTGTCCGAGGCCGGTATGGACCCGAATGGCTTCCCGGTCGGAACCATGCGCTACGAGGTCGTTCTGGTGCCTGGCAACCACACATTGCGTGCCACCACGCTCGAGCGGTTGGCGGAATTCCGCAGGTCCGGCGGCACCGTGCTGTTCCTGGGCACGCCTGCACCGTGGGTGGATGCCCGTCCGGATGCACGCGCACAACAATTGGCTGCGCAATGCCCCTGTGTGCCATTCACCAAAACCGCCATTCTGGATGCTTTGCTGCCTTGGCGGGAAGTGTCCGTCTGGACCGAGGGGGGAACCCGTCACACCAATCTCATCACCCGGATCCGGCAGGACGGGGAAGCCCGCTGGCTGTTTCTGGCTCATGCATGGGACAAAGAGATACAAGCGGACTGGATGGGAGGCACCGGCATCGTTGAGCCGCTCCGCATCCGGATCGCCGGACGTTGGAACCCTGTCTGCCACGATGCCATGACTGGTGAAATCCGCCCCATGCCAGCCGTATATCGACAGGACAACAAGGGAGAGACCGTGCTGGAAGTGACACTGTCCATCCATGACAGTCTGTTGCTGCAACTGTTGCCTGGTATTCCCGCGATGTCCCCTGAAATGACGAATGGGAACACAAAATCGGGACAGACCGCCGATACCGGTGTTCCCACCGTGCAAAACTCAGTGGATGGTGCATTCCGTGAGCTTGTCGACCCGGTGCCGATCTCCCTGTCGGAACCCAATGTGCTGCTTCTGGACATGGCAGCATATCGTCTTGATGACGGAGACTGGCAAACCGAAGAGGAGTTGCTGCGTTTGGACTCCACCTTGCGTAAACAGCTTGACCTTCCGTTGCGCATGGATGCCATCGTGCAGCCTTGGGTTGCGAGGGCGGAGCGGGAAGCCAAAGGGCTGCCGGAACCGATTCCTGCAGATATGCACAGACTCACCATGCGATTCAATCTGAACCTGGAGGTGGCCGTGACTTCGCCGACGCTGGCGCTGGAGCATCCGGAGACGGCCAGCATTCGGCTCAATGGGGAATTGGTTGAAAAAGAAGATACCGGTTGGTTCACGGATATTTGCATCCGCAAAGTCGCCATGCCGCCCATGCAGGCCGGCACGCATGTGCTGGAAGTGGAGATCCCCTTCGGAAAGGGCACGGACACGGAATGGATGTATTTGCTCGGGGACTTCGGTGTCCGAGTGGCGGGTCGCCATAAGACGATCACGGCACCGGTTCAAACACTTGCGTTCGGGGACTGGACCACGCAGGGCTTGCCTTTTTATGCAGGCAATGTGACGTATCACTGCCGGCTTGAAGCGGATGGTACCAATCCACTTGCTCTGGAAACCCCGCAATTCCCGAATCCGGTGTTGTCTGTGGCCATGGACGGCACCTTCGCGGGTCGCATTGCGTTCGCACCATATCGGCTGGAACTCGGTACGCCGGAGAAGGGCATCCACCAACTGGACATCACCGCGTTCGGCAACCGGTTCAATGCCTTTGGTTGTGTGCATCTGTGCAATCCCGCATTCCGCTGGTTCGGCACCGCTGCCTGGCGGACGGAAGGGTTGAGCTGGTCGTATGAATACCAGCTCAAGAGAATGGGGTTGCTGGTGGCGCCGAAGCTATAGCCGATGCTAAACCTGAAATTAATCCCGTCGACAGACCCGCTTTTCCAGTACCAGTATTTTCTGCAAGATGTTCCGAAAAGCAAGAGTGTTCCACCGAAGGGGTTTAAGGGAGAAGAGTGGTAAGGAAATCATGAAGCGGCGGGATGTCGTGCGTGACGACAGTTCAGATGACATCCAGATTGAGTGTATGGTACTTGTGTGCTGTCACGTCACGAAGTCCACAGATGCTCTTCCAAGGAATCTGCTTGTGCTCGGTTTTGAATGCAGACGACAAAGACTTTGCAAGTTCTCCAATATTGATCAGGGACATGCAAACAGCTTTCCTCATCATACTGTCATTGACAATATCTTCGAAAGCATGTCCATTTGTATAATTGAGGATATCGTTAACATCTTCGGAAATATGTTTGAGAAGCTCACGGTCTTTTTTCATAGATCACCTGTGCTTCAGAGAGGATTTCATCTTTCATGTCGGTGTATTCCAATGATTGAAAGGAAACCAAATCTACTTTTCTTCTCAAAGCATGTTCCAAAGAGCGCTTGATATCAATAAAAATCAAGCCGCTTGAATAGTTACCCAGATCAATGAGGATATCGACATCACTGCCTCGATGCATTTCGCCACGTGCGCTTGAACCAAAAACAGCGGCTTTTTGAACATCAAATCGCTGAAAAGCCGCTCTTGCTCTTTTAGTGATATCCAGAACTGACAACGCCTTATATTCCATCGACACCTCCACTATTCCAACATCGTTGCGTGCAACAATCACACAACGTGAATATTCAAGATATTCACAAGTATACCGTACTAATTGTTATCACGAAAGTTAACCAAGCGGCATGAGCCAAGATTGGCCGGGATACTTGCATGTTTACCGCCATAAAAGGTAACGTTATAAGAATAAATCACCCAATTCTCAATATTTGCCCGCTTCAGCTCCGATCATCGCTGAAGCCTGACCGTCAACCGATACACGCAGGAAGGAGTGAAAAATGGATATTTCGACATTGCTGATAGGCCTGGCTCCGGGTGCGCTTCTTTTCTTGGCCGGATATCTGATCCGATACCGCAGGATGTATTTCCTGATATCAGGATACAACACCATGTCGGCCGAGAAGAAGAAGCAGGTGGATACGGAAGGACTTGGCCGGTTCATGGGAGGTTGTCTCTTCCTGATGGGCGGCCTGATGATGGCTGGCATGTCCCTGGTGGCCTTCCGGATGGAGACAGCCGGGCTATACGTCATGCTGATCATCCTGCCGGTTGTCATCTATCTGCTCATTGGCGCGCAGAAGTTTGATGGCACCACGCGGGATGAATCCGGCAGAATGAAGACGAGTAGCAAAATCCTGCTTGGCGGCATCATCTTTTTCCTGATTGTACTGACAGGTGGGATTGTCTATTCAATGCAAACCAACAGCAAGCCGGTGGTCCTTGTTCTGTCGCAACAGTCCGTCGAGATAACGGGCATGTATGGAGTTACACTCGAACGCGCTTCCATCCGGGACATATCACTTCAGGAAACACTTCCGGCTATCCTGAAGCGGACAAACGGCTCAGCGGTCGAAAACCACCTGAAAGGCAATTTTACGATGGAAACGGTCGGAAAGGTGAAACTCTTCATAGACAGGAGCATTCCGCCGTTCATCATGATTCGGACTGAAGACCAGACAATTTTCGTCAACCAGGGTACGGCTGCGGATACGAAGGCACTCTATGATGCGATGCTCAACCCATGATCCGATGGATGAGCTTCCATAGGGTGATCCTCGATTGCTATCATGGACTGGAAAAGGCATAATTGGAAGCATACAGGTGTCGCGATTTCATGAATCGTGCTGTTTGAGAAGAAATGCAACCATGTCATCCATTCGGATGGAGGGAACAATATCATGTCATCCATTCAGTTGCAGGACAGGGAAAACATTTCACAAAAGGTTCTTGATGAAATCAAGGAAATTGGTTTCCGTCATGGCATCCTGAGAATCGTTTTGTTCGGCTCCAGAGCGAGGGGCGATTTTCACAAGAGGAGTGACATCGATCTGGCGGTTTTCTCCGGTCCGGATCCGATTCTGGAAGCACGGATAAAGAGTGATATGGATAATCTGCCAACGCTTTTGAAGGTGGATGTTGTTTTCATGAAGCCAAGTATGGACGATATGCTTCAAAAGAATGTAGAAAGGGAGGGCGTGGTGCTGTATGAGTGACAATGGCACAAAAATGAATCATTTTCATCAGGCGAATCTGCGCCTTCAGGAAGGTGTCGTCCAATATGACAGGCATGATGATTTACAACGGGATGGTCTGATTCAACGCTTTGAATTTACCTTTGAACTGGCTTGGAAGGTGCTTCGTGACTTATTTGTTTCTGAAGGGCTGATTGGTTTGAATTCCCCAAAATCCGTTCTGCGTGAGGCGTACGCGGCCGGGTTGGTCGAAGATCAGGATTTGTGGCTGCTCATGCTTGATGACAGGAATTCCACGACCCATATCTATGAGAAGGAAATGGCAGTTGCGATATGTGACCGTATTATCCGGACGCATCAGGCGGAACTGGTCCAACTTGAAGAAAGAATCAAGCAACGAGCCGGAAAGGGATAACAGGGATACTTGCGATTATGGTGATGATAGAGATCATAAGAAATACTGGGATCATTTTCACTGAATCCGACATGCAAATCATCAATTGGAGGGAATCAAGATGAGTGTGATGGACAAGTTCGATCTCAGGGGCCGTTGTTCCATTGTGACCGGAGCGGCCATGGGCCTTGGAAAAGCGATGGCGGAAGCACTCGCGGAGGCGGGGTCCGACATCGTCATCGCCGACATCAACATGGAGGCCGCGGAGGCGACGGCTGCCGAACTCAGCCGCATCGGCACCCGGGTCACGGCAATGCGCTGCGACGTCACGAACCCCGACCAGGCCGAACAGCTGAGCGAGTCCGTTCTGGAGACATTCGGCCGGATCGACGTGCTGATCAACAATGCGGGAATTGCCAAGCATGTGAAAATCGAGGACATGAAAATCGAGGACTGGCGCACCATCATGGATGTCAACCTGAACAGCGTCTTCATCATGTCGCAGATTGTCGGCCGGGTGATGATCCGGCAAAAAAGAGGCTCCATCATCAACATCGCCTCCATGTCGGGCCTCATTGTCAACACCCCTCAGTGCCAGTGCGCCTACAATGTGTCGAAGGCGGGCGTCATCATGCTGACGAAAAGTCTGGCTTCCGAATGGGCGGAACATGGCATCCGCGTCAACAGCATTGCGCCCGGCTACATGAAAACGGAATTGACCCGACCGTATTTTGAGGGCAACGGTGAAATGGTTCAGCGCTGGATGGATCTGTCGCCGATGAAAAGACCCGGAACACCTGATGAATTGCAGGGTATTGCGCTGTATCTGGCTTCGGATTCGTCTTCCTTCGTCACAGGTGCGGTGTTCAGCATCGATGGCGGATACACGGTCTGGTAAATCCCCTTTGAAGGAGGTACTCATATGAAGGAAAGAATCAGTGGAATCCTGGCTGCACTAATCACGCCCTTTGATGAGAATGGCAACATCAAGCTTGAACTTGCGCCTGATCTGGTGAAGCTGTATCAGGATCAGGGTGCCGCAGGGCTCTATATGACCGGTTTTACCGGTGAAGGGGCCTTTATGGACGTCGGTCAGCGGAAAGCCTGGGCGGAAGCGGTGCTGAAGGCTGCAGAGGATAAATTGCCTGTTTTCGTGCATGTCGGCTATTGCGCCAACCCGGATGATGCCGTGGAGCTGGCTGCGCATGCCTCAAGGCACGGAGCTTTCGCTGTTTCTTCCGTCGGAATTTCATCTGAGTCCGATCTGGACGAAAACGTAGCCTATTTCAAGCGGATTTCCGAGGCGTCGAACCTCCCATTCTATATCTACTGGAATTCCTTTGCAGGTAATCTGAACGGCGGCAGACGCATCGAACCGGAGGATCTGCTGGATGCCATGCAAGCCGTTCCGACATTCCGCGGCCTGAAATACACTGACAGCAACTTGTACTTCGTGGACCGGATGCGCCGGCATCAGCCGGACATCAACATCCTGACCGGTGTGGATGCCATGTGCCTTTCAGGCAGCCTCATGGGAAGCGATGGCGCCATCGGCGCCCTCCAGGCGATCACGACCGGGCATATGCGCGTGATGTGGGAGAAGTTCCATGCAGGGGACATTACAGGCGCCAAGGAACTGCAGACGCGCAACAACAACATCTACCAATCCATCGATTCACCAAAACGCCAGATGATTCCCGCCATCAAAGCTGTTCTGGAAGGCTATTACGGGATTCCTGCCGGGTATCCCTGCGCTGCGTCTCCCTTCAGCAGGATGACGGATGATGCGGAAATCAAGAAGCTGCTGGCTGAGTTTGAAGCGAATATTCTCAAGTGAATGTGTTCCGAACCAACAGCACGGAGGTTGCACCATGATCAAAATCAGTCGCTTTGACAAATCCCTGGCCGAACCGGTACATAATGGGACGATCCTTGGCATGAAAGCATTCTCCTCCGGCATGGGCGAACCTTTTTCCCATTTGTACGGGCATCTTGAGACCAATGGCATCATGGACGGCAACCGCAGGGGACATGCCCATCCGACCGCGGAGATTTACATTGTCATGGCTGGTGCTGGTTTCGTCATCATTGATGATGAAGAAGCCGCCGTGGTCGCGGGCGATGTGGTGGAAATCCCCAGGAATGCCGCCCACACAATGGAAAACCGCAGCGGTGCGCCACTCACCTGGCTGGCCATCTGGTGGCCGTAATCCTTTGAGGAGATGTATGGGAATCAAGCGTTTTCACGATGAAAGAGATGTTTTTTTCGAGCGAAGATTCGGACTGTTCATTCATTGGGGTCTGTATGCCATTCCCGCCTGGCACGAGCAGATCCTGTGGCGGGGAAGAATGCCGCGGAAGCAATATGAGCAGTATGTCCATCAGTTCAATCCGCTTGCCTTCGACCCGGATGCCTGGCTGGATTTGGCCGAGGAAGCGGGCATGCAGTATGTCTGTTTCACGACCAAGCATCACGACGGCTTCTGTCTGTGGGATACTTGCCATACGCAATACAATGTCATGAACACGCCCTATGGAAGGGATGTCCTGGGCATGCTGGCGGAAGCCTGCAGTCGACGTGGTTTCCCGCTGAGCCTGTACTACTCCTGCCCCGACTGGCATCACCCGAACTACCCGAACAAAGGCAGGCATCATGAGATGTTCGGACCGAGACCCGGAGATGAGCCGGATCTGGAGAAGTATTACGAGTATGTTCGCGCCCAGGTGACGGAGCTGTGCACCCGATACGGGAAAATCTATCAGTTCTTCTGGGATGTCAATGTGGCGGAATACCACGATCCGTCTCTCAACGAGCTGATACGCTCGCTGCAGCCGGGCATCCTCATCAATGACCGGGGACCGGATGAAGGCGACTATGGAACGCCGGAGCGGCATGTTCCAGCCGGTACGGGGTTCAGCCGTCCCACCGAAGCCTGCCAATCGCTGGGCAGGGAAAGCTGGGGATACAAGGCGGATGAAGACTACTATTCCTGCAAGTTCCTTCAGCAGAGCATGGATCGGATTCTCGCCATGGGCGGGAACTTCCTGCTGAATGTCGGTCCCCGGGCGGATGGAAGCATATGTGACGAGAACCGGGCGA
>JFJP01005875.1_pt1 | contig 15906 bp, 15 predicted proteins | sample 431651 | NCBI WGS metagenome assembly JFJP01 (sample SAMN02602958, study PRJNA72255) | Microbial mat metagenome, whole genome shotgun sequencing project. | biome: fresh water; feature: sink hole; material: water; isolation source: purple microbial (photo- and chemosynthetic) mats found in... | reverse complement strand
ATTTGGGTCACCAAGCCATAGTTCTGCCCCAGGTGGTCTCCTTTGCGCACCTGATACAGCAATTTGTCAACACGCACCAAGGCCACCGGCTGGCCGGCACGCTCCATCCGACCCACCATGGTCATGGCGTCCAGCGGAAACTCTTCCAGCGGCTCTTTGCGCCGTGCCAATTCTGGAGCCAACAAGGCGCTAGTGACCGAGGGCTGGGCCGAATCTGACTTGAGCGCAGAAGCCAGCTTCTGGTTGCTAAACGGCTCGATCCCGGTGGCATTGGCATAACTCTCCGGCTTGAATTGCTTGGGCTCCGGCAACGGAGGCACTTTGGGATGCGTCTGCGCCTTTTGATCATCCATCCATTGGCGCAGCGGCACTTTGGGATGCGTCTGCGCCTTTTGATCATCCATCCATTGGCGCAGCTCGTCCTCAGACGCCGAGCCACAAGCGGCCAGAGCCAGCGGCAAGCACAACAGCAGCCATTTGCAACGCATCATTTCTTTTTCGCTCCAGGTGCAGCCGCTTTGCGCTGGGCGTTAACCTCTTCCGGGTCCAGATAGCGGAAGGTCTTGGCGGTGGCATCCATGGCTAACATGCCATCCTTGGCCGGCGTGATGGCCATATTGTTGAGTGTGACGATGCGTGAGAGATGGGCTACGTCGGCAGCAAACGAACCCATGTCGTGGTAACGCCCGGTCACCCTCACAGCAATTGGCAGTTCGGCATAATATTCTTTCACCGAGACCTGCCCAGGACGAAACAGTTCAAACTGCAAGCTTCGACCGATGCCAGCTTGGTTGATATCAGACAACAAGGCGTCCATTTCCGCCTTGCTTGGAAGTTGTTTTTCAAGCTGGGTGACATATTGCTGCACTTGCTCACGCTGTTTCTTGAGCGCCTCCAGGTTGACTGCCTTGGCCAACTTTTTCTTGTAATCCTCGCGCAGAGCCACTTCCTTTTCCTGCACCGCAACCAATTCCTCTTGCGTGGCGCTCAGCCAGAGAAACCACAACAAAGTGACAGTCAAACCGGCTATGAGCAGAAACACCCCGTAACGCGGCAAAGACGGCCAACTCGAAGGGTCTTTGGTGTCAAGATTGCGAAATTGACCCGCAGCACCGTCGAACCGGGCTTTCAGATCAATATTGACTTTGGGCGACTTGGCCATGCTGTTTACTTGCTGGAGGAGGTCACGGCGCTGGCTGGTGCCGCTCTGGGCGCAGAAGCCGCTGCCGAACTGGCGCTGGCCGCAGCACGCGCTTTTTCGGCATCGCTGGCACGAACCAGACTGACGCGAATGTTGAAATTCGAAACACGTCGGACATCCTTGGCGGCCATCGTGACATTGCCCGAAACGATTTCGACCAGCTCGGGCTTGGCCAACCAATCTGAAGCGCTACTTAGGTTGCGCAAAAACTCCGACACCCGCTCGTTGGACTGGGCCACACCCAACAAACTGACACGCTGACCGTCTTGCTTCATGCTGTTGATGTACACACCATCGGGTAGCTGGCGCACCAGTTCGGTCAACAAATGAACTGGCATATTGCGGTCGGACTGCAAGTCCTCAACGGCCTTTTGACGGGCCCGCAAGGCGGCAATCTCAGCCTCCAAGCCAACGATGTCCTTGATTTGTGCATCAAAGCGTTTAATCTCTGTTTCAAGTATCAAGTTCTTATCTTGCTGGGCAGAAATCTGTGCCTGGATCCAGGTATAGACCAAAACCCCGATCAGCGCCCCCAACAGCAAAGCAAAACCCATGCTCGCATTGAACATGTCCTTGCGGCGCTTGCGAGCGGCCTCACGGTGAGGAAGCAGGTTGATCAGAATCACTGATGAAATCTCCGCAGGGCCAGACCACACGCAGTCAGGTAGGACGGAGCTTCACGTGCCATCTTGTTGAGCTTGATGCCACCCGACATCTCCATGCCCTCAAACGGGTTGACCATGCTGCTGGCAAACCCGCTTTGCCGTGTCACCGCAGCGGTCAAGCCAGGCAAGGCAGCTGAACCACCGGCCAGCATCACCATATCGACCTTGTTGTGGGTTGTGCTGGTAAAAAAGAACTGCAGGGCACGCCCAATTTCTTGCACCAAGGTGTCCACAAAGGGCTGCAAAACCAGGCTGGCAAAGTCTTCCGGCAAATCCCCACTGCGCTTCTTGCTCTCGGCCTCTTCCATTGAAAAACCGTACTGCCGCACAATCATTTGCGTCAACTGCGCACCCCCAAAAGCCTGGTCCCGGTCGTACAACAGCTCATCATTGCGAATGACTTGCATGCTGGTCGTCATCGCACCCACTTCAAACAGCGCCACCACGCTGCCCTGGCCCTGGTTGGGCAAATTGGCAATCAGCCGACCGGCCGCCAGACGCGACGCATACGACTCCACATCGACGATCACGGGCTTCAGCCCGGCAGCCTCGGCCAAGCCTTGCACATCTTGGACCTTCTCACGGCGCGACGCGGCAATCAAAACATCAATATCACCGGGTGCTGCAGCGCTGGGCCCAACAATGCAAAAGTCCAGACTGACTTCGTCCAAAGGAAAGGGAATGTACTGATTGGCTTCCGTCTCGACCTGTTGCTCAAGCTCATGATCGGTCAACCCGCCAGGCAAGACAATTTTCTTGGTGATCACTGCCGACGGCGGCAGCGCCATAGCCACATTCTTGGTCTTGCACCCACTTTTTTTGAGCAAGCGCCGAATCGCCTCCGCAACTTCGTCAAACTTCTCAATGCTGCCGTCAGTAATCCAGCCGCGCTCCAGTGGCAACATGGCACAGTTTTCCAGCACCAGATGACCCGCCCGATTCTTGCCCAACTCCACCAGCTTCACACTGGACGAGCTCACATCCAATCCCACCATGGCGGCTGGTTGACGGCTGAACACGGACCCAATAGAAAACAACTTTAACCCCTCAAACATCCAAGAAACAGCCAAAAACGGCAAAACTCTTGAGATTTCACTTCAATGCTATCAGCAAGAACATTGTCGCGCAAAGACTTTTTATCATTTTTCGCTATCCGGGCGTTGCCAAAAATAGACGCCCGAACCAGCTCGACCCTGCGCATGCCCCTGTTTGATCGAACTCGAACGCAGCAAATCAGCTCAATCAAGCTTCACAGGCACCTCAAACACCTACAACGTCACATCACCGACCTCAGAGTCATCCGTCGGCAACGGTGAGATACTAACCTGATTCTTGACGTCCGCTCTCATTTTCATATTGCCAGCGGGCAATAAACTGTTTGCCATGAGTTCTACACCGTCCCCATCGCCTGCGGATTCACCCCCGCCCCGCCCCGAACGCGCGTCCCGGTCACCTGTGCACTGGTTGTGGCGCGGGTTGCTGTTGCTGACCGGGGTGGCATTGGCTGGAGTGCTCTCGGTCTTGCTGCTCGTGGCACTGGCGATGGCCATGGCGTTTCCAAATTTGCCTGACATTTCCGAGTTATCTGATTACCAACCCAAGCTGCCACTGCGTGTTTTTGCCGCCAACGGCAGCCTGATTGGGGAGTTCGGCGAAGAGAGACGTCAACTGACCCCGATCAAGGACATTCCGCGAGTCATGAAAGACGCTGTTCTGGCGATCGAAGATGCACGCTTTTACGAGCACGGCGGAGTCGATTACAAGGGCCTGGCGCGCGCCGCGTTGGCCAACCTCGGGCGCATCAAGAGCCAGGGCGCATCAACCATCACCATGCAGGTGGCGCGCAATGTTTACCTGTCGTCAGAAAAGACCTACACGCGCAAGATTTACGAAATCTTGCTGACCTTCAAACTTGAACACCTGCTCAGCAAAGACCAAATTCTGGAAATTTACATGAACCAGATTTTTCTGGGCAATCGTGCCTACGGTTTTGCAGCCGCTGCGCAAACCTATTTTGGCAAATCACTCAAAGATCTGAGCATCGCTGAGGCAGCCATGCTGGCGGGTTTGCCCAAAGCGCCCTCTGCCTACAACCCGATCAGCAACCCAAAACGGGCGCGGTCACGTCAGCTCCACATCATCGAGCGCATGTTGGACAACGGTTTCATCACCGCCAGTGAGGCCGAGGCTGCCAAACAGGAGCCGCTGCATGTTCGATCAGGGCCGGCCAGCACCGACATCCATGCCGAATTTGTTGCCGAGACCGTGCGTCAGTTAATCTTTGCCCAATACGGCAGCGAGACCTACACGCGTGGCTTGAACGTCCACACCACACTCGATGCGGCGCAGCAAGTCAGCGCCTACCAGGCCTTGCGGCGCGGCATCATGAATTACGAACGACGTCAGTTCTATCGGGGACCGGAGAAATTTGTCGTCTTGCCCAACGACGCAACGCAGGCCGCCGACGTCATCGACGACACGCTGGTCGAGCACCCGGACAACGGCGACGTGCGGTCTGCCGTGGTCTTGCAGGCCAACGCCAAGCAGGTGCTGGCCATCCGGCAGAACGGTGAGACCCTGGAAATTACGGGCGAAGGACTCAAGCCGGTCATGTCCGGCCTGTCCGACAAGGCACCCGACCATATCCGGATCCGCCGAGGTGCTGTGATACGCGTGGTGCAGACGCCCAAATCGACCTGGGAGATCACCCAGTTGCCCGAAGTCGAAGGGGCGTTTGTGGCGATGGACCCGCGCGATGGATCGATCAAGGCCATGGTCGGCGGCTTCGACTTTGAAAAGAACAAATTCAACCATGTCACCCAAGCGTGGCGCCAGCCAGGGTCGAGCTTCAAGCCATTCATCTACTCGGCAGCGCTTGAGCAAGGCATCATGCCCAACACCATCATCAACGATGCCCCCTTGTTTTTCAGTGCCGGCGTCACCGGCGGTCAGGCTTGGGAGCCCAAAAATTACGACGGCAAGTTTGAAGGCCCGATGAGCATGCGCCGCGCCCTGGCCAAGTCAAAGAACATGGTCTCCATCCGGATTTTGCAGACTGTGGGTGCCCAGCAAGCGCAAGATTGGGTGACACGCTTTGGCTTTGAGGCCGACAAACACCCGGCCTACCTGACCATGGCGCTGGGCGCAGGCTCGGTCACCCCGTTACAAATGGTCAGCGCCTATTCCGTCTTTGCCAACGGTGGCTACCGCATCAACCCCTGGCTGATACGCACCATCACAGACCAGCAAGGCCATATTCTGAGCAAGCTGGAGCCACCGGTGATCGATGACTCGATGCGGGTCATCGACGCACGCAACGCCTTCGTGATGGACAGTCTGCTGCAGGAGGTCACTCGCAGCGGAACAGCGGCCAGCGCGCAGGCGACCCTCAAGCGCCCGGACCTGTACGGCAAGACTGGCACCACGAATGACTCAATGGACGCCTGGTTTGCCGGCTTTCAGCCTACGCTGGCCGCTGTGACCTGGATCGGTTACGACAACCCGCGCAAGCTCGGGGCACGCGAAACCGGAGGCGGCTTGAGTCTGCCGGTCTGGATCGAATTCATGGCACAGGCGCTGAAAAACACGCCCGTCGCCGAGTTGCCAGTGCCTGAAGGTGTCAGCCAGATCGAGGGGGAATGGTATTTTCACGAGTATGGCCCCGGTGCAGGCGTCGCCCACCTGGGCCTCAACGCAGGCAGCGACCCCGCTCAGCCCGAAGTCATCCCGCTACCTGCGGCGGAAGAAAAAAAGAAAATTCTCGATCTGTTCAAGAACTGATCTCTGGCGCTGTAAATAACAAGGGGATGCCGGCTTGCTCGCTGGCATAACGTGATAGCGAAGCAAACAGTTCACCCTGCCCTTTGGTGTCTTGCCAAAGACCATCCTGGTAACGGTAGTGAAAACCTCCACAGCGCGCCGCCAACCAGATCTCGTGCAGTGGCTTTTGCAAGTTGATCACGATCTGGCTTCGGTTGGCAAACACCAGCGTAATCATGCCGCCGCTGCGCTGGTTGTCGATGTCGGCGGCCGTGCTGTCATTGATGCGATCGCAAGCAGCCTCCACCGAGCGCAGCGCACGCTCGGCCACATCCATGAATTCTGAGTCGGTCATTACAATCCAAACATGGTGAAAGTGTCCCAAATTCTAGTTCGCGCGCTAAGCCCTGTTGCCTGTGCGGCCGCCTTTGTGGGCTGTGGCCAAACAGGCGCACTCTACCTGCCGGTAACGGCGCCAGCACAAGCCAATGCCTCCCAACCGGTCGCACCACGCCCGGCCGTCTCAGCGCCCGCAGTGGCGGCACCCAGCCGATAAACTACATTTTTAATAGCGGCTAGCGCTTGTTCTAATTGGTCTAGAGGCACTTTTTGTCAAAAAGTGCCAAGCTCGCCACCCCAACAGCAAGGCGATCAAGACGGCATAGACCCAGACCTCGGCAAAATCATTCTTCCCGGCACGCATCCAAAAAAAGTGCAGCAATGCCAAGCACGCCACGCCGTACACGCCCTGATGCAGGCGTTTCCAGCGCGCCTGCCCCAACAATCTGACCATGCGTGTGTGTGAGGTGGCAGCCAGCGCAGTCAACACCAGCCAGGCCAGCAGACCAACCAAAATGAATGGCCTGCGCGCCGCATCGGCCAGCGCGTCGAGCCAGACCCAGCCCAGGTCAAAGCTCACATACGCCAGCGCGTGCAAAGACACATAAAAATAAGCGTACAGACCCAGCATGCGTCGAAACCGCGCCAGTGCTGGCAACACCAGCACCACACGCAAAGGCGTCACGGCAAGAGCCAGGCACAGCAAGCGCAGACTCCAGTCGCCGCTGGCACGAAGCAAGGCCTCAGCCGGATTGGCCCCCCATTGCCCGGTCAGGGTGCGCCAGATCAGCCAGCCCAGCGGTAGCAGGGCGAGCGTAAACACCACCGGCTTGGCCATCGGATGGAGCAGATACCGGCCTGGCTGAAACAGACCTCGCTGACCCAGCCTCCACATCAAAAATGCCGCTTCAGATCCATGCCAGCGTACAACTGCCCCACCTGCGGCTCATACCCATTGAACAGGGCCGTCGGCCGCTTTTTGGCAAACAAGCCATCTTCGCCGATGCGTCGCTCAGTGGCCTGGCTCCAGCGCGGATGGTCCACCGTTGGATTGACATTGGAATAGAACCCGTACTCGCTGGGAGCAGCCCGCGTCCATGCACTGACCGGCTGTTGCTCAGTCAGCCGGATTTTGACCAAACTTTTGGCGCTCTTGAAACCATACTTCCAAGGCACCACCAGACGCACCGGCGCGCCATTCTGGTTGGGCAGCACCTCGCCATACATGCCAAAGCACAACAGCGTCAGCGGATGCAAGGCCTCGTCCATGCGCAAGGCCTCCACATACGGCCAGTCCAGCACGCGACTGCTCACACCAGGCATCTGCGCCGGATCGGCCAAGGTGACAAATTCGACAAACTTCGCGCTGCCCAACGGGTCTAGCCGTTTGATCAAATGCGACAGCGAATAGCCCACCCAGGGAATCACCATCGACCAACCTTCCACGCAACGCAGACGGTAGATGCGCTCCTCCAGCGGTGACAAACGTAGCAAGTCTTCCAGGGCAAACGAAGCAGGCTTCTTCACCAAGCCCTCCACCTCGACCCGCCACGGCCTGGTTTTCAGGGTGTGCGCGTACTTGGCAGGGTCGGCCTTGTCAGTGCCAAACTCGTAAAAATTGTTGTAACTGCTGGCCAGTGCGTATTCTGTGGGCTTGTCCAGCGACATGGCCCCGCTGACCTGACTCTTCTGCCCTGACAGCGCGGGCAGTTTGCCGGGCTTGCCCGACTGCGCAATCGCCTGGCGGCCTGCCCACGCTGCCAGCACACCGCCGGCAGCCCCACCCGCCCAGCGTTGCAGCAAGCTGCGACGCGACTGGTACACCGCCAACGGCGTGATGTCACTGGGACGTACCGGGTCTGCTGCCGTGCTGCGAAACAATTTGTTCATGCTGCCATCCGTGTTGAGTGTCAAAACAATCGAGCCAGTCAACTGCGCCTGCCGCCGCGTCACCCGATGCGGTGTGCGGCCAAACGATTCACTGGCCTGAAGACAAAACCGAAACGCCCCTGGCAGAACGATAGTCGGTGCGGCAAAGACTTGCGGCCAGTAGGTTCAATCAAGCCCAGAAAAAAGGGCCGCAAGAGCGGCCCGGGCGTTATCAAAAGCGATGCCGCTTCAGCGCAAACCAGCCACGTACTCAGCCAGCGCCTTGATCTCACGGTCATTGAGCCTGGCTGCAATCTCGGTCATCTGGAGGCTGTTGGCGCGCGTGCCATCACGAAACGCGGTGAGTTGTGCGACAGCGTAGTCGGCAAACTGACCACTCAGCCGCGGGTATTGAGCCGGAATGCCGGCACCATTGGGGCTGTGACAACCTGAGCAGGCCGGCACCTTGCGATCCGCAATGCCGCCACGGTATATCTTTTCGCCCAAGGCCAGCAGCGTCTTGTCGCCCACCACACCGGGCGTGGCCTTTTTGCTGCCCAGCCAGTAAGAAATGTTTTTCATGTCGGCGTCGCTCAGGGGCGCGGCCATGCCGTTCATGATGGCATTCACACGCTTGCCACCTTTGAACTCTTGCAACTGCTTGACCAGATACTCAGGGTGCTGCTGCGCCAGCTTGGGGTTGGCCGCAATGAGCGAGTTGCCGTCCGGCGCATGGCAGGCTGCACAAACTGCCGCAAAGCTGGCCTCCCCCTTGGCCAAGTCAGGCTTGGCGGCAGGAGTCGCCTCACCAGCAGCACAAACAAACGCCGTCGCAGCGACAGCGGCTGCAATCAAGGAATGGGCAATGAGCTTCATAGGTAATCAGGTCAGGTCGGAAATGCAACGCAAGGATGCCGTCGGGCCGATTCTACAATGCGCGATCTGTCCAGAAACCACCCGATGTCCAACACAAACAATCACAGCACAACGGGGGTGATACTCGCCACACCGTCTGACCTGCCCACCCCACCCGCAACCGACACATCGGTCACCGGGGCGGTGGCGCTGGGCTGGCTGCACACCGCGCGATTCTTGACGACATCACCCGAGCTGCGCTTCCTGCCATCGTTGAGCGTCCCCGAGATCGCTTTTGTTGGACGCTCCAACGCTGGCAAATCCACCTGCATCAACACCCTGACGCAGCAGCGACAGTTGGCCTTCGCATCCAAAAAACCGGGCCGCACCCAGCACATCAACCTGTTTGCCCTGGGCAAGCAGGGCAGTACGGACGCGGTTCTGGCCGATTTGCCCGGCTACGGCTACGCGGCCGTCCCGCGCCAGGACAAAATCCGCTGGCAACAGGTGATGGCCAACTACCTGGTCACGCGCGAAAACCTGAAGGCCATCGTGCTCTTGTGCGACCCACGCCACGGGCTGACCGAACTCGACGAAATCCTGCTCGAGGTGGTACGACCCCGGGTGCAGCAGGGCCTGAAGTTCCTGGTGCTACTGACCAAGGCGGACAAGCTCACCCGTTCCGAGCAGAGCAAGGCGCTGTCGATCATGCAATTGCAAGCTGGCGGCGGTCAGGTCCAGTTGTTTTCGGCCACCCGACGCCTGGGCATCGAGCCCGTTGCCATGCAGTTGTGGCAGTGGGCCCACAGCCCCGATGATGCTACAAAATTATGAGCTACTCGCGCAGCAATGACAAGCGCTAGAGTGTTTATTTGTATAAATCCGGGCAACCCTCTGGCTGACTCTTGAAACGCTTGTGCACCCAGTAGTACTGCTCAGGCAATAAGTCAATGAACTGCTGCAGGCGCTGGTTCATCAATGCGGTGTCATGCAGCAAGTCCGCACCCGGAAAATCCTCCCACACTGGATGCACCTGGACCTCATAGCCCTGTGCCGTCAATCGTGTGACCACCGGCAGCACGCGTGCCCGTGCCAGCCGGGCAAAACGCGACAAGCTCGGGACGGTGGCCGCCGGCACGCCGTAAAACGGCACAAACACCGACTCCTGCCGACCAAAATTCATATCGGGCAGCAAGTACAGCACCTCACCCCGACGCAGCGCTGCCACCAATGCCTTGACACCGTCGGCGCGACCAAACAAGCCCGGCGCAGCAAACCGCTGGCGTCCTGCCAGCAGCCAGGCATCGACCGCCTTGTTGGCCTGATCGGTGTAAATGGTGTTGAAGCGCCGCGGCACCTGCTGCGTCAGCGCCGTCCAGCCCGCATCCAGACCGACAAAATGGGGCGCAAAAATCACCAGCGGCGTCGGCTCCCGCAAGGCTTGCAGCGCCTCATTTGTCCCCGTCATGTGCAGACGCTGGCGCAACAAGTGCGGCGAGCCATGCCAGAGCCAGCCGCGATCCAGCCAGGCCTGCGCCACGCAGACAAAGACCCGACGCGCCATGTCCCGTCGCTGCCGCTCGGACAAGTGCGCAAAGCACAGCCGCAGGTTGGTCAGCACCACATGGCGACGCGTCGCCACCAGGGCATACAGCAGCCAGCCCAACACTTGCCCCAGCGCACGCAACCAGGGCAAGGGCAGCCAGCCCAACAGACGCATCATCGCAATCAGGGCGCGGCTCATCATGACTCACTGCGCGGCGCCTTGTAGCGCGCGTAACCCCACAAATACTGCCCAGGACACTGCTGCACCAGCGCCTGCATCTCCAGGTTGATGGCAGCCACCGCCAAACCCACATCCGTCGGCAAATCGGCCCGCAAGGGCGCCACATGCAGCCGGTAACCGCGCCCCCAGGACAGGCGTTCGCCCCAGGCCAGCAGCACGGCCGCACCGGTTTGCTGGATCAGCCGCACCGACAAAGTCATGGTGTAGGCCGGGCGGCCAAAAAATGGCGCCATCACCCCCTGCCCGGCCGGTGGCACCTGGTCTGGCAGCAAACCCACGGCATGGCCGGCTTTCAGCGCCTTGAGCAAGAGCTTGACGCCAGCCAGCGTGGTCGGCGCAGCCAGCAAACCCGGACGCTGACGTGATTGCGCCACGACCTCGCGCAACCAGGGCTTGCGCGCTGGCCGAAACAGCACCGTCATCGGCCAACGGACACCAAACTGCTGAGCATAAGCCTGGGCCGTGACCTCAAAGCAGCCCAAATGCGGCGTCAAAAACACCAGCCCGCGTCCGCTTTCCAACGCCTGCCTGACGCGCTCGAGCGCCTGCTCGCTCCATTGCACCGGCACCGGCGCGCCCATCCACAGACGTGGCAATTCAGCGACCAGCTTGCCGCTTTGCCCCACCGACGGGCGCCATTGATGCCAGTTCAGCCCAGCCTGGTCAACATTGGCAAGGAAGCGGCGGCGATACGTGGGCGACAGGCCAAAGGCCAGCCAGCCCAGCATCCACCCCAGGCCGTGCAACAGCCACAGAGGCGAAACAGACATCCATTTGAACAAGGTGATCATGCAGTGGGCTAAACTTGCGCTGTCGCTGAGTTACAGAACTACTTGCAGGGCGACATCCACCGTGGCGGACCGCAAGGGCCGCCATTGTGCCTTGTCAAATCACTGACAAATCTGCTAAAGCGTTCGCCAAAAGCCCCAACAAGCCCAGGCAACGCAACCCGGTTGTCAATTTATGAATGGAGCTTTTCATGGCGAACGACTTTCTATTTACCTCTGAATCCGTCTCTGAAGGCCACCCCGACAAGGTGGCCGACCAGATTTCCGATGCCATTCTGGATGCCATCTTCACGCAAGACGCCAGGTCGCGCGTCGCGGCCGAGACGCTGTGCAACACCGGCCTGGTCGTGCTGGCCGGTGAAATCACCACCAACGCCAACGTCGATTACATCCAGGTCGCACGCGACACGATCAAACGCATTGGCTACGACAACACCGAGTACGGCATCGATTACAAGGGCTGCGCGGTGCTGGTAGCCTACGACAAGCAAAGCAACGACATCGCACAAGGTGTCAACCACGCCTCTGACGACCACCTGAACACCGGCGCCGGCGACCAGGGCCTGATGTTTGGCTACGCCTGCGACGAAACGCCCGAGCTGATGCCCGCCCCCATTTATTACGCACACCGACTCGTTGAGCGCCAGGCCCAGTTGCGCAAGGATGGGCGCCTGCCCTTTTTGCGCCCGGACGCCAAGAGCCAGGTCACCCTGCGCTATGTGGACGGCAAGCCGCACAGCATCGACACCGTGGTGCTGTCAAGCCAGCATGCGCCTGAGATGAGTCTGGGCAGCCGCATGACCGATGCGTTTTATGAAGCCGTGCGCGAGGAGATCATCAAGCCGGTGCTGCCCAAAGAGTGGCTGACCGCCGACATTGTGGTCGGTGGCCCGCAGGGCGACTGCGGCCTGACCGGGCGCAAGATCATTGTCGATACCTACGGCGGTGCCTGCCCGCACGGCGGCGGCGCTTTCAGCGGCAAAGACCCGACCAAGGTCGATCGCTCAGCCGCTTATGCGGCGCGCTATGTGGCCAAAAACATCGTCGCAGCCGGCCTGGCGCGCCAGTGCCAGATCCAGGTGGCCTATGCGATTGGTGTGGCCCGACCGATGAACGTCACGGTCTATACCGAGGGCACCGGTGTCATTGCGGACGAGCAGATCGCTGCGCTGGTGAATTTGCACTTTGACCTGCGCCCGCGCGGCATCATCCAGATGCTCGACTTGCTGCGCCCGATTTACAGCAAAACCGCTGCCTACGGCCACTTTGGCCGCGAGGAGCCCGAGTTCTCCTGGGAGCGCACCGACCGCGCTGGCGCCCTGCGCGCGGCTGCCGGGCTGTAACAGCACACACGCCGCCCAGTCTGCACACAAGCTGGAGCGGCCCGCCCTACGCCCCAGCCCCAGCCAGCTTGCGGTCGTGACCGACCCGGTTTGGCTGGGCCATAATCGTCTATCTCCTTCTGCCGCCGTTTGGTGCCTGTTGCCGGGCTGCTCGACGCCCGAAAGGCTGCCCCATGCACCGAACCATCTTCAGCACCCCTCTTGTCAATCACCTGCTGCGTGCACTGTCGGTACGCTACCTTCAGTGGACCGGCTGGCAGGTTCGCGGCGCGTTAGCCCCCGAAGCCAGCAAAAGTGTTTTCATCGCCGCACCCCACACCAGCAACTGGGATCTGCCCTACACCCTGATGGTGGCCTTTGCCCTGCGTCTGAACATCTACTGGATGGGCAAGGCCAGCCTGTTTCGTTTTCCGTTTGGCGCGCTGATGCGCTGGTTGGGCGGCATTCCGGTGGACCGGTCCCGCTCAAACAATCTGGTGGCTGCGTCAGCCGCTGCCATCCTGCAAGCCCAAGGCGCCTTGCAACTGATCGTGCCCCCAGAGGGCACGCGCGCGCGCGTGCGGCAATGGAAAACCGGCTTCTACCACATCGCCTGTGAAGCGCGTGTGCCCATCGTGATGGCCTACATGGACTACAGCCGCAAGATCAGCGGGTTGGGACCCCTGTTTCACCCTAGCGGTGACATCGACGCCGACATGCGGGCCATCAAGGCGTTTTACGCACCGTTCAAGGGCAAGAACGCCACGCAGTTTCAGGCCGATTGAGGCGCCGACCCGGCCACCACAACCGCCCGCCCATGCGTGAACACTACCTGCTCGATCCTGACATCGTCTTCCTCAATCACGGCTCGTTTGGCGCCTGCCCGCGCGAGGTGCTGGCTGCGCAGCAGCACTGGCAGCTTGAAATGGAGCGCAACCCGGTGGCCTTTCTGGGGCGGCGCTCGGCCGAATTGCTGGCGCAGGCCCGTGTCGCGCTGGGGCAGGCACTGGGCGCACGGGGTGACGACCTGGTGTTTGTGCCCAACGCCACCACCGGCGTCAACATCGTGGCCCACTCACTGGATCTGCAAGCGGGCGACGAAGTGCTGGGCACCGACCTGGAATATGGCGCCTGCGATGCCACCTGGCAGCAGGTCTGCGCACAGCGCGGCGCACATTACCGCCAGGTCGCGATCCCGCTGCCGCTGGCCCGCGACGAACTGGCTGCGCGCCTGCTGGCCGCCGTGACGCCACGCACACGTCTGATTTATCTCAGCCACATCACCTCCACCACGGCGCTGATCCTGCCGGTGGCGCAGGTCTGCGCTGCTGCACGCCAGCGCGGGCTGCTGAGCTTGATTGACGGGGCGCATGCCCCGGGCCAAATCGCGCTGGACATCGACGCCATCGGTGCCGACTTTTATGTGGGCAACTGCCACAAGTGGCTCAGCGCCCCAAAAGGCGCCGGATTCCTGCACGCCCAGCCACAGCACCAGGCACAACTGCGCCCCGGCGTGATCAGTTGGGGCTATGCCCAGGACAGTGGGGGGCACGCCGGCTTTGACGCCTACCTGGGCCGCAGCCTGTTCGAGCGCCACCTGCAATGGCAGGGCACGCGCGACATCAGCGCGTGGTTGGCGGTGCCCGCTGCGCTGGACTTTCAAGCCCGGCACGACTGGCCCGCGCTGCGCACACGCTGCCACGAACTGGCGCGCCACGCCCTGCACACGCTGACACAGCGCCATGGCCAAAGGCCGGTTGCAGGCGATGACGATTGGGCCCAGATGGTGGCGATCCCGGTGCCAGCGCAAGACCCGGACCGGCTGCGCCAACGTCTGCTGCTTGAGAGCCAGATCGAGATCCCGGTCACCACGCACCGCGGCCAGGTGTTCGTGCGCCTGTCGGTGCAGGCTTACAACACCGCGCAAGACATTGAACGGTTGCTGGCCGCACCGGCCTTGCAATAAGACAAAAACAGCCTCTGGCGCTTGTATAGCAAGCGCTGAGTGCTTTTTTATTAGTAGCAATTGGCCAGCTTGGTCGGCGATCAGGCCCCGTGCGCTGAACGCCCCAACGCCTGGTGCGACCAGGTCTCGCGCGCGATGCGCCAGCGCGTCACGCCATGCTTGTCGTGCTGCGCCACCTGCACCTCCTCGGGCTGCAGCGCAAGCAGCGTCCAGTTGCGCCTCCGGTCCCACTCGAACGGCAGCCCCAGGATGTTGACGCACACCCCCGACGAGACGATCTGGTAACACGGCGGCAGGCCATCCGCCACTGGCGCGTCGAAGGCGTTCTTGTGGATGTCGCCACCCAGGTACAGCACACCGGGCCGGCCCTGCACCAGTTGCTGAAAGCGGGCAAACTCGCGCCGGTACTTCGACCAGTTTTCAGCGCTGCGGGTGAGCGTGAGGCCCGCGCAGATCAGGGTATAGGGCTTGTCATGCTGCAGCGCGCCGGCCAGAAAGTCCATCTGACGCGCACCCATCAGCACCGGATCGGGCTGCTTCAGCGGCGTGGCGTCCCAGCGGTTGTCGAGCAGGATGATGCGTGCCAGCGGTGTATCGACAGCGCCAAACAAGTCCGGAGGCTGCGGCGCGCAGGCCATGAACTCGTGAAACAGCGCCCGTGCCACAGCGCGCTTTTCGGGCATGGCGGCCTCAGGCGGCAAGGTGGTGTCAGCGCCGTAGGCGTTGTTCCAGGCAAAGTCGTGATCGTCCCACACGCCCAGCAGCCCACCCTTGGCACGCATGTGCGCCAACAGGCGGGCAAAGTGCGGCTCGGCCCACTGCTGCTCGTACTTGCGCCGCATCACCGCCTCGAACTGGGCCACGCCCTGGTACTCGCGGGCAAACGGCCAAAGGCCAAAGTCCATGTAAATCTGGTCGCCCAGCAGCAACAGGTAGTCGGGGTCAGCGCGCAGCACGTCGTCCCAGGCCACTTGCGGCACATGCGGCTGGTAACGGGCGCAGGAGGTGAAGGCGATTTTGCAGCTTGACATGGTCTTGACGTGTTGGAAAGCCTGGGGAGGCAGGGCGGTGCGCCCAGCGCACGCCGCCCCCCTGCATGATAGGGGCCGCGCAGGCCACCGCATCAATGAAAGTCCCGACTCTGCGTGACCAGTTCACCCAGCAGCGGCGTCAGGTCTTGCAGCCGCCGGGCAATCAGGTGGCACACCTGGCCACCGCTGTCTTCGTCGCGCTGCCAGGTGCCATGCACCGCCAACAGTTGTGCATGCAGCAGTTCGGCGCGCTGTTTTTCTTTCAGCGCCTTCCAGACGATCACGTTGGTGTGGCCGGTTTCGTCTTCGAGCGTGACAAAGGTCA
>JFJP01038755.1_pt1 | contig 15907 bp, 12 predicted proteins | sample 431651 | NCBI WGS metagenome assembly JFJP01 (sample SAMN02602958, study PRJNA72255) | Microbial mat metagenome, whole genome shotgun sequencing project. | biome: fresh water; feature: sink hole; material: water; isolation source: purple microbial (photo- and chemosynthetic) mats found in... | reverse complement strand
CAAAAAGAATCGTCATATTAGGTGCAGGCGAAAGTGGTGTTGGTGCTGCTGTTTTAGCAACTGTGGTGAACCAATATACCCATGTGTTTGTATCTGATTACGGAATTATTAAACCGCAATACAAACAAATATTAAACGATTTTGCTATCCAATGGGAAGAGGGGCAACATTCGCTTGATATTATTTATGCTGCAAACATAGTAGTTAAGAGTCCGGGTATCCGCGAGGATTTACCAATAATAACCCAATTACGCGAGCAAGGAGTACCTATTATATCTGAGATCGAATTTGCGAGCCAATTCACACAGGCAAAACACATCTGTATAACTGGCAGTAATGGCAAAACCACCACTACCCTACTCACGCATCACCTATTAAAAAATGCTGGGTTCAATGTTGGACTTGCCGGCAATGTTGGACAAGGTTTCGCATTCAAAGTAGCCGAAGATATTCTCAAACGCACCATTGTTGGTAACAATGATTTTGACACCCGACGACCTTACGACTATTATATCATTGAACTAAGTAGTTTTCAGTTAGATGGAATGTTTACTTTCAAGCCACACATTTCAATTCTGACTAACATTACCCCCGATCATTTAGACCGTTACAACCACGACATGCAGTTGTATATTGATTCGAAATTCAGGGTAACACAGAATTTATCAAAAAGCGACTATTTTATTTATGGCGCTGATGATCCTATTGTTACCTCCGAAATTGAAAAACGGAGTTTCGATACCCATTTATTGCCGTTTTCCATTAATGGGAATTACGATGAAGGTGCTTTTGTTGAAGGTTCAAATATCAGAAGCGCCGTTGTTCATGTAAAAACAAATGACACTGACTTCACCATACGAACCGACGAGTTGGCATTGAAAGGCAGGCACAATTTGTATAACTCTATGGCAGCGGCTCTTGCAGCACGCTTGTTGGGTGTTAGGGACGATAGTTTGCATCAAAGTTTAATGACTTTTGCAAGCGTGGAGCACCGCCTCGAACCAGTAGTTGTGTACAAGGATCGCGAATTTATCAACGATTCCAAAGCCACCAATATAGATTCCACCTGGTATGCTCTCGATAGCATGACTAACCAAGTAATCTGGATAGTTGGCGGCATTGATAAAGGGAATGATTACAACACTTTGATGGATTTGGTGAAAGAAAAAGTAAGGGCAATAGTATGCCTTGGTAAAGATAATTCAAAGATACACAAAGTATTTGATAGCATTAAACCATTAACAGATGCCAATTCGATGGCAATGGCACTGACAGCGGCTTACAAGTTATCGCAAGCCGGTGATACCATTTTGCTCTCGCCGGCGTGTGCCAGCTTCGATTTGTTTCAAAATTATGAAGATAGAGGACGACAATTTAAGCAAGTAGCAACAAATATTGAAAAGCTACTCGACACTATAAACAATTGACGGATATGCAACAACTATTGTCAAAACTATTTAAAGGTGATAGAATCATCTGGACTGTAATCGGTGTACTGTTTATTTTTTCAGTATTAGCGGTTTACAGTTCTGTTGGTACGTTAGCTTATAAATTTAAAGCGGGTAACACCACTTTTTATTTGTTCCGTCATTGCAAATTTTTGATTGCAGGTATAGCAATTACCTATTTTATTCACCGAATACACTACCGGTACTATTTTAAATTGTCGCAAATGCTTATTTTGGTAGCAGCCCCTCTGTTATTAATAACGTTAGCATCTGGAGTCAACCGTAACGACGCAGCGCGGTGGTTTTCTATTTTTGGAATTGAGTTCCAGACCTCCGATTTTGCCAAGCTGGCTCTCATCATGTTTATTGCGCGCATACTATCCATCAACCAAAGCAGTCGCTCCGATTTTCAAACAGCTTATAGATACATCATTATATCTGCAGTAGTCATTTGCGGATTAATTTTACCTGCAAACTTCTCCACAGCAGCTTTGCTTTTCACTACTGTATTTTTGATGATGTTTATCGGGAGGCTTCCAATAAGATACCTCTTGAATACTATTGGATTAGTACTGGTAGGCATCTCATTGATAATAGTAATGGCGTATGTGGCTCCCGATACGTGGCGTGTTTCGACATGGCAAAAACGAATCGAGAATTTTTTTGATTCTGATGATGGCAAAATTTACGAACAAGCAAATCAGTCGAAAATAGCGATTGCGACCGGCGGTTTAGTTGGTAAAGGACCGGGCAACAGTACGCAGCGCAATTTTCTGCCACAACCCTACTCCGATTTCATATTTGCTATAATTATTGAAGAGTACGGGTCAATTGGTGGAACGATGGTAGTGTTGTTGTACTTGTCATTACTATTTCGTACCGGCATGATAGTGAGGCGATGTCAACGAACATTCCCTGCATTCCTTGCCGTTGGGCTAACAATCAACCTTGTTTTTCAGGCTTTGGTAAATATGGCAGTAGCTGTTGGATTACTGCCGGTTACAGGTCAACCCTTGCCCTTTATCAGTTGGGGGGGTACTTCTATCTTGTTTACAAGTGTGGCATTTGGGATAATATTAAGCGTTAGTCGTTATATTGATGAACCTGATACAGTAAAAGCTGAATAAAAAAAGTATGGCACTACGAATAATCATAAGCGGTGGAGGAACCGGCGGGCATATTTTCCCAGCCATAGCAATTGCTAATGCTTTGAAAGAGAAGCAACCTGATTGTGAAATACTATTTGTTGGTGCGCTTGGTAAAATGGAAATGGAAAAAGTCCCAGATGCCGGTTACAAAATTGAAGGTTTACCGGTTGCCGGTTTACAACGACGATTAACCTATAAAAATATAACGTTCATAGCAAAATTATTTCAAAGTATCCGCAAAGCAAAATCTATCCTCAAACAGTTTAAACCCGATGTGGTGGTTGGAGTTGGTGGATATGCAAGCGGCCCATTGCTTTATGTGGCAACGCGCAACAACATACCGGCATTAGTACAAGAGCAAAATTCATTTCCCGGGATAACCAACAAACTATTGGCTAAACGGGTGCAACGTATTTGTGTAGCTTACAATGGCATGGAGAAGTTTTTCCCGAAAGAGAAAATTGTTTTAACCGGAAATCCGATCCGGAAAAATTTGTTGACCAAAGGCGTATCGAGTGCCGATGCAAAAGCATTTTTCAAAATTAAAAGCAGTAAAAAGACTATTCTTGTAGTTGGTGGAAGTCTGGGTGCTCGCAGTATCAATGAAGGAATAATAGCTGGAATAGAGCAAATTGCTAAGCGAGATGATGTGCACGTACTTTGGCAGACCGGAAAAGTATATTTTGCACAAGTAAACGAAAGTGTAGGAAAAACAGCAAATTGCAGTATTTTCGATTTTATAGCAAATATGGATATGGCATACACGGCTGCCGATGTAGTGATTTCGCGGGCTGGTGCTATTTCAATATCGGAATTGTGTGCAACAGCAAAACCGGTAATCTTAGTGCCATCGCCCAATGTGGCTGAAGATCATCAAACCAAAAATGCTATGGCACTGGTTAAAAGTCAAGCAGCATTGTTGGTAAAAGATTCGCAAACAAAAGAATTATTGGTTTCTGAAATTTTAAAATTACTTGATGATGAAAAAACAAGATCAGCTTTATCGCAAAATATTGGAGCTTTAGCAATGCCCGATGCCGCTGATAAGATAGCACTTAATGTTCTCGAATTAATTAGAAAATAAAACTTGTAATTCAATTATGCTTTGGAGTTTACAAAATAAAACAGCTTTAGTAACCGGCGCTACCAAAGGAATTGGTGAAGCGGTGGTTGATATGTTGCTCAGTTTGGGCGCAAAAGTTATTGCTGTAGCTCGCAATGCCGAATTGATGCAAGCTAAGGTTGCAGCTTGGCAATCGCAAGGATTCGATGTAGAAGGTATAGTTGCCGATGTTTCTAAACCTGATGATATTAAACAAATTATAGAGAAAACCGGAAAAAAGTGGAACAGTTTAGATATTTTAATCAATAATGTAGGAACAAACATCCGAAAAAAAACAATAGCGTATTCCAGAACCGAAATTGATTTTATTATGAATACTAACTTACACTCGGTAATAGAAATGAGCAGTTTAGCTCATCCATTGCTCAAGTCGGCAGGTTTGTCGAGTGTGGTGAATGTATCGTCAGTTGCCGGATTAACCAGTCTAAATACTGGAAGCATTTACGCAATGAGTAAAGCGGCTATCATACAACTAACCAAAAATTTAGCTGTTGAGTGGGCAACTGACAATATTCGGGTAAATGCGGTGGCGCCATGGTATATTTCAACGCCATTGGCAAATCAGGTGCTTCAAAATCAAGCGTATTTAGATAAGGTGGTTGATCGTACACCAATGAGGCGTGTAGGTAAACCAGAAGAAGTAGCAGCAACAGTTGCGTTTTTATGTATGCCTGCATCGTCGTATATCACAGGGCAATGTATAGCAGTTGATGGCGGTTTTACGATAAATGGATTTTAAGACATTTTAAGAATTATGGATATCAATAACATAACACAGGTTTATTTCATAGGTATCGGAGGTATCGGAATGAGTAATCTTGCACGCTATTTTAAGTCGGCAGGAAAATTGATTGCTGGATACGACCGTACCCAAACCATTCTGACACAGCAACTGATAAGCGAAGGTATAGCTATTCATTTCTCCGATTCGGTGGATGAAATACCTGTATCGTTTAAATCAAATGATACAAATACGCTTGTGGTTTACACACCGGCTGTACCGGCAGACCACAGCGAATTACAATATTTTAGAAATAGTGGTAAGACACTTTTGAAAAGATCAGAAGTATTGGGGCTGATTGCCCGTACAAAACATTCCATTGCAGTAGCAGGCACACACGGAAAAACAAGCATCTCGACAATGATTGCCCATATTTTTAAACAATCGGAGTTGGATTGTAGCGCTTTTTTGGGTGGTATTTCTAAAAACTATGGCACTAACCTATTATTGCCCAACAGTGCAGGTTCTGATTTCTTAATTGCCGAAGCCGATGAGTACGACCGATCATTTTTACGTTTGTTTCCAAATACTGCGGTTATTTCGTCGGTTGATGCAGATCATCTTGATATCTATGGAACGCTCAACGAGATGCAAGAAGCGTATATACAATTTGCACATCAAATTCAAGCAGGAGGTACACTACTAATCAAACAAGGCACTGCCATCAACAACCGTTTGTTAACTGAACTGAAGAATGTAAATGTGTTTACTTATTCAATTAATGAACCGGCTAATTTTCATGCCTCTGATTTAAGAATCGAAAAAGGATGCTTTCATTTCGATTTGGTAACACCTAATGGAACGGTAATACGGGAATTATCCTTAGGGTTACCCGGTAGATTTAACGTCGAAAATGCAATTGTCGCATCAGCAGTTGCCTATTTATCAGGCGTAAGTGAAAAAGCTATCAGTCAAGCATTAAAATCATTCTCGGGCGTTAAGCGCCGTTTCGATTATCAACTAAAAACCGATAAAATTGTTTTTATTGATGATTATGCGCACCACCCAGAGGAATTGAGCGCAACAATATTAGCTGTCAAAGAATTGTTTCCGCGAAGGAAAGTAACCGGCATATTTCAGCCGCATCTTTTCACGCGCACGCGCGATTTTGCCGATGACTTTGCAAAAAGCTTAAATTTATTAGACGAATTAATTTTACTCGATATTTATCCGGCTCGCGAGTTGCCTATCGAAGGCGTAACTGCTGCCATGATTTTCGATAAAATAAATGTAACCAATAAAGTACAATGTTCGAAAACAGAAGTGCTCCACGTTATCAAAAATCGGAATATTGATGTTTTACTCACTTTAGGTGCTGGCGACATTGACACCCTGGTTGAACCAATTAATATGCTGTTGCAGAAGCGTTTAGAGTTATAAAATAAATGAACATTAAATGATGCGGCATGAATTAATTATTCACAATTCATTACAAATTGCAGATTAAAAATAGATTATGAAACGCATAAAAAAAATAGCACTGTGGTCGAGCTTGTTACTCTATGTGATTATAGTAATGAGTTTTGTGTCGGGCAAACGACATAACGCAGTCTGCCATTCATTTGATCTGATAATTCGCGATAGTTCAAATCAATGCTTTATTGACAAAGAAGATATTACTGATTTGTTGAAAAAGTCTGGAATTGCTTTTATTGGAAAACCGGTTGATAGTATTCCGATAGCATTGATTGAAAGAGAATTGGTAAAACATCCGGCAGTAAAAAACGCCGAAATTTATCTCACTATCTATGGCAAAGTAGTAATTGAATTAGAGCAACGTTCGCCCATAGTCCGCGTAATCAATCGCACCGGCGAAAGCTTTTATATTGATGAAGAAGGTAGGTTGATGCCGTTGATTGAGAAATCAGCATCGCGTGTTTTAGTTGCTAATGGTAACATCAAATTTTCAGCAGTTAAAAATAAATATGCTTACCGCTGTAATGATGTATATCAACGAATTGACCCATATTCTATTCAAAAACAAAACTTGACACCCGATTATGATATACCTGCGCTTAAACAGAATGATCGCAATGAACTTGATGAGATTTTCTCCTTCGCTAAGTTTATTGCCCATCAAGAATTTTGGAAATCGCAGATAGAGCAAATGTATATCGTTAAGCGTAATGATTTTGAGTTAATTCCTCGCGTTGGCGATCACATTATTGTTTTTGGTGGGGTAGAAGATAGCAAACACAAGCTTAATAATTTGCTGGCGATGTATAGAGATGGATTTAAACGGGTTGGTTGGAATAAATACAAAGTAATAAATATTAAGTACAAGGGACAAGTAATCTGTTCGAAATAGAAATTACGGTATGACTATATAAAAAGTAATTAATCAGCTAATATTTAATAAGATGAGCCGCAGTAATGATTATGTAACAGTTATTGATATTGGAACAACCAAGATTGTTGCCATTGTAGGCAGAAAAAACAAAGCCGGCAAATTTGAAATACTTGGAATGGGCAAAAGCGTTTCGCAAGGTGTGCGCAGGGGCATGGTATCAAACATCGAAGAAACGGCTATTGCCATTAAGGCAAGCGTAGAACAAGCTCAGGAGTGTTCGGGAATTAAATTTACCGACGTTTTTGTTGGTATTGCCGGACAACACATTAAAAGTGTAAAGAACCGTGGATATAAGTACATTGACGACGAAATCGGCGAGATTACGCAGTACGATGTAGATATGTTGACTCAGGATATGTATAAAATTCCGATCCACGCCGGTGAAGAAATTATACATGTAATACCACAGAATTATATTGTGGATAGCGAAACAGGGATACGTAATCCGGTTGGGATTTCGGGACGACGCCTCGAAGCGAATTTTCATATCGTTATAGGGCAAGTGTCATCGGCACGAAATATCACCAAATGTATCCACCGTGTAGGCTTAAATTTGCAAAAATTAATACTCGAACCCTTAGCCTCATCCAGCGCCGTATTGACCGAAGATGAGAAAGAAGCTGGGGTAGCACTGCTCGACATTGGCGGCGGCACCTCTGATATTGCTGTGTATTATGATGGTATCATCCGTCATACCGGCGTAATTCCTTTTGGCGGCGATGTTATCACGAAAGACATACAAGTGGGCTGTTCGATATTGCATCGTCATGCTGAAATGCTTAAAGTACAATACGGCTCGGCTATTGGCGAAATAGCACCCGACGACCGAGTTGTTACCATACCCGGCATTAGCGGACGCGATTCAAAAGAAATATCGTTCAAAAGTCTTGCGAATATTATCCAAGCCCGAATGGAAGAAATCATTGATGCTTTTATCTTTGAAATTGAGAACACTGGGTTTGCCGAAAAATTAGGTGCAGGTATTGTAATTACCGGCGGTGGCGCATTGCTACGCAACTTGCCTCAATTAGTAAAATACAAAACTGGACTCGATGTACGCATCGGCTATCCAAATAAGTATTTATCGTCAAATGTAAACGAGCAGATGAACAATCCGATTTATGCCACAGGTATTGGTCTGTTGCTCAAAGGGTATGAAACGATAGAGCTTGAGGCTCGACCACCGGAGGATGAACCACAAACAGAAGTTGAGGATTCAGTGGAACAACCTGAAGAACAAACGGTAACTAAAAAATCTAAATCGAGTATTATAGAAACAATTAGGGAAACAATGAAAGGATTATTTGAAGAAAGCAAAAATGATGTTAAGATGTAATCTCATCAATTTAATTTTCATATTTCACATTATGCCATTTATACGCAGTAATAACTATAAATATTACGACTATGTTTGAAGAATTAATGCCATTTGATCTACCAAACGTAAATCCACCAATCATAAAAGTTTTTGGGGTTGGGGGAGGCGGTAGTAATGCTGTAAACTATATGTTTAAGCAAGGAATAAAAGATGTTGATTTCGTTGTCTGCAATACCGATTCGCAGGCATTGACCAACAGTCCGGTTCCAAATAAAATACAACTCGGCAAATCGCTTACCGAAGGGCGTGGCGCTGGTAACAAGCCCGATAGAGGTAGGGAAGCTGCTTTAGAGAGCATTGACGAAGTTGTAGATATCATGTCGAACGATACCAAAATGGTGTTTATCACCGCTGGTATGGGCGGTGGCACCGGCACAGGTGCAGCGCCGGTTATAGCCAAAGCATCCAAAGACTTGGGCATACTTACAGTTGCTATCGTAACTATCCCCTTTCGTTTTGAAGGGCAACGACGTATCTCGCAAGCAATTTCCGGCATCAACGAATTATGTAAACACGTTGATTCGCTATTGGTTATCAACAACGAGAAGTTGAGGGAAATATTCGGCGACCTGAAAATATCTGATGCTTTCAGTCGTGCCGACGATGTGCTCAACGTAGCTGCAAGAGGAATTGCGGAGATAATCACTATACACGGGCATGTAAATGTTGACTTTGCCGACGTTCAAACCGTTATGGCAAACAGCGGGGTCGCCCTACTTGGGCAAGGCACTTCCAGCGGCGAAGATCGTGCAATCAAAGCTATTCAGCAAGCCCTTAATTCGCCATTGCTCAACAGCAACGACATTCACGGAGCTAAAAACATTCTGCTCAACATCAACTCTGGTAATCTTGAAGTTACCATGGATGAAATTGGACAAATTAACGATTATGTTCAGGAAGCTGCCGGTTACACTGCTGACCTTATCTGGGGTAACTCTCGCGACGAAAGTCTTGGCGAAAAAATCAGTGTTACCATTATTGCAACCGGTTTCAAAACAGATGTTTTTCCTGAATTAAAATCGCAGGAAAAGAAAAAAACCGTTGTTACACTCGAAGAAGAGCCTGTTAAAAAAACGGTTAGTAAAGAAGAATTATTTGTACTCGACACCAAAGATAATGCTTCTGATTTTTTGTATAACTCAGATTACAATACGCCTAAACCACGCGAGTATAAAACGCAGAAAGAATCGAGTATTTTTACAATTCTTGATGATAATGCGAATGATCATTTTGAACTGACTAACGGTGCTAAAAAAGCAACTGACAGGGTTTCGAAGTTACGCAACTCGCAAGATCGTTCACAATCCTATTTTAGAAGCGATGAGATTGAAGGAATTGAAAACGAACCGGCTTACACCCGTAATGGTATTCAGCCAAACATGAACTATAGTCACATGTCAAACACAAATTTATCGCGTTATACGCTTGTTGACGATGACGATAAACGAACAAGATTGCGCGACAACCCATATTTGAATGATAAAGTAGATTAATAGTTTATTGCGTATAAATGGCTGGATTACAATTTGAATGGCATATTTCCTAAACTTCACAAATTGAACAACTACTTGTTACAGGGTTCTACAATTTGTGAAGTTTGATTTAACTTTGTACATTACACAAAATTGATGGTTGAATTGAAATAAAACACAAAATCATGGAATTATTTGAAAAAATTAATTTGGATATCACTGCTGCGATGAAAGCACAGCAAAAAGATAGACTCACTGCATTGCGCGCTATCAAATCTGAACTTTTACTTCTGAAAACTGCTGAACATGCAACCTCAATCTCACCAGAAATAGAAATAAAAGTGCTCCAAAAAATGGTAAAACAACGCAAAGATGCTGCTGATATTTATAAAACACAGAACCGAAGCGATCTTTATGATAAAGAAATGGCAGAAGCTCTAATTATTGAAGAATATTTGCCTGCACAGATGAGTGAAGAAGAATTGGTTAGCATTTTAAAAGAAATAATTGCGCAAACCGGTGCTTCATCTGTTAAAGATATGGGTAAGGTAATTGGAGCAGCAACTAAGCAATTAGCCGGTAAAGCAGAAGGAAAGCTAATAGCTGCAAAAGTGAAGGAATTATTAGGATAATTTTTTATCTTTTAGCTTCGAGCCAACAAACAGTAGCAAAAAAACAATATGCACACACGTAGAACTTTTATTCGCAATACAGCATTAGCTGGATTAGGTTTGTACTTAACGCCGACATTCGCGTCGGAGCACGGGATAAAAAAAACGAAAGCGCGAATTGGCTTTATAGGAGTTGGTTTGCGCGGGTGCAATCATCTCGAATTAGTTTTACAGCGCAAAGATGTGGATGTTTTGGCAATTTGCGATATTGATGCCGAACGTTTGAAAATTGCACAAGAAATGATAGTAAAAGCCGGTCGTAAACAAGTAGATGAATATACGGGTAGCGAACTGGCATGGGAGAAATTACTTCAACGGCAAGACCTTGATGGGGTTATAATATCCACACCATGGGAGTGGCACACCAAAATGGCTGTTGCTACTATGAAATCCGGTAAGTATGCCGGTATAGAAGTTGCTGCTGCCACAACACTTGAGGAATGTTGGGATTTGGTAAATGCTTGGGAAGAAACCCGCGTACCGGTTATGATTCTCGAAAATGTATGCTATCGCCGCGATGTGATGGCTATACTTAACATGGTGCGACAAAACGTTTTTGGTGAAATAATGTATGCCCATTGCGGCTATGAACACGATCTTCGTGGGGTTAAATTTGAACCCGGTGTCGAATTTGGTGCAGCCGGTAAGCATGAAGCGCATTGGCGTACCAATCACTCCGTTCATCGTAACGCAGATATTTATCCGACACACGGCTTGGGACCAATCGGCGTAATGATGAATATAAATCGAGGCAACCGCTTTGCTACCATCACTTCCTCAGCTACAAAATCACGCGGATTGCACAACTATATCGTTAAAAAAGGGGGTGTTGACCATCCGAATGCAAAAGTAGAATTTCGTTTGGGAGATATTGTTACCTCAACAATAAATACGATTAATGGTGAGAATATAGTCATTATCCACGATACTAACTTGCCTCGTCCTTATTCTTTGGGTTTCAGAGTGCAAGGCGAAAAGGGGCTTTGGATGGGTGAAGGTTGGGGCGATTACAATGATCCGGCACAACGCATATATGTTGAAGGGATTAGCAAATCGCATCAGTACGACCAAGCCTCCGAATGGTTAAAAAAATACGATCATCCACTTTGGAAAAAATATGAGGCGGATGCAGAAGGCGCAGGTCATGGCGGCATGGATTTTTTCGTAATTAACGCTTTCATTGAATCTATAAAACGCGAAGTGCAACCACCTTTAGATGCCTACGATGCAGCAGCCTGGAGCGCAGTTACGCCATTATCAGAAGCCTCGATAATGGAGGGCGGTGCAGTACAACAGTTTCCAGATTTTACTCGTGGACAATGGATTAACCGCAAACCGGTATTTGCATTGAACGATGAGTTTTGAGTGAAAAAAATTGTACGTGCGTGGTTCTACAGATTGATAAATTGCGCAATCAGATAATTCTATAAATAATTCACACTAATAATAAATACCACAAAACCACAACAACATATTTAAACCGAAATACTGCTACTTACAAAGTTGCCATAAGCAAATTTATATCTTTTGATGGAATTCCAAAATGGTTGCCTACTTTTGTATTGGTAATGATGCCGTTATAGGCATATACACCTTGTCGCGAATTTACATCTTGCGTTAAATAAGATTTTACACCACCCACATCACCTATTTTTATAAGCATGGGTGTCAAAACATTGCTAAGTGCGATGGAGGCAGTACGTGCAACACGCGACCCAATGTTGGGAACACAATAATGCAAAACACCATATTTTTTGAAAACAGGATTGCTATGGTCGGTGATCTCTGAGGTTTCGAAACAACCGCCTTGTTCCATGCACAAATCCACTAATACTGACCCTTGTTTCATCTGTCGCACTTGTTGGAGGGTAATGCGGTAATGGTTAGCAATATCCGAATAATCGAAAGCACCAATAACTACATCTGCGGTTTTTAATTCTTTAGTAATTATTTTTGGATGAAGTACCGAAGTGAAAACTTTCTGACCAAGATTGTTTTGCAGGTTTCGCAACTTGTAAACCGACGAATCAAAAACTTTAACGGTTGCCCCTAATCCGAGCGCAGTTTTAGCCGCATATTCGCCAGAATCGCCGGCACCGAATATCAAAATTTCGGTTGGGGTTATCCCTGCAATGCCGCCTAACAAAACACCTTTACCCTCATGCACATTACTAAGATATTCAGCCGCAATAATAATGGCAGTTGCTCCTTCTATCTCGCTCATTGTGCGCTTGATAACTTGTATTTTGTTATCATCTTCCAGAAATTCAAATCCAAGTGCTATGGTTTTTTTCGCCAATATTCCTTTAATAAAATCATCGCCGAGTGTTGGTAAATTGATGTAGGAGATAACAGTGTTCTTATCGGCGAGCATCTCTATCTCAAATTTGGATAATGGGCTTACCTTTAGTATTATTTCTGCCTTGCACAGTTCCTCTTTGGTGTGTACAATCTCTGCTCCCGATTCAGAGAAATCGTTATCGGTATAGTTGGCATCTTTACCGGCGCCACTTTCAATAAGTACCCGATGCCCCCGCGTTACGAGCAGTTCTGTTGACTCGGGCGTTAGCGGAATCCTACTTTCCTGTTTACGTTGCTCTTTCGTTACGCCGATAGTTAATTGCTTTTTGCGATGCGTCAGTTCAAACATGTCCTCTTGCGGTAGAATAAGCGTATCGGAAATTTTATAGTCAACTAATTCATTCATGGCTCTCAGATATTATTTTAATTTCACGGCATCCATTTTCAATTTCAGCAATGTGAACTTGTATCGCTTCGTCGGGCAAAAGCGCTTCAATTTTTTCGGGCCACTCAATAAAACAATAATTACCACTATAGAGATAGTCATCAAATCCGATGTCATAAACCTCTTCGAGCGTGTTAATACGGTAAAAATCGAAGTGATAGAGTAGTTTACCGGCTAATGTTTTATATTCGTTGGCTATGGCGAAACTCGGACTATTCACTATTTGGTCAACACCCAACTCACTACATAGCGTTTTGATAAAAGTGGTTTTACCGGCACCCATCGCGCCATAAAAAGCGAAACATCGTATTTTAGATACACCTTTCTGCATATCAAGTAGCTCATTTGCAAGTTGCAAAAACTCTTGCGCTGCCCGTTGCAAATCGTCTAAGGAGTGGATGATAATCGTTTCCATCGCTTTCTATTTCGGTGATAAGGTAATTAATGGTATCAACATCTCTTCCAACGAAATACCGCCATGTTGAAAAGTATCTTTATAGTATTTCACATAGTGGTTAAAGTTGTTGGGATAGGCGAAAAAATCGTTGTTTTGTGCAAAAATAAAGGTCGAACTCAGATTACTAAAGGGTAAGTGAGCTTGCTGTGGTCTAGTAATTTCGAACACCTCTCGGGCATTATAATTAAGGTTTTTGCCTTGCTTGTAACGTAGATTGGTAGTAGTATTTTTATCGCCAATCACTTTTATGGGATTACTAACTTTGATGGTGCCATGATCGGTGGTCAATACGATTTTAACTTTTTTATCCGCCAGTTCTTTGAAAAGCTCAAGCAATGGCGAATGTTCAAACCAGCTTAAAGTTAATGAGCGGTAAGCTGATTCGTCGTCGGCTAATTCGCGTATCATCTCCATTTCGGTGCGGGCGTGCGAAAGCATGTCGATAAAGTTGAACACTATAACATTGAGCTGGTTATTGAGATAGTTGCTTATAGATGCAACAACTTTTTTACCACCTCGGTTATTCAGTATTTTCTCGTAAGCAAATTTAAAATGCTTACCGTGGCGCGCTAGTTGCTTAATGAGAAATTCTTGCTCGTTCATATTTTTACCGCCTTCTTCTTCGTCGTCTAACCACAAATCTGGGTATAACTTTTTGATCTCGAATGGCATTAGTCCAGCAAACATAGCGTTTCGAGCATATTGGGTAGCTGTTGGAAGAATACTGCAAAATATCTCTTCTTCATCTACTAAAAAATATTCACTAATATGAGGTTCAATGGTTTTCCATTGGTCGTAGCGCAGGTTATCAATCAAAATAACAAAAACGCTTGTATCCTCCTCGATGAGAGGAAATACTTTATGCTTAAAAACATCGGGGGACAACAACGGTCGTTTGTCGTCAAATTTCTCGAACCACGAAAAATAATTTTTCTTTACAAAACGGACAAAGGCATTGTTGGCTTCAGACTTTTGAAGTTTCAGCACATCGTCCATCGCGTTGTCGTTCGATTTGGCTAATTCAAGCTCCCAGTAAACCAGTTTTTTATATACCTCCTTCCACTCTTTGAAACTGTATGTGTCGTTTATTTGCATACCAAGTCGTGTAAACTCAGTCTGGTAGGCAGTAGTTGTTTTTTTGGTGATGAGTTCTTTTTGGTGAATATTTTTTTTGATAGCCAACAGTATTTGGTTGGGATTGACCGGTTTTATAAGGTAATCGGCAATTTTTGAACCTATTGCCTCGTCCATAATATCCTCTTCCTCGTTTTTGGTAATCATCACTGCCGGAATGTTGGGATACATATTTTTAATTTCCTGAAGCGTTTCGAGTCCGCTCATACCCGGCATGTATTCATCCAAAAATAGTATATCGAAATTATATTTTCGAGCCAGTTGCACGGCATCATCCCCATTATTGGCAGTCATTACTTCATAACCTTTTTCCTCTAAAAACAGTATATGGATTTTCAACAAATCAATTTCATCGTCAGCCCATAGAATTTTTATCTTGTCTGTCATATAAAACGTTGTAAATAAAATATGTTGGAATTTATAATCTTTGCAGCAAAGATAAGGATATGCGGGGGTAAAAACAAATAAATTTGGTTGGGGGGAGTTGTGAGGAATAAATAGCAGTTAATGATTATATTTTAACCTCAACTACAGTATTGTTAACTGTTAAGTTGGTCAATTTAAGTATAATTATTCTCTGCTATTTTTTTTGAAAAAACGCTCATTGTCAATCCTTATTACAATGCCCACCACACCCACACTCTTTACCTTTAGCTTTTTCAAAGGCTTCTTTGCCTTCGGTAAACGAAAAATATATCAAACCGGCTGCACCGATTACATCAGCGTAAGCAAAACCTGTCGACTCGTAAATGAGACTCGAAACAAGCAACACAACCGACATGTAAACACATACTTTCGTACAATTACCGTCAGCAATAATGGGTTCTGAATTAAGCTTTTTGCCTGTGCTTTTCTTTGCGTAGGTAAGCCAAACCATCACCAATATTGATACCGACGAAACTATTACACCCCACAAGGTTGTTTCAGGTTTATGTCCGTTGACGAGGTTTAAAACAATGCCAGCCAGCAAACAAGCCGATAAAAGGTAAAACGCCGAACCTGTAATTTTTAAAGCCTGTATCTCAAATTTAGTTTTTTGACTTGCAGGGTTTTGTTTGATGCGCTGTATCATAACTGCAATACCTACACCCGACAAAACTTCAATGAAACTGTCAACACCAAAACCAAATAAAGCGAGGGTTTCGTCCTGATACCCGAAAAATATTGACACTACTCCTTCAATAATGTTGTAGAAAATT
>JFJP01000312.1_pt1 | contig 15908 bp, 13 predicted proteins | sample 431651 | NCBI WGS metagenome assembly JFJP01 (sample SAMN02602958, study PRJNA72255) | Microbial mat metagenome, whole genome shotgun sequencing project. | biome: fresh water; feature: sink hole; material: water; isolation source: purple microbial (photo- and chemosynthetic) mats found in... | reverse complement strand
GGGGGCGCCCAGGGCCGCTTCCGCGGTTGAAATTGCGGATGATGTTCACATCCGAGTGGATGCGGCCGTGCAGGCGGTGGTGGTGGATGTGATGCACGCTTACCACGTTCCAGGCGTAGCCGCCGCCCCAGGAGCCGTAGCCCCAACTGCAGGGGGAGTTCCAGTAGCCGAGGGGAGCCCAGCCGAAATAGCTGTCGTGGTTGTTCCAGGCCACCCAGGCGGGACTGTAGTAGACCCCAGGGATCCAGTACCAGCCGAGGCTCGCGCCCCAGCCCCAGCGACCGTGATGGTGGGTGACGTAGCCCCAGGGATCATCGCTGACCCAAGTCATGCCACCCGCATAGGCTCCCCAGCGGCCGCGCCAGTAGGGGCGCCATTCTACGCTCACCCGGGGGCGCCAACACCAATTGCTGGTCTCGTCCACGTAGACCCAGTCACCGTTGTCGTCCAAATCATCGGCGTAGTAGCGGATCTCTTTGGGGACTCGATCCCAGCTTGCGCGGCGGCGGGCAGCGAGATGATCGTTGCTCCATTCATCGAAAGCGTCCGCATCGTAGGTGTTGAAGCTCCGCACACGATCCAAGCGATCTTGCCTGCCGTACACCGTGAGGCGTTCTCCAGCAGTGATAGAGGCCCGGTCCGCATCGTTGGCAAAACGAATGCGTCCGTTGTGAACCCGGAGGCGCACGGTTTGATCCCGGTCCACCTCGAAGGTCGCACTGCCCTTGTCGGCCAGCGAAGCGGTACCCGAGGGTGTGTCCACGCGGATTCGGGCATCACTCTGGGCGCCCAAGGAGATGCGCATACGACCATAATCCAGGCGCAACAGAACTTGGCGCTCGCCCTTCTGGTCGGTGAAGAGGGCGGCGACCTGGAAGCGGGTGCCGCTGCCGAAGGCAATGCGAGTGCCGTCGCCTAGTTGCAGAACACCGCGACCGCGGCTTTCCACCACATCCCCCTCGCCTACGGGGACCCCACGGGCCAGGGGTTCCTCGGTATCGCCCTTGCGAATGGTCACATCGCCCTCGAGCACCTTGACTTGCGCGTACCGCTCGGGACTTTCCCCAAGGTAGGAGTCCGAATCTTCGTCGGGCGCCTGGGCGCTGAGTGAGGGCGCCAGTATGGCCGCGGGGGCGAGCAACAAGGCGAGCATTCGCTTGCTGGGGTTGAACAGGTCGTGCGTCATGGCATCCCTCCGGCGTTCAGTGGGTCCACCGAATCCTGGTGGATTCGATTCCAAGAATGATTCCCTGTGCAGGATATGCCAGGGCCGTGCCAAGGCGATTCAACGAATCTATCCATTGGGATACGGCACCAGGGCCGTACCTGGTTTCTGGGCCGGCAGAGGCGTGCCCAGGAGGATGAATTGAGGCAGCAGGCTCAGCCAGGGCAGCGACCAGGCACTCTGGGAGCGACCAGAGGCACTGCCCTGGAGGCCTTGCCTGACCACTAGGTGATCCGGCAGGAAATGGAGGTCAAGGCCTGTGCCGCCCGGAAGTGTGAGGTATACCACCCGGGATGTGGCAGGATGCAGCACCGTCAGGAGGCGCTCCTCATCATCCAGGATCCAGAGGATGCCTTCGAGGCCGGGCCTGAAATCCGGTTGCCCCAAGGGAAGGGCGCCAATGCCACGCTGAAGTGGCGTTTCGGCCGGAAACCGCCAGGTCCCTGAAGTGCCCGGGAGCGGGTTGCCTCCATCTCGCCACAGGCGCAGCGGGCGCCCTGGCAATCCCGTACGCAGAAGGATGATGCCCCTGGTATCCATGACCTTCAGGGCACCATCGGGGTCAAGACTGACTTGCAGCGTCCCCCTCTCCGGGAGGGCTGCCAGAGGATGCGGGTCGGCCAATTCGCCTGGGAGCGAGGCGCGCCAGGGCAGGCTTGGGGCCTGGTCCCAAGGCAGGTGACGTATCTCCTGGGCCCCAAGGAAGGCCGGGATCAGCAGGAAGGGGCCCAGCCGCACAGTGCCTCCAGGTTCTGGGTGGTCAGGTCGCCCAGGCTCTCGGGGCGGATGCCCCGTAATTGGGCCAAGCATTCCGCCACAAAGGTGACGAAGGCTGGTTCATTGATTTTGCCGCGATGAGGCACCGGAGCCAGGTAGGGAGTATCAGTCTCAACCAGGATTCGGTCCACCGGGGCGAATACCGCTACTTCTCGAATCGCCTGGGCGTTTTTGAAGGTCAGAATGCCCGAAAAGCTTAAGTAGAAGCCCAGGTCCAGGGCTTGCCGCGCGAAGGGCAAGCCCTCAGAAAAGCAATGAATAACGCCTCGAACTTCCGAGGCGCCTTCTTCCTGGAGGATTCGCAAGGTGGCTTCTGGGGCTTCCCGGGTGTGGATCATCAGGGGTTTGCGCACACGTCGAGCCAACCGAATCTGCTCCCGAAAGACCACTTCTTGTGTTTCCCGTGGGGAGAAGTCGTAGTGCCAATCTAGGCCTGTCTCGCCCACAAAGCGGGCAGCCGGGTCCTGAAGGAGAGCCTCCAGGGCTTGGCTTGTCCCAGAGTTCCACGTGGTGGCCTCGTGAGGATGAACCCCTAGACTCGCACAAACATCGGGCGTGGTCTGGGCCTGCGCCAGCACCTTATGCGAATCCTCCAAGCCCGTGGCCACAGACACGAAACCGCCCACGCCAACGCCGCGGGCTCGGTCCAAAAGGGGCCGAAGCTTTTGTTCCTCAAGGTGACTGCCGAGAAGATGACAGTGAGCATCTACAAGCATGATGTACTCCACCTCCATGGTGGCATGTCCAACCCTTCAGAACACATAACTCGGCCTCTGTGAAAGGCGAGCCATGAGCAATCTCCCAAGTCCAATCCTCGGCTTGGGTCGCATCTGCGGCAGGGGGCTCGCTATATTCCTGGTGCTGCTTGGGTGGATAACCTCCTTGGCTGTGGCCCAGCCTCTGGCCTTCCGCCACTTTGATGACCGGGATGGGCTTCCCCAGAGCCAAATCCGGGCGATTCTCGAGGATCGTGAGGGTTTCCTCTGGATCGGAACCGTGGAAGGGCTCGCGCGTCTCGGCGCCTCCGGCTTCCGGCCCTACCGGTCCCAGGAGCAGCTTCGCCCCACGATGGTGAACTGCCTAATGCAGGACCGACGGGGCAGCCTCTGGGTGGGCGGTGATGAATCAGGGGTCGCTGAGATTCGAGGGAGCCGCGTCCGAAACTTTGGCGAGGCCGAGGGATTGGACATCACCAATGTCTATTCACTCCTGGAGCGTCAAAATGGGGACATCCTCGTGGGCGGGCGACAGGGCCTTTTTCGCAAGCGGGGGAACCGGTTCGAACGAGTGGTATTGCCGGATCCCTGGAAATACCTACCGATCTTTGCCCTGGCGGAGGATTCCCGGGGCGCTGTCTGGATGGGCTCTCGAAAGGGAAACCTCTTCTGTTGGGATGGCAAGACGATTCAAAGCGCTCCGCTACCTCCTTCTTTGGCTGAAAAGAGCATCCAGACTCTCGTGCGGGACCCCGCGGGAGGCCTCTGGGCCCTCTATCCCGAAGCACTCCTTCGCCAGACTCCAAAAAGGAAATGGGTGCCCCACCCCCTTCCCTCCCTACCTGGGCGCCCTCTGTTCGCCTCGCTCTCCTTCTCTGCACGCGGAGAGCTGCTCTTGGCCATGGGTGCCGATGGACTCCTGACCGAAGACCGGCTGGGGAATACCAAGACTTGGACCTTCCGGGATGGCCTTCCCAGAGAAGGTGTGACCGCGGTCCATCGAGATCGCCGAGGCGTGCTCTGGATCGGAACCGATGGGAGCGATGTCTTGGCACAGGCAGTCCCCAATCTGCGGGTCTTGCACACCGACCCACGGACCGGTGCAGGCCTTGGCCTTGGGGGCATCACTCAATTTCTGGAATTGTCGGTGGGCAGCATGCTGCTGGGCAGCACCCAGGGTTTGTTTCTCCTGGATGATAAGGCCCAGATCCTGGGCCGGTGGCAGAGCGCGCCCGGAGTGCCATCTCTCGAAGTCTGGTCCATGCTGCCGCACCCGCAAGGTGGGGTCTGGCTGGGTACCACCCGAGGGTTGTTTCGCTGGCACAAAGGACGAGTCGAAGCAGGAACTGAACGACTCCGCAATGTTCAGACCCATTCCCTGCTTTCCCATGGGGGGCGCCTTTGGGCGGGAACGCTGGGCGAAGGCGTAGTCGAACTCACCTTGGATGGGCGATTCATTGCCTTCCATCCCCTGCCCCAGGAAGTGGGGCGCGGTGTCGTACCCAAGATCCTGCCCCGGACTTGGCCCACGGGCCCAGGGCTCTTGGTGGCCACCCAAGTCGGGCTCTACAACTTCCGGGTGGAGGGCGGTCGCGGGCTGTTTCAGCGCGCTTTCGCGGGTACGCCTGTACACTCCGCAAGCATTTCCACCATGTACGAAGAGCCCTCTGGTCAGCTCTGGGTCGCCACTCGTGCGGGCATCTTCGGTTTCGTAAAGGGAAAACCAGGTGAATGGGTTCACCTGGGCCAGGCCGAAGCTGGCATCGAAGGCACTCCCAACTGGATTTGTCGACTGCCCTCGGGGCCGCTCGCAGTGGGGCACGCCAGAGGCGTGTCCCTCGTATCTGGAGTGTCTGTGGTGCAGCTCACGAAGAACCAAGGCCTGCTGTCCGATGAGACCACCACCGATGCCGTGTTCCTGGACAGCCAACAACAGTTGTGGATCGGCATGAAAGGTGGGGCCTGCATTCTGGACACCTGCCAGCCCTTGGTTAAAGTGCAACTCCCCAAGCCCCGGGTCATGGAGGTTGCGTGGGGCACCGAATCCCGGTGGCTCCCGGAGCGTGTCGAGCTGCCACCCGTACCTGGCACCCTGGACTTGATCTTCGACACCGGGTTGCCTGCTGCTCCTGCCATACCGCGCTACCAGGCAATGATCGAAGGCCTGGATCGCGATTGGCGGGCCGTTGAGAACAACGCCAACAGCATTCAAGTTGCCCAGGTGGGGCCGGGCAGCTACCGTTTCCGCCTGCGGGCCAGCCTCGATGGGCGAGAGTGGGTGGAAGCCGATCCGTTGCCCATTCGAGTGCAGCCCGCATGGTATCAACGCACCTTCAGTCGCGTGTTTTTCACCCTCGCGGGAGCCGGATTCCTCACCCTGCTCGTCTACTGGCGTCTTCGAACGCTCCAGCGTCAGGCCAATATCTTGGAAGGCAAGGTCGAGGAGCGCACGGAGACCCTGAGGCTGCGCAACAAGTCGCTGGAGCGCCTGCACCAGCAGTTAAAACGCTCCCTCGAGAGCCGGGTACAACTCATGCGCACCGTAAGCCACGACCTGCGGTCACCTCTCACCAGCATCATGTTGTCCGTAGACCGACTCAGAGATGCCGAGGAGCTTGAACCAAGTGATCCAATGCTCAATATTCTCGACCGGGAAGCTCGTCGGTTGGAGGCGATCATCCGAGGTCTCCTGGACCAGGCCAAGTCCGAATCCTTCACGGACAGCCTCAACCAGCGGCTGTGCCGACCCTCGGAGGTGCTAGAGGGACTCACGGATACCTTGCGGTTAAAGGCCGAAGCTCGGGCCCTCTCCCATCGTCTGGAATTGGACCCCCGAGTCGACCAAGTCTGGATCCTGGCCGATACAACAGCCCTTCAACAGGTGCTCTTCAATCTCATCGAGAACTCCCTGAAGTTCACCGAATCACCAGGCACGGTGGGTATTCGCTCAATCCTTGGGGAAGACAACTGGGCGCTGGAGGTTTGGGACACGGGCCGAGGCATTGACCCGTCCTTGCAATCGAGCATTTTCCAGGCCTTCCGCCAGACCCAGATCGAAGATGAACAAATGGGCTGGGGCCTGGGCCTCAGCATCTGCAAAACATTAGTGGAGGCCCATTCGGGGCGGATTGAGGTCGTGAGCGAGGTCGGGAAGGGTTCGACTTTCCGCGTCATCCTGCCGTTGGTGATGCCCAATCGGGAAATCCTCACCAGCACTGAGGATCCTTGATTGGCAAAAGGTGTTGGCTGACGCTGGCGCTTCGTGGGCGTACCCTCTAGGGATGCGCTCCCTGCTGACTATCCTCATCGTGGACGACGAGCCGGGCATTCGGCGGTCCCTGGGCGAATCCCTCTCCGAGGAGGGATATGCCGTGCTCAAGGCGGAGCGGGGCGAGCAGGCCCTGGAGCTCATCGAGAATTCCGATCCCGATGCTATCCATCTCATGCTGCTGGATGTTTGGCTGCCGGGAATCGATGGCCTAGAGACACTGCAGCGAGCCAAGGTGCTGCGGCCCGAATTGCCCGTGGTGATGATCAGCGGCCACGGCAGCATCGACACAGCTCTTCAGTCCACTCGGTTGGGCGCCTTCGATTTCCTGGAAAAGCCCGTGGATCTCGACCGCCTGCTGCTGGTGGTGAGCAACGCCCTCAAGCAGCGACATCTGGAGCAGGAAAACCAGCGCCTTCAGCAGGAGGTAGAACAGGATCGCTTCTTCATGGCGGAAAGCCCCGCCATGAAACGCCTACTGGCGGACGTAAAGCTCGTGGCGCCGACCGAGGGCCGGGTGCTACTCACAGGAGAAAATGGCAGCGGCAAAGAGGAGGTTGCGCGCCTCATCCACGATCAGAGCGCCCGCGCCAAGGGCCCATTTGTGGAGGTCAACTGCGCAGCCATCCCCGAGGAACTGATCGAATCCGAGCTCTTCGGGCATATGAAGGGTGCCTTCACTGGCGCCATTCGCGACCAGAAGGGAAAGTTCCGCGAGGCCCACGGCGGCACGCTCTTCCTGGATGAAATCGGTGACATGTCCCTCAAGACCCAGGCCAAGGTGCTGCGGGCCTTGCAGGAGGGCCGCATCGAACCCGTGGGCGGTGGCGGCGCAATCAGCGTGGACGTGCGGGTCATCGCAGCCACCAACAAGGACCTCACGGAGGAGATAAAAGCGGGGCGCTTCCGGGAAGATCTCTTCTTCCGCCTAGCCGTGGTACCCCTTCGGGTGCCGCCCCTGCGCGAACGCGGCGAGGAGCTCATCACCCTGGCCGAGGCCTTCTTGGCCCGTTTTGCCCGCAGCTATGGACGATCCGGGAAACGCCTCGCGGCCGAGGCGCGGGAAACACTGCTACGTCACGAGTGGCCGGGGAACGTACGCGAGCTGAAAAACCTCATGGAGCGGGCCCTCATCCTGGGGCGAGGCATGGAGATCACCACTCGCGATCTCGGCCCGCTGGCCATGCGCCACCTCGCAGAGCCCGACCCCTTTGCTTTCCCGGATTTCCCTAGCCTCAAGGAGGCTCGGGACTGGTTCGAGTCTGTCTACATCCAGCGGGAACTAAAGCTCCAGGGCGGCAATATGACCCGGGTGGCTGACAAGCTGGGCCTGGACCGTTCCAACCTCTACAAACGCCTGAAGGCCCTCGGCGTTGAGACGAGGGAGCCGTGACTGAGCGAGTCTGGTTCAAAATTGGAGAAGCCGCCGCCTGCGTCGGCGCCTCCCCCAAGGAACTGCGCTACTGGGAAAAAGTAATCCCCGAGCTTCAGCCCCGGCGATCCAGGGGCAATCTCCGCTACTACCATCAGGACGAAATTGCTCGCCTTCGGCGGATCCGTCAATGGCTCGCTGAGGGTTGTACCGTAGCGGATTGTCGCCTGCAGCTACAAGGCTTGCCCGTTTCCACACAAAGCCAAACGGAACCCATCGCTATTTACTCATCCCAGCTGCGAACCGCCCTGGAGGCATTGAGAAAGTTACGGGAGCATCTCTCCCTTCCTCCAGGCATTCCTGTTGTTGTGACCGAAGTGCCACCCGAAGAACCGCACCTTCTACTCCGCCCAAAAAATGCTCGAATCCGACCCATGCGACCAGCAGTCTCGGCACCGAGTCCACCAGCCCTCCCCCTGGAAGCCGATGTGCTGACCGAAACGCCGAAGACCCCATCCAACCAACCCATCCCCAAGCGCCCCCAGAAACCCAAGCCCGAAACCAGCGCTCTGGGGCGTATGTGGTCGGTTACCCGCCTGCCCCTGGACCTGGATGAATAGAATTCGGGTGCAACTCTGGGCCTCATCGCCGCTGCCTTGAACGCTCCTGTCTTGACCCCGCCAGCCGATTCCCGTAAACTCAACGATTCACGGCGCGTGGCGCAGCCTGGTAGCGCACTACCTTGGGGTGGTAGGGGTCGGAAGTTCGAATCTTCTCGCGCCGACCAAAAGGACCTAGAGAAATCTAGGTCCTTCTTGTTTATATTCGGCACAAATTGTCGGCCTTTGTCCTTTGTCGCTTTCTCCATGGGGTGTCCAGGGGAACCTCAGAGGGGAAGAGTGGTGTGTTGCTGCCCACCAGATCCCAATTACCTTCCTTGGTGTGGACCTTGATGGCAAAGCCACGGATACCCGTGCGATCGCAGTGGCATTCCCGGGACGGTTCTGCGCAGGATCCCGCTATTCGGCGAGGGCCACAGCCACCCCGTGCACGGTGGCCGCGATGCGAATGGCGTCATGGAGCTGCTGTTCTGTAAATCCGCCCTCTATCAAGGTCTTCTCATGGGCTCGAACACAGGCCTCGCAGCCATTTACCGCGCTCACCGCCAGGCAGTAGAGTTCAAAGTCCAGCTTGGGGCCTGCAGGCTTGGCAATGCGGTTCATGCGAAGCCGAGCCGGAAGCTGGCCATAGCTCTCCTTGCCCACCAGGTGGCGGAAGCGGTAGAAGATGTTGTTCATACCCATGAGGGCCGCGGCCGCCAGGGCATCCTCCACCGCAATTTCGCCAGCCCGGAGCAGTGCCTCTTGACGGAGCGTTTCTCGGAGCAACCCATGGCGAGTGGCCGCAGCCACCGCGAGGGCCGTGCCGTACTGCTGGACAGGCGTGAGACTGGACTCGCCCAGCACCGCCTGGAGATTGAGCTTCAGATCCTTGGCGTATTCCGGCAGAGCCTCGCGCAGGCCTTCGAGATCCAGAGTCGCCATGGTCACACCTGCAACGTTGCGTCGCCCTTCTGCCAATTGCAGGGGCACAGTTCATCGGTCTGCAGGGCATCCAGCACCCGCAGCACTTCTTCCACACTGCGCCCCACACTCAGGTCGTTGACGCTGACATGGCGAATGATCCCCTCGGGGTCCACGATGAAAGTGGCCCGCAGGGGTACACCCGCATCCTTGTGCAGCACGCCTAGAGCCGCACTCAGTTCGCGCTTGGTGTCGGCCAGCATGGGGAAGGGCAGGTCCTTCAGATCCCCATGGTTGTTCCGCCAGGCGAGATGCACAAAGTGAGTGTCTGTGCTGGCGCCCAGGACCTGGGTATCCCGGTCCAGGAAATCGCCATTGCGCTTGCCGAAAGCGGCGATCTCCGTGGGGCAAACGAAGGTGAAGTCCATGGGCCAGAGAAAAAGCACCTTCCACTTCCCCTGGAAGCTCTCCTGGGTGAGGGTCTGGAATTCCTTGCCCTTCTCAAGGCTGGTCACGGCCTGAAGCTCGAAAGAAGGAAGGCGGTCGCCAACGGTCAACATCTGAGTTCTCCTGTGGTGTGGAACGCGTCCTTCGCGTCGTTCCATCAGCTTCCCCCTACTCGATGGCCGGGTCTAAGATATCGTTTCTATAATTTTGATAGATAATATCAATCATGGATGCAACACCTCTTCCCTTCACGCTCCGCCAGATGCAATACGCCCTCTCCGTGGCGGAGACACGCAATTTCAGGCGGGCCGCCGATCTGTGTGCCGTGGCCCAGCCCTCCCTCAGCTCTCAGCTCGCGTCCCTTGAGTCCGCCCTGGGAGTTCCAATCTTCGAGCGAGGACGTGGGGGCGTGCGGGTAACGCCACCCGGTCAGGTTCTCCTCGCCCGCATGGAGCGCATCCTGGCCGAAGGGCGAGAGCTGGGCCAGGAGGCCCACAGCTTTCGCGATCCCTTCGCGGGCTCCCTCCGCCTGGGCATCATCCCCACCCTGGCGCCGTATGTCCTGCCCTTTCTCGTGCCCGCCATCCGGGAGACCTTCCCCCGGCTGCTGCCCCTCTGGACCGAAGGTCACACGAACACCCTGGTGGCCGCGCTCCAGAAGAGCGAGCTGGACGGCGCGATCCTGGCTCTGGAGGCGGATCTGGGCGACCTGGAGCACCTGGTCCTGGGGCAAGATCCCTTCCGGGTCTGCCTGCCCGTGAACCATCCGCTGGCGAAGCGGAAACGGGCCCTTCAGGAGCAGGAACTCGAGGGCGAGCGCCTGCTCCTACTGGAGGACGGCCACTGCCTCCGGGGCCAGGCCCTGGCGGCCTGCGGCCGGGCCCGCATCGAGGAACTAGGCTACCGCGCCACCAGCCTGCCCACCCTGGTACAAATGGTGGCCAGCGGTGCAGGCATCACCCTGCTCCCCAGGTTGGCGGTGACCACGGAGGCCGCCCGCGCCTCGGTGATCATGCGACCCCTGGCCGAGCCTGTACCCTTCCGCACCCTGGCCCTGGTATGGCGTCGCGGCACCTTTGCCGAAGGCGCCCTGCGGCGTCTCGGCCCCGTGGCCGCCAAGGCCTTTCGGAAAAATCCAGACGGGATGTGATTTTCTCCACGCCGCCTTGGGTCTAAGCTCAAGTCGGCCCTATGCCTGGAGGTTGACCATGTCCCACACCATCACCGATTCCTGCATCGCCTGCGGCGCCTGCCTGCCCGAGTGCCCCACCGAAGCCATCAGCGAAGGCGACATCTACGTCATCGATCCCGAGAAGTGCACCGACTGCGGCACCTGCGTCGATGCCTGCCCCACGGGCTCTATCGTCGCCGGTTGAGGCGCTACGCGCCTCACGTGAAAGGCCCGCGGTTGCGGGCCTTTTCATTTCGTGGCCGACCCACGGCTCCCGAGTAAACGGGGCCCCGGATGGAGACGCGTCAACGCTCTGAATTTTGAATTGCGACTCAGTTGGGCGAATCGAGTCTCTTTCCTTGCCTCCCCAGCCAGGGTTGGTTCTCTCGAAATGGCTTCTTCGAGGTCGGAAAGGGCCAGGTCCCTGCGGTTGCCCGAGGCATAGGCCATGGCCCGGAGATACTTGTACTTTGTGATCCCTGGATGCTGATGGATCAATTTCGTATAAGTCCCAGCGGCCCGGCGGTACTGGCTCAACTGGAATTCGGCCTCCGCCTTCAAGAGGAGTGCTTTGGGGGTGGAGACATCCGAGTGCATCTCTTCCTTTATCCTCAGGAGCAACCCGGGATCGACTTCAATAAGTTTTCGGATTTCCGTGGCTCGAGCCGCTCGAATCAGGCTCTCTTCGTCCATCTGGGCTATCCGGCCGAAGGTCGCCGCGCTGGCGGTAACAATTGGAGGTGTGGTGCCGAGGACCGTCTGAGTCTTCTCGACCGGTGATCCGTGGGTTGCCCTTGAATCGGGCGGCAGCGAAGGCCTTGGCAGAGCAAGTGGGCTGGCCGAAAGCTTGGGTTGAGCGCCGGGAGCCGCTTTGGAATTCTTGAGCGCCACCAGCATCGCAACAAAAAGCGCCGCGATGCCCAATGCGATCGTCACCCGCCGGAAATACCAGGGTTGGGGGCCCGTGGCCGCCAGGTTGAGATCGGGCGTTTGAATGCGGGGATTGGCCATGGAGGTCGTGATGAGTCACTTCCCTTTTTTGCGGCCTTTCGGCGGCGCCAAAGAAGCGGGAGGTTGGTCGCGCCGCTCGTACCGCTCCAGCAGTTGATCACAAAAAAGGTCCCCGAGCCGCTCGTAGCCGCGACCCGTGAGGTGGACCAGATCGCGCTGGGCCATTCCAGCTCGTCGCCATTGGCAAATGGATCCATACCCACCCATGGCTTCCCGGGCATCCCAAAAGACGCAGCCCTCGGCGAAGCACGCCTGCTTCATGTCGGCGATCACCCGCGCCGCGCCTGCTTTCAACACGGGCCGCGCTCGGCGGCGGTTGCCGAATCGATCCAGGGGACCGATCACGAGAATGGGAGCCTGGGCTTCCTCTTTCAGCTGTCGCAGCAGGGTTCTCATGCGCGCCTGGTAGTCCAGGACAGCCTCGCTTCCCAAGCCCTCATCGTTGGTCCCATAGGCCAGGACCACAATGTCGGGTTTCGCCCTGGCGAGCAGGGCTCTGCGGAGTTCCGGGTTCCATTTCTCCAGATCCAACAGCGAGGCACCATTCAGACCCAGCTCATCATAGAGCACACCTGGTCGACCAGAACGAAGGTCTACGCCCAACAGGGTCACCCCGTCCGGCAAGGAAAACATCAAATCCTGAACCAACGCAGTGGGTGTCTTGTTCGCTTCACCCTGCGAAGGCCCAAACACCTGAAGGGCTCGGTTCGAGAGGACTTCCTCAGAGTGCTTGGCCAGATCGGAAAAGGCCGGGAGTGGTGTGGGCAGAGCTGAGGGCAATACGGTCTCCTCTGCCGGAGCCACCACCGCCCCATGCAGCAGGAATCCTGGGGCTGCAAGCACCTGGATGGTGAAGCGGGCAAAGGGTGCTCTCAGATGGAAGATCTCGCCCTCCACGCCCGTGATGGCGGCGCCCGGCAAACCCACCCAGCCATCACCCTCACCGCTCCGAAGGCTTTGGGCAGGCCAATTCCTTCCGGATAAAATCCTGACCCCCTCCCGTGGGTAGCCACGCCAGGGCTTTCCGGGCAGCACAAATCCCGGCCCGGCATCCCCGAAACGTCCTTGCAAGCGTTGTCGGATGCGCCCCGTCCAGTAGTCGGCGGCAGTATGCGAGTCCCCAAAATGAAGCACCCGAACGACCCGGTCCCCCGGCGCAGCTTCCAGAGCAGCCAAGCCATCCAGGAAGGGACGGAGCGCGTCAGGGTTGACCATGAGGGTTGGGGCTGGGGACTTAAGCTTGGGCTTGGGTCTTGTCCTCGCTTTGGGTGCAGCGGCCGGGAGTACCAGGGAGGCCACGAAGAGCACTGCGATTATGGCGACTGATGTCATGGAATTCCTGGGAGCGGGCGGGATGAATTCACCACTTCGAGCCGAGTTGAGTTGCGTCGAACATCCTGGGGAGTGCCTCAATTCCCGGCATAGGCCGCCGTCTTTTTCTCCACCTTCAGTCCCGGGTAGCGCGTTAGGTCATCCGTGATAATCAGCCTCCCGTTCTCCGCCCTCACCCAATAGAGCCAGTGTTGACGTTCCTCCGGGGCGGGAGCCTGCATTCGCGAGCTGCCTGCGGACGGGACTGCCGCCGAGTAGATGGCGGCCAGATCCTGCCCGGGAAAGAGTGGGCGAAGGACCGCAATGGACAACCGCTCGTACCCGGCTGGGGTCAGATGCAGCAGATCCCGGTTGGCCAGGCCCTCCCGCGCCCAGGAATCGATGGAGCCCTCTCCCCCCATGGCGAGCCGCTGATCCACGAACAGGGCCTTGTGGCGGGCCGCCAGGGACTGCTGGATCGAGATCACGGCATCCAGGTTTGACGAGAGGCCGGTCCGCAGATGCCCGTCCGGAGGTCCCGTGAGCAAGATCCGCGCGTGCGGCGCTGCCTCCGTTAAGCGCAAAAGCAGATTATCCAGGCCCTTCTGATAGGTCTCCGCGAGAAACGGCGCAGTGTTGGCCTCGTTGGTGCCAAAGGAAAGAATGATCAAGTCCGGAGCTTCAGCTCCCAGTTGAGCGCGGAAACTCGAGTCTGGAACCTCCAACATCCATGAGGCCCGAGCACCGTTGAAGGCGACTGGGCTATAGACTAGCCCTGTACTTTTTTCGAGGGAAATTCCGGTCACCTGACACCGTCCCGCGCGAACAATCCTGATCTCCAGTTTCCGGATGGATCCGGTCCGACCACGGGCGAAGGGAACCTCGGCCTGGAACACGGCAGGAGAGCTTGCGAGCCCCTCGAAATCCATAGTGCCAACGATCTTCCCCTCGACCAAGATATGGAGCCTGCCTCCCCCGGGCAGTTGCATCCCGTAGATCCGGATTCGGGTGAATTCACCTTGGACGGTAGCCCATTCCCCTGGAGACGAGGCTTCCATCTGGCCACCAGAAAGGCCTAGTCGCACCGGATTCCTGACACGGGTGGATTTCCGCCATCCAGGGCTGGCCTGGGCCTTCAGGTGAACTCTGGGAAAGACCCAAGGTAGGCCAAAACCAGTACCACCCGATCCACATAGATGATGGAGACGGCCGGCGAAAGAGGCTTGGCCGCTGGGTGCAGCGAGGTGGCTATCCCCAAAGTGCAGGATCCGTACGAGTCCCTGCCCGGCCTTGGCGGAGGCGCACCGCGCGGTGAAGGGCTCGACCCTGGCCGCAGCAGCTAGAGGTATCGCCGCCAAAAAAATCGGCAGAAAGAGGCAACGGATCCACGCAGCAAAAATCATCACTATGGAGCCTTGGTCGTGTGCGGAAGAGGCGCAACAAAAGGATTCAGGCTCGGTAAACCAGGATTGGGCACAGATTCCGCAACGTTGGCCAGAATCAAGTTTGCGTAATGCTCGGTGCCCCCGGTTCGCAGATGGGTGACATCGGAATAGAAACATTCTGGATGGAGGTCCATTGCGCCCTTCCAGTCCAGCAATCTGGCATTGGGATAGCCCTGCACGAGGACCCGCAGGTTCTGGTTCACCTTTTCACAGGCGGGCAGCTTGTCGCTCTTAGCTGTAAGGAAAAGCACGAGCCGCCGGTCTGCCAGGAATTTCATCAAATGGGCGAATTGTTCCTCAGACACGCTGCTGTTGTTTGTCCCCAAGTGAATCACCACCAGATCGCCAAGGCGGCCCTCTGCTTTGTACGCTCGCAACAAGGGGAGTGCATGCGAAAAGGAGCGACACTCCTCGGCGTCGATCACGATCTTTCCCTTGCCTAGACTGGATTCCGCCAGTCGCTTGAGGGCGATGGCGGCACCCTTCATGACCGAATCGCCGATGGCAGTGACACTGGCACCCTTGAGTTCCTCGGGCATGGGTATGACTGAGGGAACCGGAGCCAGCGGTGGCACACCGGCCAGAGGCAACGGTGCAGCTTGCGCCGATGCGGAATTCAGCACCGTCGCCGGAAGGGGCGCGAGGGTTAGGGGCGGGTCGAACGGATTCACCGGCTTGTCCAGCGCCGTTGCCCCCGCCCGAATGGCCGCAGCCACAGGATCCACATACTTGGGGCGGTTCGCCAGGGCCAGTCCACCCACCATGGAGATGCCCACTAGGAGCAGGGTCGCGCCTCGAAAAGCCCACTGGCGCCAGATGGGGGTGTCCGACGAAGTGCCAAGCCATATCAAGAAACCCTGGCTGCGAATGGGCAACTCGATCCAGCGATAAGAGGCCTCGGTGAGGGCGAGAGTAACCAGCACGCAGAGCACCGAGGCAATGGCGCCGCCCTGGTCGGGTCGCAGCAACCGGAACACTGGCCAGTGCCAGAGGTAGAGCCCATACGAGCGCTTTCCCACCCATTCGAGGGGAGTCCAGCTCAGCAGGTTCCGCATCCAGGATGCCGATCGGTTAACCAAACTGAGGAGAATGATCAGAGTGAGGGCATCCACCCCAATGAACCCACCGCGGTAAAGCCAGGGCACCTGGATATCGAGGTTTGCCATGATCACCCCGAGGCCCCCGAGCGCCAGAAAGGCTGCCAGATCCACCACGATCCCAGCCCATCTGGAGGTTCGTTGTGAACCAGGGCGCAGCGCCAAGACCATGGCGAGCAGGGCACCCAGGAGGAGCCCCAGGGCGCGGGTATCGGTGCCGAGGTAGACTCGGTTCAGGCTTTGCGAGGCCAGGAGCGCCGAAGGATTGAAGGGGTCAGCCAACCAAAGGGCCAGGGTACAAGAAACCCCCGCCAGTGCCACTGTTACACCAAGAAGGGTCCAGGTGCGGGTCTTCCGAAAGGCGAGGCAGGCCGCCACCAGGATCGGCCAGGCGAAGTAGAACTGCTCCTCCACGGCCAGGGACCAGAGATGTCGCAGCAGTGGAAGCCCTTGGTCCGCAAAATAGGAACTGCCGCTGAAGATCTGGTACCAGTTTTCGACGTAGAAAAGGGACGCCACAAGATCGGGACGAAACTGGGACGATT
>JFJP01021724.1_pt1 | contig 15909 bp, 13 predicted proteins | sample 431651 | NCBI WGS metagenome assembly JFJP01 (sample SAMN02602958, study PRJNA72255) | Microbial mat metagenome, whole genome shotgun sequencing project. | biome: fresh water; feature: sink hole; material: water; isolation source: purple microbial (photo- and chemosynthetic) mats found in... | reverse complement strand
TGATTTCCGCGCCGTCGAGCAACTCTTTTGTTCCTTCTTGCACCCCGAGAACCCAGGAGAAAATGATCGCTTCGATGGTTCCGAAAAGCAAGAGGCTAAACTGGAATCCCCACAGATCGATCTCGTCGGCGGCCCCGGCGTTGAATCCCCATATTACCAAGAGCGAAAAGAAAAGAGTAATAGCTCCCAATACAGCGATTGAACTTTTGCGTTCCATCCTCAGTTCATCTTCGAGAAAAGAGATTCCCGGTTGAAGGATCGATACGGAAGAGGTGAGTCCGCCGATAAAGAGCAGTACAAACCAGAATATCTGCAAAATGTATCCACTTATGTCGCCCATGTGCGAAAAAATCAGTGGCATTGTGATAAAACCGAGATCCACCACGCCCGCTTTCGCGATATCTGCCGAAGCAGCCGCGCCGAGAATGGCGATTGCCGCGGGAATGACCAGTGTTCCGCCGATGATCACTTCCACCAGTTCGTTGGTAGCGTTGGCGGTGAGACTCGAAAGGGCGATATCCTGTTTTGGTTTTACATAAGAAGCGTAGGTGAGAATGGTTCCGATACCAACAGAAAGGGTGAAAAAAATCTGCGTCGTGGCGGCAAACCATACGTTAATGTCCAGCAGTTTCGAGAAATCGGGGTTCCAGAGATAGCCCATTCCCACAGAGATTCCCGGAAGCGTGAGCACGCGAATCATGAGAATAATACCGAGAATTAGCAAGAGCGGCATCAGTATTTTGGCGGAACGTTCAATGCCGCGACGCACGCCGAACCAGATGATCATAAAATTCATCAAAAAAGTAATAACAAAAAAAATCAGGTGGGAAGGAATGGCGAAAATTCTCATTTCACCTGATAGATACTCACCGAGAAAGGCCGCCATGCTATCGGCACCGACTGCCGCGCGGGAGAGTTCACCGGTGATTCCGTACCAGATAAATCCTAGAAGCCACGATTCGATATAGATGTAGAAAAAGAAAATAAGAAGCGGGCCAATGACTCCCAGTGATCCGAGATACTTTGCGCTCGGATGATCGACAAGGGTGTTAAGAATTCCCGGGCCGGTTCCATGTCCTACTTTTCCGCCGTGACGCCCCAGTGACCACTCCATCCAGGCGAGAGGTATTCCGATAATGATAAAGGCAATAAAATAGGGGATAAGAAAGGCGGCACCGCCATTGGCCGCAACGCGACCGGGGAATACGAGAAAGTTCCCTAATCCAACGGCACTTCCCGCAACGGCGAGAATCACACCTAATCGTGATCCCCAATTTTCACGTATTTTTTCCATACAGTCTCCATTGTGAGAGTATTGATATCTGGTGGAATTGCGTTTTGACAAATTATTCTGTCAAAAAATCGACTAGAGTTGATCGCTCAGCTGTTTTTTTGTCCACGTATTGAACGCCAATTCATCGTCGATCAATTTCTGGACAAGATCATCGAAACTGATGTCGTAGTTCCAGCCGAGTTTCTGTTTTGCTTTTTGGTTGGAACCGTAGATCACTTCGAGGTCAACGGGGCGAAGGAGTTTCTGGTCGATTACCACGTGTTTATCGTAATCCACGTCGAGTTTTTCAAAAACTTTGCGCGCGAATGTCTCAAGCTGTTGCGCTTCGCCTGAACAGATCAGCATATCCTGTGGAATTTCCTGCTGAAGCATGAGCCACATCGCTTCGACATATTTCGGAGCGTAGCCCCAGTCGCGCCATACGTCGAGATTTCCCAAACGAAGTTCGGACGCTTTTCCCTGTTTGATTTTCAGAGCCGTTTCGATAATCTTTTTGGTGACGAAATTTTTTCCGCGAAGAGCCGATTCGTGATTGAACAACACGCCACACACAGTGTAGAGTCCGTAGGCTTCGCGGTAGTTTACGGTGATCCAATGCCCGGTTGCTTTTGAAATACCGTAGGGACTGACCGGGTGAAATTCGAAATCTTCCGTGACAGGAAGGCTCTCTTTGCGAACGCATCCGAACATTTCCGAGGACGATGCCTGATAGAATTTCGTTGCGGGGCTGACCGAACGGATCGATTCGAGAATGTTGAGGACGCTGGAAACATTGAATTCGATGGTGTTCTGCGGTTGCGCAAACGATACGCCGACGGAACTTTGCGCCACGAGGTTGTAGAACTCGTCTGGTTTGTGTTTTTCCATGAGATACATAATGTTGAAAATATTGCCCACGTTGTAGGTAATTAGTTCAATCTTGTGACGAATCCCCAAGTATTCGAGGTTTTGAAGATGTTCCATACTCGATTCGCGCAGCAAACCAATGACGCGATACCCTTTTTGTATGAGCAGGTCTGCGAGATACGATCCATCTTGACCGTTTACACCGGTGATCATTGCTGTTTTCATTGTGCTCCCTTATGATTTGAAATTATTCGGGATGCCAGAGCGAGGAATCCTTCGGCGGTGTTGTCCCAACCGAATTTGTTCGACCACTCGAGCGCATTGTGAGACATGGTATCACGAAGTGTGGCATCTGTCATCAAAAGAGTCAATTTATCCGCCAGTTGCTGAATATTCCCATTTTCTACAAGGAATCCAGAGTAGCCATCGCTGATTGAGTTGCGCACGCCTTCCACGTTGTATCCCACCACAGGAACCGCTCCGGCATTGGCTTCAATGACCACAATTCCCCATCCCTCTTTTTCTGAAGTAATGGCGAATGTCCACGCTTTTGAACACCAGTGCCCTTTTTCTTCTTCGGAAATAAATCCGAGAAACTGCACCGATTGTTCTATTCCCAAGCTCTGTACAAGCTCTTTGAGTCGCGGTTCATCGTCGCCTTTTCCAGCGATAGCCAGTTGTGCGTTGGGAACCTTTTTGAGCACTTCCGCAAAGGAGAGAATCACGTGATCGACTCGTTTGTATTTTTTCAGTCTTCCAAAATAGAAGAGCGTTGGCGTTTCGGATTTGGCGAAAGGATTTTGGTTTTCCATGAATTGGCGATCGATCCCGCAGTAGGCGATGGTCAAATCTTTGTTGCCGTAGCGTTCGATAAGCTCCGATTGATCACTCTCGGCAATGAGGAGAAGCGGGGTCTGTTTGTATGCCTTGAGCAGTTGCTTTTCCATGAGATAGACATACGAAGCGGGGAGTGGATTCAGCTCTTTAAATAGGCTAACTCCGTGAATGTGATAGTGAATTCCCATGAGCGGAACGTTTTTGATATAGTTGGGAGTTGCTAGAGGAATTTTCGACATAACATCAACCACAAGATCGTATCCGACTTTAGAAAAGCGCTTTTTCCACGCTTTTTTGAATGTAAAGTTGAACAGAAAGTTATTTGGAATACGGTGCACCGTGTAGCCGTTGATCACTTCTGTTTCTGGAGCTCCTTCGTAGAGCGATGCCACGAAATCCACATCCCAATCCGCCGGTTTCCGTTTGAGAATTTCATCAATGTAGACTTCCGCGCCACCCGCTTCAGGGTTTTTGATACAGCGCCAATTGATTACTAATACTTTCATGGAAAAGCCCGTCGTTAATCGGTTGTAGTTTCACTATTGCTATGGTGATATGAAGTGCGGAGAATTTGCCGGAGAAAATAATAGATGCCCTGTTCAAAATCGATGATAATCAACAGTGAACAGGGCTTTGATAGATTACTGACGAATTGCGATTTTCCCCGTCTGAGAAACGGAGGCGTTGCGGATTTCGTAGATATAGGTTCCCGCCGCCACACCGCGAAGTGAAATTGGCGTGGCGATCGAAGCAGATTCAAACGATTTGCTCAAGATTAAACGTCCGCGCAGGTCGAACAGTTCTACTTTCGTCGAACCGATTGCGCCGGAAATGTTCAGTTCTAATGATTCATTCTCTCGCTGAGTCACTCGAACAACCTGAACTGCTCGCGGTTGACGAGGAGCGTCTTTGCTCTTTTCTGCGAGACTTACCGCGCTGTCCACGTTGATTTTACCCGCCCCCCAACTCACACTGCCTGAAACGGGAATCACTTCGGCGATGGAATCGGTACGAGCACTCTGTTTGAGTATTTTTTTGATTTCCATCGGTGTTAGTTCTGGATTTGCTTCGAGCATAAGCGCTACAGATCCCGTGACAAAGGGCGCCGCCATTGATGTTCCTGAAATTCCGCCATAAGGGAACGTGTGATTATTAAAGGGAACAGTATCCTTAATCAGTTTTGCAAAGTGGTCGTCGGTGACATTGCTACGAAATGCAGAGATAATCACATCTCCTGGTGCCGTGATATCCGGCTTGATTCTTCCGTCCACTGTGGGACCGACACTAGAAAAGGGTGCCATTTCTCCTTCAGTTACTCCGTGAGCGTATGACTCGTTAAAAAAAGTATTGATAAATGAAGTTTTAGACGTAAATGCTCCAACGGAAATGGTCGCTCGTCCCGTTCCACCGATCTCGCCGACAGTATATGCCGAGTCGCCGGGTGTAAACGTTCCATTGTTGCTGTGAAATCCTGGGTGTCCATCGGTGTTTCCCATAGCAGACCAACCATGAACAGTTCCGCGGGGAGCTACAATGACCAAAACGGGAATAAGTGACAAATTAGGAGTGAGCGGTGTGGTCGATGTCAACTGGAGGACCATTTCCGGTTTGCCGTTCAGTGGTGAAGCCGCTTGCCCAAAGATAGCCCCTTCTACCGAAATCCCGTTGTTGCTTACGGTAAACTCTTTATACCCTTCGGATTCGAGTTTGGAAATCGAAAACAGGTTGCTCTGCGCAACGCGGGTTGATCCGCTGTAGAGTTCTACCTGAACTGAAAAGTCGAGTTTTTCATCTCCCCAGAGTGAAAGCTGCTGAAGTCCCGTTGTTTTATCGCCATATTTAGGAATAGTCATGGCTGAACGAAAAGTATTCGTGCCAGCAAAGTCAGCCTTGATATGGGCCTGATCCGACCGTTCGTTTCCCGCTGATCCGACGACAATACGGCCTTTTCCGGTGAGTGACTCGATGATTCGATCGATCGCCGATGTTCCATCGTGAGGCCCGTAATGACTTCCTAAACTCAAGTTGATTACCGCCGGTTTATTCACCGAGTCGGCGTAATCGAAAATCCATTTTATTCCATCGGCAATCCCGTTGTCGTACCAGTTCGTTGATACAAAAACTAATTCCGATTCGGGAGCAACGCCGAAGTACATACTGTTTCGCGAACCACCGGCAATTCCTGCTACATGAGTTGCGTGAAGTGTATTTTTTGAAAGATCACCTTTTTGTGCTAAAATTGCCGATGATGATGAACTGATAGCACCGTAGGGAAAAAGTTTTGGTGTTAAACCTGAACCATTTTGGTCCCACACGCGTGAAATTCTGAGTTTATTGTTCGTGTCAAAAAATGCGGGGTGTTCATATTCAAATCCACCATCGATAATACCAACAATGACGCCGGTTCCGCTGTAGATTTTGGATAGATTTTCACCGGAATAGACGTGAATTGCTTTGCCGGATGTGCGCGCATTGTCCATGGCTGGGAACACTTTGCGAGCTGGCTGGAATTGAACTATCCCAGAGATAGAATCGAGTTCGTTGAGCAGTTCAAAGGGTATTTCCACCGTGAGAAATGTGTCAGTGCGGGTGAAAATGGATCCTCCTCGGGAAATAAACTGATTATCATCGAACGTATTGTTGATGATCATTGTGCCGGAAATTTTTCCTGAACTAGCGCGGGCGCGAACCTGCTGTTCAGTTTCGTGAAATGAGTATCCTTTGGTGAGTGCAATGGCATCGGGAGAGAGCACCGCGGCGGATAGTGTGAGTGGAAAGAGAATGGATATAATTCTTTTTAGCATAGATAACTCCTATACGATGTTGTAATATCAGTACTGAATATACCTCTTTGCCTTTTCAATGTTCTGTTTCAACGGAGAAATTCCATCACGTGATTCAATTTTAGTTGATGAGCACTGCGAAATTATTCGATTTGTCACGGTGGGGCCGATTCCGGGAATGCGCAGAAGTTGTTCTTTGGTCCCACGATTGATGTTAATCGGAAACTGTTCTGGATGCGCATCTGCCCAAGCCTGTTTGGGATCGGTGCCCTGAGAAATATTTCCTTTGCTTTTAGGTGGGATTTGGTTTGATTTGAAACCGTAATGCCGCATGAGATAATCGACATGATAGAGCCGATGTTCGCGATCGAGTCGATCAGATGGCGATGCTTGGGGCTTCTCTCCAGGAAGATGAACAGCCCCCGCTCAAGCTTGATAGGCTGAAAAGAAGTGCCGATGGAGTCTCAATCGTTGGTAGATTCCTGCCATGTACGAAATCAATTCGCGATCGGTTTCGTTTGAAGCTCCTACCACAAATTGCGTGGTAAAGGAGACTTTGGCTCCGTTCTCTTTTGCCTATATCAGCGAAGAGATCAGTTTCATGGGTGCGATTACGTCGTTGGGATAGGATTTTTTCTGCGACAGTAGCGAAAAATGTTTTTCACCGGCTGTTTCGATGTTCAGCGACACTGCTGATGCAAGATTCACCGCTTCTGTGATTGCGCCATCGCTTGCTCCGGGAAGAATTTTGATGTGAATATACCCGTTGTATTGTTCTCTATAGCGACGTATTCTCATATGCTAATGAGTTGTTCCATCGAATAATCACCGTTGCATGTGAATCCCGAACTGATAAAAATGGCGTTTACTTTTCTCGTCCGTCGATACTCTAGAAAGAGTTTCACAACCTCTTTGGACGTGAGCGAACAGCGGCATAAATCGCGTTCACTTCGCAGTGGGCAATAGCCACAATCGCTGGAACAGATGTTTGAAATCAGGGTTCTAAATCGAGCTGTTCGTTTCCCATTGGGAAGTGTTACCGGATATATCCACTGACCATTGGAACCGCGCGTTCGTCCTTTTCTGTTGGCACCCACACTGCACGCCCCCAAAAGATCATACTTGCTCTGATCTACCAAGGTGATCAGTTTTATTCGGTCGATTGTAAACGAACAATTGCAGATATCTGTTTCCCTGTGTTTATGTACAGTGTGAAAAGTGCTGGTTGTGTAGTTGTATGTCCACTATGTGTTGTTCGATGGGAATCACAATAGAATTCGTTTAAATGGAATAATTATAATCGAATTGAACTAAGGAATGAGTTGCAATGCTCGTAGGTTATGAATCATTTTACTACACTGTAACAGATTGGAAAGATTGGATAGTATGATAATAGTCAAAGACCTTCTCCTCTGGGGAACGAAAAATGAACTGCTGGTCGATCATTTTTCTTTTCATTGTGACGAGCGTGAAAAAGTGGTTCTCACAGGGCCTTCGGGGTGTGGGAAAAGTTCAGTGTTGCGCACACTTCTCGGCGGATTTGAACGTTGGAGCGGTTCGGTAATGATCAATGGAATCGAGTTGTCCGCCAAAACTGCCGCAGCAATTCGCGCGCAAATCGCTTACGTTCCTCAAGAACCGCCCTTGCCTGAAGGAACCGTTGAACAGTTTCTTGCGGGAATGCAAAAATGGAAATCTCATCGCTACAACAGCGAAATCAAAAAGAATCAGATTAAACTTATCGAAACCTTTTTCGACGATGCGCTAATAATCGAAAAAGATACATCGATTCTTTCCGGCGGCGAACGCCAACGACTTGCATTGGTGGCGGCACTTTCACTTCAGCGGCCTATACTTCTCGCAGATGAAATTACTTCCGCTCTTGATGAACAGAGCCGGTCGCGCGTTCTCGATTATCTGTTGAAAATGCCAATCTCCCTCATTTCAGTTTCCCATGATTCCATTTGGATTGATCGATGCAACCGATCTATTCCCATGAGCATTTTAGGAGGTTCCAATGGGTGACACTCTTCTCATTCCTATCAGTAGTGTTTTGCTATTTCTATCGCTACTGTTTATTCCGGCACTGATCATTTCAGTTCGTAGCCTTCGTCTTGCCAAAGATCTGTTAGTCAGTGTATTGCGTATGATCGTACAACTCATGCTAGTGGGAGTGTACCTTCAATTTCTCTTTGAAAAGAACTCGCCGGTGATCACTATTCTCTGGGTGATTGTTATGGTGATTATTGCAAACAGTGCTATAATTCAGCGAGCCGGTTTGAAACGACGGATTCTCTTTTTGCCTGCCTTCGCGGCGAGTCTCATTGTCACGGCGGTGGTTTCAGTGCTGATGCTTCTCACAGTGGGAGTGACGCCGTTGTGGGATGCGCCTTATTTGATTCCACTCGTTGGAATGGTTTTGGGAAATGTCCTTCAGGGAAATGTGATCGCTCTCGATCGCTTTTATGCTTCTCTCAAAAAGGAACGGTCGCTGTACGAACTGATGCTTTTCAACGGTGCATCACGCAATGAAGCACTGGCACCATTTCGCGAACGGGCCGTGCGAGCGGCGATTTCACCGGCCATTGGCGGGATGATGACCATGGGGTTAGTATCACTTCCGGGGATGATGACCGGTCAGATTCTCGGCGGAACAATTCCTATCGAAGCGATCAAATATCAATTGGTGATTATGACGGCGATTTTCCTATCGCTCTTTTTCTCCATTGTGGTGAATCTCATGGTAACACCACTTCGCTCATTTACTCATTACAGCGTTCTAAAGTCTGATCTCTTTCAGTAGTTTATTGATTTATCTGTGCAAAAAGGTGGCTTTTAGGGCCACCTTTTTGCGTATAAAACGGAGTGTCAGTTCATTTGATCGTGGGTTGTACAATACCGTATTTGCGATAAATTGGAGCCAGTGTGCCGTTTTTCAAGAGTTTTGTAAACATGGCGTTATACCGTTCAACAAATTCAGGTTTAACACTTTTCTTGCTGAAAATGAGATGAATTCCTCCGGCAGGTGGCAAATCTATTCTGCGGAGTTTTATCTCTCGTTCTTGTTCAGAAAATTGATAGTTCGCAGTGGCCGTTTCCATAATAAACGACGAGACTCTTCCTGTGCGAACCATGGCGATTAGCTGAAGTTGGCGTTCGATAAGCGGTAGTTCCTTTGGTTTGAACGCGGTGGTCAAGATTGAATCAATCGCTTTGCCGTAATAGTACCCTTTGTTAATTGTCGGTTTGATTTTTCCACTACAGAACTGTTTGTACAAAGCACTGTCCGATAGATGATCATTTTGCGGCGTCCGAATCAAATAGAGTGCAAATGATTCATAGCGGTAGGGTAGCGTATAGTGCGAAAACTTAGCACGAGCTACAGTGTGACCAGCTCCGCGAACCGCATGGATGCGACCAGCTTCGAGCATGTGCAGTTGATTTTCCCACTCTGCCGCCTGAAGTGTGAATGAACAGGCCATGGAATCGAGAACAGTGGTGACGATTTCGTAATCACTTCCTCCGTGCTTACCATTCTTATCCACGGTGTGATACGGCGGCCAATCAGCATGACCGATCACGATTGATTCGGCGTTGATTTGAAAGGTTATCAGTGCTAGTAGTAGTATGAGCTGTTTCACGAATCCCCCTTAGAAACGTTATTGGTAGTCGTAAATATTCAATACTATACAATATCAGTATTGAAGTATACTATGGTGATTACAGATATTTCAAATCTTTATTTTTGTAATCGCGAGCACCATCGCGCATCAGTTCCAACAGAGCCAGATAATTTGCATAGCGATCATCACTGATTTCATACGCTTCAACTAACTCTTTTACGGCGCAACCCGGCTCGTGTTCGTGCATGCAGTTCCCGAATCGACACTCTTTGGCAGCTTCTCCGATCTCGTGAAAATGGTACATCACTTGAGCTGGATCGATTTTAGGCATTTTCATCATAGAAAATCCCGGCGTGTCAGCCACGTAGCCGCTTCCGTCGTCAAAAGTGAGCAGTGTGGTATGAGTGGTGGTGTTTTTACCACGGGATATAGATTCAGAGAGTTCATTGGTGATAAATTCACGGTGAGGAAACAGTTTTGACATGAGCGAACTCTTGCCCACTCCCGAAGGCCCGGCGAACACGGTTAATTTGTCGCGGCAGATCTCTCGGATATCTTCTACCGTTTCGGGAAGATTCATGGAAGTACAGGTCACTTCGTAACCGATTTCCCGATACTCGTCGGCGATAGCTTCTAGATCTTCGCGATCCTCTTCAGAAAGAAGGTCAATCTTGTTGAAAATCATTTTTACGGGAATTTCGTTCACCGAAGCGGCAAAGAGAAAGCGATCGATATAGCTGAACTCCAGTTCCGGTTCGGCAAAGCAGTTTATGAAAATGACCTGATCGATATTGGCCACGAGCGGTCGGGGCAGTTCATTGGTTCGCTTTTCCACAGAACGGATAATTGCTTCAGATTTTTCAGCGTCGAACAGATCGATGGTCACAAAATCGCCCACCGCCAGCCGTTTATGGTTTTTGCGAATCACCCCTTTGAGCACCGCTTTGACCTGACCGGTTCCGGGAATATCCACGACATAGTAGTTTTTTCGTTCCTCGACAATGCGGAACCGTTCCATTTGTACCTCGCTGAGTTATCTGGCGCTGAAAATACGTTTCTTCCACGACTAAACAGTAGCTTATGTTCCAAAGGAGTATCAGAACCGTACTTTGGAACTACACTTCAGGTTCCATTGCCCATTTCACCGCTTTTTGTGGGATGAAAAAGAACTCTTTCCCGTGCAAAAATTAGGATATAGATTGTCAATCTATTATTTTTGCTCGATTTTTTTACAACAGGGAGAGCTTGTGCCAGTTTTTTCAAAACATTTTGACGCTATTACGCCTTCATCGGAAACGTGTTACTTCCTATGCACCCGGCCATGACAAAACGGATGCTCGCGCTGAGTGCGCCCGAAAGTCCGTTCAAGGATGGGGTTGTTCGCTACACTTCGACCCGCGGTTTCGAAGAGACCAACGACGCTTACATGAATATCCTTCGTGCCAGTGACTGTTCCACCGAGGGGCTTTTCTGCCAAATCACCAATGGAGGAAGTCAGGCCATGAGTCTTGTAATTCTCGGTGTGTGCGGCGATGCCGGAACCGAGGACAAACCACTTCTTCTTATCGATGCGGCCTATACCAACTATGCATCGCTCGCTCGCCGACTTGGGCGCGCCACTGTTTCGGTTTCACGCGAACTGAAAGACAACGGTTCATTCGAACTCCCTTCGCTGGATATTATTGAACAGAAAATCAAGGATACCAAACCGAACGCGCTGGTGGTGATTCCTTACGACAATCCAACGGGCCACTACTACGATCACGAAACCATGATCAAACTGGCGAAACTCTGCGTGGAACACGATATGTGGATCATCTCCGACGAAGCCTATCGCGAACTTCACTTTACCGGACAAGCCACCAGTTCTATCTGGAAAATCAGCGAATCCGAAGTGCCGGGAATCAGCGGTCGTAGAATCAGCATCGAATCAGCTTCAAAAGTGTGGAACGGCTGTGGCCTTCGCATTGGAGCACTTATTACCGATAACGAACGGTTTTCGGAACAGGCTGTGGCAGAAAACACGGCGGAACTCTGTTCTCCGGCGATCGATCAGTACATTTTCGGATCCTTGGCTCACGAATCAAAAGCGGATCTGAACGGTTGGTTTGATCAACAGCGCGACTACTATCGCGGCATCCATGAAGTATTGATAGATGCGCTCAAGGAAGAACTGCCGGGGCTGATCGTCTCAACTCCTGATGCATCGATCTATTCTGTGGTGGACGTGCGCAATTTGGTTGATCAGTTCGATGCCAACGATTTCGTAAAATTCTGTGCCACACAGGGAAAAGTGACTATGGATGGCGGAGAATACACGCTTCTTGTGGCGCCAATGGCTGGGTTTTATACGGTGAAGTCCGGCGAAAAAAATCCCGGCGATTATCAGATGCGTATTGCCTATGTGGAATCTCCTGAAAACATGAAACGGGTTCCACATCTCTTTGCGGAACTGTTCAAGCAGTATACGTCGAAATAAGTTTTGGCGATTGTGTCATGTAAGGCTTCTCGATTTGGTTCGGGAAGCCTTTTTTTGTTCACAAGTCACTATTGATCTCTGTTTACGGCGGATTCGGTTTAACTGAAATCAATGTTGATTCTGCTTGTGACGTGGCCGATTTGCCCCAAATCAACATTGATTTTGCTTGCGCCGAGGTCTTTTCATGGGAAATCAACATTGATTTTGCTTGCCGGAGGTCGGTTCATGGGAAATCAACATTGATTTTGCTTGCCGGAGGTCGTTTTATGTGCGATCAATGTTGATTGCCAATTCTGTCAGCCCACATCGGGGATGAGCGTCACTACTTTTGACCTTTGGAATCTTCAATTCGCATACAATGAGCCGCGAATATTGCAACAGTGGAGAGTAGTATGGCTCCTCCAAGCAGATAAAAACCTTTCTGCAAAGGCATTTCTGAATTGAAAAGTGAAGCCATCAAAGTAATTACCCAAACAAGTACCTGTGTAGCAGAAATCCAACGTGGCCAGGCTCGACCTTTCAATGCCGTAAATGTGAAAAATGGTGTACCCGCGACACTTAATGCAGAAATTGCTTGAAACAATTTCCACATGAAAGCAGGGAAATCGGCAAAGGTTAGCACCAAGTATTTAAATTCCCCGATACTTAATATTGGATATATGATACCTGTCCAAAGTGGGACTTCCCCGATAAAACTACCCCCGAAAGTGTCTTGAAACAAGGCGTAAGCGAAAAGCAGTACAGATATAATGCTTAGATATATGAGTATCAAAGGTCCTTTTTCCATTGTGTCTCTTTTGTTCAATTTAAACTAACGCCGGTTGAGCATGGATTTGGCGATGTTCCGAATCTTTTTGGTTAGACCATGTTCGACAAACCAGATAAGATAGTCGCGGGTGAGTCCATTCATTTCGAAGACTTTTTCTTGAAGAACTTGATCGTCCGTTGTTTGAAGGAATGTAAATAGTTCATCCGTGAGCGGTTGGTTTTTCAGTTTCCGAAATCCGAGTTCCCGAAGAGTATACTTTTTGATATCCGTGTCATAGTATTCCGGTGAATCGAGAAGGAAGTTCAACTGGTCATCGGTCAGGATTTTCGAGCAAACCATACCGATAATCCGATTCGTTTGAAGAGTTCCGCCCAGTGAATCTTTGATCCCACAGATCTGTTTGAACAGGGAATCGCTCATCAAATCAGTTCGTTGAAGGAACCGTGTGAATGCTTGGTAGCGGTAGTGTTCTTGATTTTTGTCATCAGAGAGAATGAACTCTTCATTTTGAATGCGAATTTCTTCTTCGGTGACTATTCCTGTTTCGATCCATTCCGAGGAGTAGCCGAGAATTTCCATATCAATCGTTTTCATTATTTCCAACACCTATTTCAAAAAGAGATAAAAATGAATCATAATCGCGGTATCATGCGAATATCCCGTCAGCCCACATCGGGGCCGACCTACAGGAACGGGTGACCGACTTGTATACCGTGGAATCGATGGATCATTTCCACACAATTTCCGAGGCCTTCGACCTCGGCTGGGATAAACCAGACCTTTGGCCCTCAATATCAAATCCCATTTTGCCAATCCCGTCGGCCCACATAGGGGCCGACCTACAGGAACGGGTCGCCGATTTTCATTTCGTTTTGTCGTTTAATCGATTAATCGTTTCGGCATTTTTCACACCATACTCCCCGGATCGACATCGATCTTGTACCGAACCGGTTCGTTTTTGACCGACGGAAACTGTTTCATAACCTGAGCCACGGAATCCCGCAGAACCGTGTGGGTTTCGCACTTGATAATGACGGCGAATCGATACTCATCATGAGATTTTTTCACCAGTGTTTCCGCGGGGCCCAGAATCTCCAGAACCGGATAGTTACGCAAGAATCCGGCGATCTGATTCGCCCGCTTGAGCGTGGCCGATTCATCTTTGCCGATGAACACTATCCGAACCAGCCGACGAAACGGCGGATAGCCCGCATCGGCACGATCACCGATTTCCGATTCGTAAAATCCTTTGTAGTCGTGTTTTGCCGCCAGAGCAACCGCCGGAACATGGGGCGACATGGTCTGAACCACCACGGTTCCCTTGTGTGCATCTCTTCCCGCCCGACCAGCCACCTGCGTGAGCAGCTGAAACAGCCGTTCCGAAGCACGAAAATCCGGAAGCGTCAGTCCCGTGTCCGCCTGAAGAACTCCCACGAGCGTCACATCGGGGAACGACAATCCCTTGGCGACCATCTGCGTGCCAAGCAGAATGTCCGCTTCACGACGGGCGAACATTCCCAAAAGATCCGCGTGCGAACCTTTGCGGCTCGTCGTGTCCTGATCCATGCGGATCACGCCGGCGGTGGGGAACAGTTCGCGAAGCTGATCTTCAACCTTCTGAATTCCATAGCCATTATACTGCATCTCTTCGCACCCGCACGCTTCGCATTTGTAGTTCGGATGGGACCGGTATCCGCAGTGATGGCACCGGATTTCATCGCCGGAACGATGGTAGATCAGATTGACCGTGCAGTGCGGACACTGGCGAATATGACCGCAGGTTCCGCAGGCCAGCGACACCGCGTATCCCCGCCGGTTCAAGAGCAGAATGATCTGTTTTCCTTCGGCGAGCGTGGAAGTGATTCGGTTGCGAAGTTCCCGCGAAAAGGGCGACCAGTTGCCGGACGCTCGTTCGCGGTTCATGTCCACCAGCGTGACCACGGGAAGTTCCGCGTTTCCGAACCGGTTTTTCAGTTCGATATAGATGAATTTTCCTGCCTGAGCGTTGAAATATGTTTCCATGGCCGGCGTTGCGGTTCCCAAAACGGTGATCGCTTTCTGGAACTGACCACGCATAATTGCCACATCGCGAGCGTGGTAGCGAGGTTCTGGATCGGCCTGTTTGTATGAGCCGTCGTGCTCTTCGTCCACCACGATCAGCCCCGGATCAGGCATGGGAATGAGGATCGAACTCCGCACGCCGATCACCAGCTTGCGTGAACCGTTCACGACCTGTTCGACAGAATCGCGTCGTTCCCCTTCGGACATTCGCGAATGCATAATCGCTGCGGGAACGCCCAGTGCGTGAGTGAACCGGCTGATCGTCTGAGGCGTGAGCCCGATTTCCGGCACGAGAATGATCACCCCGCGACCTTCGGCGAGGGTTCGGCGAGCCAGTTCGATATAGATGTAGGTCTTGCCGGAACCGGTGACGCCGTGAATCAAAAACGGTTTGGTCGGATTTTCCCGATCCGCCCAGATCTGTTCCACTACGGCGAGCTGTTCTTCCGAAAGGGTTCCGGAAAGCGTCCCTTCGGAGTAGGAACTGTCGATCGATTCGCGAATCTCCGTGGTTACCGATTTGACCAGAACGCCCAGTTTGACCAGCGTAGTTTTCATGCTCGCCGAAACGCCGCGATCTTCCAACTCTTTGGTGGTCATCGGTTTCCCTCTGCGATCCAATTTCTCCACGGCTTGACTCTGTTTCGCCGTCAATCCCGAAGGAATCGTCGTGGCGAGACTGAACAGACTCACCTCTTTCGCTTTCATGTCCGCGATTGATTTCTTGATAATCGGCTTGAACACCGTGGCGATCGTGGTGTGGTAGTACGAAGCAATCCACTGATAGAGCGTGATCAGCGATTCGGAAGCACGGTTCCACCCTTCACTTTTGATCGCCAGCACCGGCTTGAGATTCGGGTAGGGCGAACTGGATTTAATCTCCATCACCACGCCCCAGAGTGTTCGACTGCGAAGGTTCACCTGAACCGGCATGCCCCGACGGATCGATCCGGCGAGATGGTCAGGGATCAGGTAGTCGTAGACTCCATCGATTGTTATTGGGAAAGCGACTGTTGCGACCATTAGTTCTTACTTTTCTTTAACGGTGGATAATCGGAAGGATCCAAACCCTTCAACCCTGAATCTGCGGATACTTTTTGATGCAATACCTTTTTCATTTTTCCATTAACCAGTTTTGTGTGTTCGAGTAAGATATATGGCTTCTCCTCATACCCAATGGTATCACAACCAATACTTGATACTTTAGAAAATACTAA
>JFJP01034781.1_pt1 | contig 15910 bp, 12 predicted proteins | sample 431651 | NCBI WGS metagenome assembly JFJP01 (sample SAMN02602958, study PRJNA72255) | Microbial mat metagenome, whole genome shotgun sequencing project. | biome: fresh water; feature: sink hole; material: water; isolation source: purple microbial (photo- and chemosynthetic) mats found in... | reverse complement strand
CCATGGACGACGACCTGATGCGCCTCTTCGGTGGCACCAACCTCAAAGGGCTCATGATGAAGGTGGGCATGAAGGAAGGCGAGCCGATCTACCACCCCCTGCTCAACAGGACAATGGAGAACGCCCAGAAGCGCGTCGAGGAACGAAACTTCGACATACGCAAGCACCTGCTCGAGTACGACGATGTGCTCAACCAGCAGCGCAAATTCATCTACGACCAGCGCGACACCATAGTCAAGGACAACGACCTGGCAACCCGCATCGTCGGCGCAGCCAGGGAAATGCTCGAGGTGTTCCTCCAGCAGTACGAAGACGGTCTCAAGACCGACCAGAAGGCTGCCTATGCCTCGCTGCAAGACAACCTCAAGACCAGCTTCGGTTTCGTGCTGCCGTTCAAGTCCGATGCTCCCGAAGCCAGAAAAGTGGATGACCTGCGGGCCACGGCAACCGCGGAACTGGACCGCGACCTCCAGGAAAAGCTGGCGATGGCCGGACAGGCCAACCTAAACCACTTCCTGCGATGGAAGTACCTCTCGGCGATAGACCAGAAGTGGCTTGATCACCTTGAGAACATGGAAGCGCTCCGCGAGGCCGTGTACCTGCGTCACTATGCGCAGAAGAACCCGCTCCTGGAATACAAGCTTGAAGGCTTTGAACTCTTCGAGGCAATGATAGAAGACATTCGAAAAACGGTAGCGAGCACCCTGTACCTCGTACGCATACAGACCCAGGAAGAACGTACCATACGGCCGATCGTAACGGGCGGAGAGACGCGGCACGACGAGATGGGGCAGTTCAGTGGCGCTGGTGCGGGAGCCCAGGCCGCGAGCGCGGCAAAGGCCCAGGCCTCATCCGGGGCCATGGCCCAGGCTGCCGCTCCGAGGAACGTCACCGTGGTAAGGACCTACCCCAAGGTGGGCCGCAACGACCCCTGCCCCTGCGGCTCCGGCAAGAAGTACAAACACTGCCACGGCGCCTGATATACGGCCTGGTATACAGCTTGGTTTACATTTTTGGCACAGAGCCACAGAGAAGTAAAAGAAAGCGACTAAAAAAGATAGGATTTTTTGCACAGAGACACAGAGCGGAGAATATGAGTTGAATATAGAAAAAGAATTTTGCACAGAGCCACAGAGAAGACGAGGGGAATATAAGGGATTAAGAAGGAAAAGAGGTTTAAAGCTAATTTTCTTTCTTCCTCTTTTCTTTCTTCCTCTTTTCTTTCTTCCTCATCTTCTCTGTGGCTCTGTGCCCCAAATTCCAAAAATTCTTTCTTCCTCTACTCATCTTCTCTGGGGCGCTATGTTCAAATCCGTGAATAAGGCATTCCATGTCGCTTAATTGGCGGGAAATTGAGGTTGTGCTTTCGGAGCTGGACCTCGTGGGTGCCCAGATACAGAAAATCATCCAGCCGTCCTACGACACGCTGGTGCTGTCGTGCTACAAGCCGGGTGTGGCTACTGAGTTGCTGTTCTGTGTGGCGCACGGCGCATGCCGCCTGCATGCCACCACGACGCTGGTACCCAAGGCCGAGAAGCCGCAACGGTTCATGGAACTGCTGCGGGCCCAGGTTCGCGGCGCCCGCATCGAATCAATCGAACAGCTGGGCAGCGAGCGCATCGTAAGAATGCGCATTGGCCATGATGACGGTGAACGCCTGCTGTACGCCCGCCTGTGGTCAGGCGCGGCCAACATCATCCTGTGCAAGCCAGACGGCACCATCGTCGATGCGCTCGCGCGCAAGCCATCAAAAGGCGAACTGAGCGGTGGTCACTATGCACCTGTAGCAGGGGGCGCACCACCCCGCGAGTTTGTCGTACGGGAACTGCCCGGTGACGGTTCGTTCAACACCCGCATCGATGCGTACTACGCCGAACATGGCTCCGAACTTTCCCGGGTGGCGCTGCTGGAACGGGCTCGAAAGTATTTCATGCAGAAGCGGGAGCAGCTGGACACGAGACTGGCCGCTCTGGAAAAAGCCGCAGCCGAGTATGCTGATGCCGACAGATACCGGGAGCTTGGCGACATCCTGATGGCAAACCCGGTTGCCGCATCCGATGGAAAGACCGTATCCGCTGATGATTTCTACCGCGGTGGCGAGGTGCTCATACGCATCGATCCCACAAGAAGCATCATCGAGAACGCGCGTACCTACTACGAAAAATCAAAGAAAGCAAAATCCGGTGCGATCGAGACAGTGGCAGAACTCGAAGAACTGAAGCTCTCGATTGACGTATTGGAAGCTGACCGGACAAAGCTGGAAGCTACTGAAAACCCCTATACCATACGCGCCTGGCTGGCCAGACGCCGTACATCGACACTGGAGGCTCCCAAGCGATTCCCCGGGCTGTCCCTTGAACGCTCAGGCTGGCTCATCCTCATTGGAAGATCCGCAACAGAGAACGACGTGCTCCTGCGCCGCCACGTACGGGGGAATGACCTGTGGTTCCATGCCCGCGACTACTCCGGTTCGTACGTATTCGTCAAAAACAAGGCTGGCAAGACTGTACCACTGGAAATAATGCTGGACTCTGGAATGCTCGCGCTGTACTACTCCAAAGGCCGGTCATCGGGAGCCGGAGACATCTATTACACCCAGGCCAAATACCTGCGGCGCGCGAAAAACGGCCCCAGGGGACTCGTCATCCCCACACAGGAGAAAAACCTGCGTGTAAAAATCGACGACGCTCGGATACGCGAACTGAGGCGCCTCATAGGCAAGGACGAGGACTGACGGCCTCCCGTCAATTCTTGGTTGCCTCCACCGGTGCTTGCGGCGCGCGGGACGACTTGACTATTTTAACGAACAACAACCCGTCCTTCTCCTTGACCCTGGCGGTTGCACCCGGCAGGCAAGACCCCTCGATGATCGTGGCCGCTATGGGATCCTCGATCAGCTTCGTTATGAGCCGCCTCATGGGTCTGGCTCCGTACGCCTCGTCGTAGCCTTCTTCGACGAGCCTGTCCACAGCCTTATTTTCCAGTTCCAGCGATACGCCCCGCTCGGCAAGCCTGCGCCGCAGACGGGACAGCTCGAGTCCCAGCACGGCGCGCACCTGGTCCTCGTCCAGCGGATGGAACACCACCACCTGATCCACACGGTTGATGAATTCTGGATTGAACAGCCGCTTGAGTTCCGCAAGGGCCGCTGATTTTACCGCCTCGTAATCGAAACGCCTGGCCTCCGCACCGAAACCAAGCCTTGAACCGCGTATCAGGTCACGGGTGCCGGCATTGCTCGTCATGATGATGACGCAGTTGCGGAAAGATACGGCATGCCCCAGGTTGTCGCGAAGTTCCCCTTCCTCAAGCAACTGCAGCAGCAGATTGAAGACATCCGGGTGGGCTTTTTCTATTTCGTCGAACAGTACCACGCTGTAGGGCTTGCGCCTGACACGCTCGGTGAGCATGCCGCCTTCGTCATACCCTACATAACCGGGAGGCGCGCCGACCAGCCGGGCCGCATTGTGCTTTTCCATGAAATCGGACATGTCTATGCGAATGAGTGCTTCTTCGCTGCCAAAAAGAGTCTCCGCCAGCGACTTGGCCAGCAACGTCTTGCCGACGCCCGTAGGCCCGAGGAATATGAACGACCCCAGCGGCCTGTGCGGGTCGGATATCCCCGCCCGAGACCGCCTGACGGCAGCAGCAAGTGCCTTGACAGCAAAATCCTGCCCTATCACGCGGCGGTGCAGATCAGCCTCCAGGCTGGAGAGCCGTTCAGATTCACCTTCAGCAATGCGCTCCACCGGGATTCCCGTCATCTCGGAGACGACGGCACGGACATCGTCCACCGTCACCGTCATGCCGTCTCCGGTCTTGCCCGCGCTTTTCTGCCGCAGAACTTCCAGTCTGGCTTTAAGTTCGCGAACCCTGTCCCTGACCTCGGCTGCCCGCTCGTAGTTCTGCGTAGAGACAAGCGCCAGCTTTTCCTCGGTGAGCCGCCGGATCTCCGCCTCTACGCCGCCGAGTTCCGGGCCGTTCAGCGGACTCTCAACCTTCTTCCGCGCACCGGCTTCGTCGAGCACATCGATGGCCTTGTCCGGCAAAAAACGGTCGCTGACGTAACGGTCGGCAAAACGGACACACGCATCTATCGCGTCGGGGGCATACCGGATGCCGTGGTAGCGCTCGTAACGCTCCTTGATACCGTTGAGGATGTCAGTAGACTGTTCTATTGTCGGTTCCTCTACAAGCACTGTCTGGAAACGCCGCTCCAGCGCAGCGTCCTTCTCGAAATACTTGCGGTACTCGTCCAGGGTGGTCGCTCCGATGCACTGGAGTTCTCCCCTCGAAAGCGCTGGCTTGAGCATGTTGGAGGCATCGATGGTGCCTTCGGCGCTGCCCGCGCCGATGATGGTATGGAGTTCGTCTATGAACAGTATTACATTGCCCGAGGCTGCTATCTCTTTCATGATGCGCTTCAGGCGCTCTTCAAACTCGCCACGGTACTTCGTACCCGCTACGATGGAGGCCATGTCCAGGACCAGCAGGCGTTTGCCCAGGAGCCCCTCAGGTACGTCACCCCTGGCCATCCGCAGTGCAAGCCCTTCGACAATGGCGGTCTTGCCGACACCAGGATCACCGATGAGGACAGGATTGTTCTTGGAGCGGCGCGACAGGATGCGCACCACGCGGCGGGTCTCGGTACTCCTGCCTATAACAGGATCTATGCGGTCCTCCCGGGCCCACGCGGTGAGGTCACGGGAATGCTCGTCGAGCAGAGGAGTGGCCCCGCCGGCAGCCTTCCTGAGCGGAGCAGCCTGAACAGAAGCACGGTTCTGTGGAGCTGTCCGGTTCTGTGGCACATCGCGGAGGGCTTCCTGTTCCCTGGATTCATCCTTGCCGCTGGCGGCTATGAGCTTGAGGGCAGCCCGCAACTGTTCGTAGAAAACACCATACCGTGTCAGGTACTGTTCGAATACCGAACCACTTTCCCTTGCTGCTGCTATGACCAGATGCTCTGTGCCTATGTATTCACCATCCATGACCCTGGCTTCTTCTGCCGCCGTCTCGAGCATAGACTTGAGCCGGCGCGACAGAGGAGCATCGCCGAGAAGAAAACCGCCCTTGCGGCCGGCTGCAGCCCTCTCCATATCCTGGGTCAACTCATGCATATCCATCTTGAGCGTTGCGAGCAGGCGGAACCCCGTGCCCTCCGCTTCACGAACCAGAGCCAGAAGCACGTGCTCCGGTGTCAACTCGCCCGCATGGAAACGCCGCGCCTCTTCCTGGGCCAGCACCGTGAGTACCCGTTGAGCACGCTTCGTCAATCCCTTAAACATCGTTGTACCTCTGGCTGAACCGGATACCCGAGGAGGCCCGCCTCAAAGCTCGCGCGCGCAGGGCCGCCTCCGGTTCGTCTGTTGTAGATTCGTGTTGCTGTCCCGTAACAGCCTCGACCATTGCTGCAGTGCCAGGCCGGCATCCTTCTGCAAACCTGCCCCGCAACGACGACCAGAGGTCGGTTACCGTCGCCATGCTGATACCTTCAAGCAGCCCGCATGCGAGACCCAGCCGCAACCCGGATACAATGTCGGCTGTTTCGTCACGGGAGACAAGCCTTGCACCCTGGGCACATCCTGTGGCCCGGCCTACGACATCGAGTATATCCCAGGGGTTACGTTGCAGCAGCTGGGTCCGGGCGCGCCGTTCGTAGTCGGCAAGAGCTCTGGCAGCAGCCTCGAGGCGCCCTAGTGCTGCTCGCTCGGGATCGTGGTAGGTGCGGGGGAGCGCCAGTTCAAAAAGGGCACCACCGGAGGGAGCTATGCCGGAATACGCACCTGATACGACGAATCCCGCTTCAAGAGCACGTTTGAACGCAGTTTCAGCAAGCCCGGATATGACCAACGCCGGTGTATGCATGACCACGTGGCCAGCCAGACCGCTGCCGCAGAATCCGGCATCTGACATGATATAGCCGAGCTCAGCATCAAAGGCCCAGATTTCATCGCCAAGAGCATCCGACAGCAACTCGTCGGTATCGGAGACTTCGTCCCATGCATGGCCAACATCAAGCCCCGGCAGGGTGGCACGCACTGAAAGATGATTTACATCGTTGAAGGCAAGCCAGACACTGGAATGCGAGCCGATTGCTACATGGTTTTCTTCATCGAGCAGGTATGGGCGGGAGTAGAGTTCGCGCTCCGCAATGTTTGACCTCCAACAGGCATCGAGTTCGCCAGTTCTCGCCACTTCGAAGCGGCAAGCCCGGGCGGCAGCGCACAGTGAAGTTGCAATACCGGAGGATTCAGCATGCGACAGTGCATGCGGAAAACGCCGGCCGGCAAGATTTCTGTCCACGGATACAAAAGACCGCACGACTACATCATATTCTGGATGCGGGCCGGCCTCGACGGGTCGCGTCGCCGGGCCTGAAAACGTCATGGTACCTGTCTCCCGGTACCTGCCCGTATACGATCCCTGATAGTGGCGGCTTCCTCGAAATCCTCTGACCGGATGGCACGTTCCAGTGCCGCGGACAAGGCCGTGATCGATGCTTCCTGCACTGTGCCTGCAAGGCCCCTGTGTGGAACCTTGCCTTCATACGGGCCATGACTTCCGGAACGCTTGAGGGCGGACAGGATTTCCCGCCTGAAGACTCTTGCACAGTCGGAACAGCCGAGCCGTCCACTGGAACGAATCGATGCGGCAGTCCAGCCGCAGACCGGACAGGTGCCGGAAGCGGGACTGGCTCCCAGCCCCTCACCTTCCGATGCATAGCCCCTGGTTACGGCGCACGACCTGCACAGGTGGAATTCCCCGCCCGAACCGTCGGGTTTTATGAAAAAAATACTATCACTCGAACCGCAGACATCGCACCGCATACTTCATACTATATTGCAAAATCCAACACGATGAAAGCGCCTTACCGGTGGCGGATCACTGTATGGGCTTGTCCAGCCTCAATGGTCTCGCTATCATCGTGGTGCGGGTTATTTCACCCGATGAAACTGAAAGGAATCAGAATGAAACGCTCTATCGCGGCTGCTCTGGCACTATCAATGACTTCAATGACTCTTTTTGCGCTGGGATCAAAAGAACCCATGTCAGCGACTACTGCACCCGACAAAATACTCGCGCCAATGACGCTGCGGGTCGGAGCGCTGAAAGGCCCCACCGGTATCGGTATGATACAGCTTTTTGAAACGCCACCAGCCCTGCCAGAACAAGCCAGCGTAGCCATTGAAGCCATCGCCTCCGCCGATGCTATGGCCGCCCGCCTTCTCTCCGGCGAGCTTGATGCCGCCGTACTTCCGGTAAACATGGCAGCGAAGCTCTACAATTCAGGGCTGCCCTACAGACTTCTCGCCGTGGTCGGAAACGGCATGGTCAAGGTTGTAACGACCGATCCCGCGGTGGCTGCCATAAGTGACCTCAAAGGCCGGGACGTTTATGTCGCAGGCCAGGGAGCTACGCCGGAGTTCCTCCTCAGAACCGTATTGCCCAGGGCCGGCATCGATCCAGCAACTGGTCTCCGGATGATCTTCAGCATGCCCTACCCTGAAATCGCTGCCAGCATTGTTGCGGGACGCATCGACATCGCGGTATTGCCTGAACCCTTCGCAACGCTCGCGCTCAAGGGCAACCCGTCAGCCCGGGTTCCCTTCCAGCTGTCCGCGCTGTGGACCGCTGCCTCGGGCCAGAGCGATTACCCGATGAGCGTTTTCGTCATCCGCGCGAGCCTCATAGAAGAGCGCCCGGCGGCAGTCAAGGCTCTGCTGGCAGCATACAGGGCATCGATCCAGCATGTGCTGGCTGACCCTGCGGCTGCGGGCCTGCTCGTTGAAAAGCACGACATGGGACTCAAAGCGCCCATCGCAGCGGCGGCCATACCATCCTGCGCCTTTGCCTTCATACCAGCAAAGGAAGCCAGGCCTGCCATAGAGGCGCTGCTCTCGGTGTTCCTGTCCGCTGTGCCGGCCTCAATCGGCTCAAAACTACCCGATGGAGACTTTTACGCGGACATTGCGGAATAAGGCCGACGGCCTGCTGGCACTTGCCGTCCTGGTGGCCGTCTGGAAACTGGCAGCCACGGCGGTAGGAGCAGATATCATACTGCCTGCGCCTGAACGGGTATTCTCGACGCTCGTGCAGATCTCCGGCACGAGCCGCTTCCTGTCGGCACTCGGGGCTACGGCGTTGCGGGGGCTCGCCGCGTTCGGCATATCGATGGTACTCGGCATGGCCTTCGGCTTCGCGGCGGGTACTTCGCAGCGTTTCGAGGCGCTACTCGGGCCTGGACTCACGGTAATCCGGGCCACGCCGGTGCTCGCGGTAATACTGATAGCGCTGATATGGTTTCCTGCCGGCATCGTACCCGTCTTCTCTGCCGTCGTCATGGCCTTTCCGGTCGTGGCTGCCGATGTAGCGGCAGGCGTCCGGTCTGCCGACCAGCGGCTACTGGACATGTCGCGCTCGTTCGGTGTCTCAAGGCGGGATGTCTCGCTCCTCATCCGTCTGCCTTCAGCCATGCCCCACGTCGTATCAGCTGCAAAAAACGCGGTAGGCCTGTCCTGGAAGGTCGTTGTAGCGGGTGAAGTGCTCAGCCAGCCTGTACATGCCCTCGGAACGGGCATGCAGAATGCCCGTGTCATGCTTGAAACGGCCGAGGTTTTTGCCTGGGCTGTCGTCGGCGTGCTCCTGTGCGCACTGAGCGACGCGCTATTCGACCTGCTGGCCAGGAGGCTTTCGTGGTCTACGAAGTAAGGGAACTCTGCAAGTCCTACGGCTCCCGGCTCGTTCTCGAAGACCTCGACCTCGCATTCCCCGAGGGCAGGATTACCGTCGTGCTCGGGCCTTCAGGCTGCGGCAAGACAAGCATGCTCAACATCCTCGCAGGACTCGATGTCGACTATACAGGCACGGTATCCGGTTTTGGCAGAGGAAAAGCCAGTTACGTCTTCCAGGAAGACAGATTGTTGCCGTGGCTGAACGCCACCGAGAATGTTGCCTTCGTGCTGAGGCAATGCATGGAAACCGGCAAGGCCCGCGTTGTAGCCGAGGAATCGCTGGCAGCGGTAGGCCTGTCGGAATCGCTGGCCGCAAGACCAGGCGCCTTGTCGGGCGGCATGCGCCGGCGGGTCGCGCTGGCCCGGGCGTTTGCCTACCCATCCGAGGTGCTGCTGCTCGACGAGCCGTTCTCCGCGCTTGACCTGAAAACCAGGATTTCTGTGATGGACCTCTTCGTGGAACTCAGGGCAAGGGACGGCAGGAGTGCAGTCGTTGTGACGCACGATGTACGCGAGGCGATATATCTGGGCGATAGAATTGCCACACTTTCGGACAAGCCGGCCAGAGTCAGGGACTCCTTTGACGTGGAACTCGACCGGGCCGGACGTTCGTACGCGAGCAGTGCAGCAGCCGAGTTCGAGGCGAGGCTGTACGCGTCAATCCTGTCCTAGGAAGTGACCCGGAGCATGGAATCCATGGCTTCCACGAGTTCTTCCTCCCTGAAAGGCTTATCAAGGTACACATCCCTCAAGGAATGGGGTGTCCGGGGATCGGCGGGGGCTGCCGTTCCCGTGTAGATTTCCCCGTATGCATCATCTACCGTCGACTCGGTGCCACGCAGGTACAGCGCGGGCAGATCTGGAAAGGTGGACCTCAGGCGCGACGCAAGCTCCGGCCCGGTCATCAGGGGCATGACGCAGTCAGCAACGAGTATGTCGGGCGTATTGGAGGATTTTTCGGCCAGGAGCAGAGCCTCGCCGGGCTGGCTTGCCGATGCAATCCGATACCCGGCCCGGTCCAGCAACGCCTCGACAATGGCACGGACAGAATCATCATTGACCACGAGCATGGCCGTCCGGTTCCTGTGTTCAAACGGAAAGGCATACGCTGCTCCTGTCGTGCGGGCAGGCTGGGTTCCGGCAGTCTCGTCCACCGCGAGCGCTTCAGAGGAACTGGTGCGTGGAAAAAGGAGCTGCATCGTCGTGCCTTCACCAGGATTGGATGAAAGGACTATGCGTCCCTGGGCCTGACGTACGATGCTGACTACGGTGGACAGGCCCAGGCCAGTGCCACGATCCGGCGGTTTGGTAGTAAAAAACGGCTGGAATATTTTTGTCATGGTCTCAGGAGTCATCCCGGTACCCTTGTCTATCACTTCAATAAACGACCAGGCGCCAGCAGGGATGGGTTCGAGTGCGCCAGGCAACTCGGCTTCTATGTGCAGGACGCCGGTGACAAGCAGTATCCTGCCGCCGTCTGGCATGGCATCCCGAGCATTTGCTACAAGGTTGACGACGGCCAGTTCGATGCGCGAGCGGTCAGCCAGTACCGAATCATCCCCATCAAAGGGATGCACGACAAGGTGCGCAGTATCACCGACTATGCGCTTGAGCATGCGCTCGTTGTCACAGGCAAGGTCCGACAGTTTAAAAATGCTGGGCCTGGTTTCATCACGGCGGGAAAACATGAGCAATTGCCGCGACAAGGCCGCGGCTCGCTTTGCCGCCTGCTCGATGCCGTCGAGTTCCTGTAGTCCGCGCCCTTCAACCTCAAAATCAGAGCGCAGAAGGTGCGCGTAGCCAAGCACGGCTGTAAGCACGTTGTTGAAATCGTGGGCAACCCCGCCCGCAAAACGACCGAGCGCCGAAAGTTTCTGGGCATGGACCAGCTGATCCATCAAGGTCTTGCGCTCCGTTACATCCACAGCCTGGCATTGGAACGCACTCGTGCCATCGGGCAGTTCTATGGGGGCGGCGCTGAGCAGCGCCCAGGATTCCTGCCCATCAGGCCGCCTTACCCGTATCTCGCTCGGGCCATAGCCGGCCCCCTTGAGCATCGCCTTGGAAAGCAGGTCTGACTCGGCTTCATCGTACAGGAACTCCTGTATGGTAAGCAGACCAGGAGCGAGGCGGGCACAGGCCTTGTTGGATTCAAGAATCCTGCCCCCTGATTCCACGAGCATGGTCGCGGCTATGCCATCCTGGAAGAGACTACGGTATCGCTCTTCGCTCCGGCGGAGTCGGTGTTCCATGGATGCGCGGTAGAGGCCGATGGAGATGGCGGTCTTGAGTTCACGTTCATCATAAGGTTTCAGTATATACGCATACGGGTGGGTGAGCTTTGCGCGTTCTATGGTCGGGCCGTCAGCATAGGCGGTGAGCAGTATGACCGGAATCGCCCAGCGCTCCAGCAGGATGGCGGCGGCCTCAATGCCGTCCATGGCACCCTGAAGGTGGATGTCCATGAGAACGAGATCCGGCTTGAGCACTTCTGCTTCTTTCAGCAGATCCTCTGCTGCCGCGTAGATAGCCGGAACCTCGTACCCGTTCCGCTGGAGGAACGCACGTATATCGAGCGCTACGATTCGCTCATCTTCACAGAGAATAATCCGTGACGGGGAATTAGGCTCGTTCATCCTTGAACTACGCCCTGACCTTCTGACAAGCTCCCTCCATTTCGTTCATTCTGCTACTTTCTTGACGACGGCAAGCAACTTGTCGGCGCTGAACGGCTTGACGATCCAGCCTGTGGCTCCGGCTTCCTTGCCTTCGTTCATCTTGCCGCCCTGGGATTCGGTGGTGAGCACCAATATGGGAACGAATTTGAATCTGGGATTTTCACGGGCTTTGCGGATGAACGATATTCCATCCATGTTGGGCATGTTTACATCTGTAATGATGCAATCGAAACGTCCGACCTCATCCAGCTTCTGCAACCCCTCAAGCCCGTCACAGGCCTCCGTGGTCTGGTAGCCTTCCTGCTGCAATATATACGAAATGCTTTGCCGTATCGCGGCCGAATCGTCGATGATCAGGATGCTCTTTGCCATTATTCCTCCCCAAGGAATCCAGAAACCGGATTCCGCTTCATATTTGCTATTCCAAGGATCGACGACAACATCAACGGGTTACCCTCAGGACTTCAGCAGCGATGCTTGCGAGTGGCAGGACAAGGTCGACGCCTCCTTGCTTTATCGCCTCATTGGGCATACCGAACACAATGCAGGATTCTTCGTCCTGCGCCATGGTCCAGGCCTTTGTATCGTGCAGTTCCTTCATGCCGCGGGCTCCATCGTCGCCCATTCCGGTCATGATGACGCCCACCGCGTTGCCCCCCGCATACCGGGCTGCTGACCGGAACAAAACATCGACACTGGGGCGATGTCTGCATACGAGCGGTCCGTCCTTCACTTCGACATAATACCGTGCTCCGGAGCGCTTGAGAAGGGTATGTTTGTTGCCAGGTGCAATGAGCACTCTGCCCCGGATTACCGTATCGTTGTCGGCGGCTTCCTTGACGCCAACCCGGCACAGGCTGTCGAGCCTCCGCGCAAAGGCCGCGGTAAAGTGCTCCGGCATGTGCTGGACGATGACGATGCCGGGCGAGTCCTCGGGCAAGGCTTCAAGGAATAATCTGAGGGCTTCTGTGCCTCCGGTAGATGCACCGACAACCACGACCTTTTCAGTCGTTTCTATGATGTGGTTTGCCCCGGGCGCGGGAAGCATCGCGTCGGCGGTCAGTTTGGGCGCTATGTCGCGCATGGGCCCAGGTACGGGAACACGTCTGCGGTTCCTGGAGGCGTAGGCAGCCTTGACGACGTCGCAGATCTCCACCCTGGATTCCTCAAGGAATTGCTTGGTGCCGAGCTTTGGTTTCTGGATTATCTCGACAGCGCCGTATTCCATGGCTTTGATGGCGTTGTCAGAACCTTCTTCAGACTTGCTGGAGCAAATCACGACAGGAATCGGGCTCGTCTCCATTATCTTTCTGAGGAACGAGAGGCCATCCATGCGCGGCATCTCTATATCGGAAACGATGACGTCGGGCTTGTCGGTTTCCATCTTCCTGAGCGCGAAGATGGGATCCGATGCAACGGCAATGACCTCGATGGCGGGATCGGAATCCAGTAATTCCTTGAGCGTTTGCCTGACGACAGCTGAATCGTCTACAACTATCACCTTGATGCGTTCCATCTGGTTTCCTTCTAATCCACTATACGTGTTCGTAGACCGTAGGGGCAAGGCTGCGCAGAGGCAAGCCCATGCCGGTAAGGGTCTCTGAATGGCCGAGGATCAGGTTGCCACCAAGCCTCAGGTAGGTGCAGATAGTGCCCAGAATACGCTCCTGGGTCGGTCTGTCGAAATAGATGATGACGTTCCTGCAAAACACGATGTCGAACTTTCCGTCAAAAGGAAACCGTTCATCCATAAAATTGACGCGTATGAATTCTATCCTCTCACGCAGTTCCTTTTTTATCCGTACCTCCGGCCTGTCCGGGTCACGGTTGCGGAGCAGGTATTTTTTCTTGTACGACAGGGGTACGGGTACTACGCGGTCAGAATGATACACTCCGGCCATGGCGGTCTCGAGGGCATGCGTGGAGATGTCGGAAGCCATGATCCGGTAATCAAAACCGGGATGGGTGAGGCTGAACTCGGCGAGCACCATGGCGAGAGTATACGGCTCTTCGCCGGTAGCACACCCGGCGGACCAGAAAGAATACACGGTACGTCCCGGATTGCGCGCAATCAGTCCAGGCAGCAATCGTGAGGTCAGAATGTCGAAATGGTCCGGTTCCCTGAAAAAATCGGTCTTGTTCGTGGTTACGACGTCTATCATCTGGATGAGTTCAAGGTCATCACCAGAAAATACCCGGTCGATGTATTCGTCAAAAGTAGGAATCCTGAGGGCACGAAGGCGTTTCTGAAGCCTGCTCTCCAGCATCACACGCTTGGTATCAGGCATCCTGATACCGAGTTCCTTCTCTATGAACGCAGATAATCTCTTGAATTGCCGGTCTGAGATGCCTGGATATACGATAGCCCTGTCGATATCGCTCAAGCCGGACTTGCCTTCATGTTGCGTAACCTCCACCGACCTGTAATGGTGCTCAGGAGTATGAGTGTATTCGGTTGAGGCTCACGGTGCAAGCAAAAACAGTCCGGTAGCCAGAGCTAAATCAGTCGAGCACCTGGGCATACAGTACGTCTGCTATACTGAAGACCGTGTACATGGAACCATTCCGTGAACCACGCCCCTCCGGCGGTATTTCCTTGCCAAAATCAAAGGGTTTGGCTCCGATCCATGTTACGACAGCACCTGAATCCACAACAAGCGGTACAGGCCTGCCATTCTCCATCACCCCATCGAGGCGGGCATTCCGGTACACAGCCTCTGTCACGCGTCCGCTGACTCCAAAGTACCGGTATACGATGCTGCCATCGATGCCCTGGCCCCGGGTAAGATCGAAAGAACCATTGCCATCGTAATCCCAGGCCTGTAGCGTTGTCCCGTCCCTGGACTGCGTTTCGCGGTATTCATACAGACCATCACCGTCCAAATCAGATTCAAGGTACTCTACGGCCGGCAGCCCCCCGGCAGCCCTGCCCCATACCCTCCGCGACTCATGTCGGCCATCATTGTCTCCATCTATGCTCTCGTCCACCGGAAAGCCTTTGCTGTACACCGTGTAACCTGACCGTTGTTGTGCATCTGTCCACCATGAGCGGACCGGTTCACCGTCATATACCTCCATGGCCGCCGATCCCAGCGCAGCCGTATGTACCGCATAGGCCTGCATGCCTGCGGATTTTTCAGTCGGGAGAGCTGCCATACCGCGTTCGACCAGGTACGGCCCGCCTGGAACACCTGGTATTGAAATCAAGTTCACGAGCGGCAGTGGCATGACGGCAGGTCCCAAAGAATAGCGTCGCGATCCTGTATCATCAGAAAATTCCAGTTCACCAGCGTAAGGCCACGTATCGTAGCGGACAGCCATGTTCGTGGAACCTCGCCGGGTCTTCAATGCAGTCGGCACGCTGGCCGTAAATTCTACCTGAACCTCGGACACACCATCCTGGTTTTCATCCAGGGACCATAGGCCCGGTTGTCCGCCAGCATAGGTGGTGACAGCTTCTGGCAGGCCATCCCGGTCGGAATCCTGGATCATCATTCCAGAATACGCTGAAAACGCAGTTGCAAACGCTGATCTGGATGAGTCGCTGGATAGTAGTCCATACAACGTGGTTACCGATTCGCTGGTTGGGTTGAAGGAACCCGAAAGCATTTCGCGGACAGCCCGATCCTCCATGATCAGCCCGTACCGCAGTGCCAGCACCGTCGCAGCGGCTCCTGTTCCACCCATAGCCCTGAACTCACGCACGAGCAGCCGCGCCTGGTCGACAGAACCCAGGTACGGCGCAAGGGCCAGCAGGATTGAAGGGTCCGCTTCCTTAAGTTTTTCAAGCGCGGACATTCCGGTATCCACGACTGACCTGCCGCTTCGTGTGAGGACGGGACGGTCGCGCGAGTTCAACCAGGCAAGCAGGGGGCGCGGATCGACAGGATAGCGTTTGAGTGATGCAATTACTGACTTTCCGGCACCCTCATCATCGCCAAGCGCAAGCCTTGCCAGGGTTTCTACATATAAAACCTCGGCACTGACAGGAAGGTCGGCGATCAGTCGCAGTGCCTGATCGGGTTTATGTGTTTTTGCGAGCACTGCGGCATAAAGCAACCGGGCATCATTGGGCTGGTACAGTAAAAACGTTCCACCCACAAGGGCTGATTCAAGCCGGGTGGCGGAAAGAGCCAGGCTCTCGCCACGAGACAAACCAAGCAGCGCCCGCAGGTAATTTGCGTCAGGGTTGGAAGGTACGAAACCGAGCGCTTCATCGAGGAGTTCAATTGCCGCTGCTTCATAACCCAAAGAGAGTGCATCACGGGCACTGGTGCCAAGCAAGGCACACAGCGCCGCATCACGTGCGGAGGTATCTGCTACCGCAGGCAGGCCGGAAGCGATGGCGGCGACAAGCACCACCACCGCAACGCGGCTAGGCTTCAGTCGCCGCGGGGGTGCCGAAGCCGAACATGGTCTTGATGTCGTCATCGAGCAGGGTCTCCTTACGGATGAGCTCCTCCGCCAGACTGATGAGCTGGTCCCGGTGCTCGTTGAGGA
>JFJP01040182.1_pt1 | contig 15917 bp, 11 predicted proteins | sample 431651 | NCBI WGS metagenome assembly JFJP01 (sample SAMN02602958, study PRJNA72255) | Microbial mat metagenome, whole genome shotgun sequencing project. | biome: fresh water; feature: sink hole; material: water; isolation source: purple microbial (photo- and chemosynthetic) mats found in... | reverse complement strand
CTTTGATATGGACGGAGTACTTGTTGATTCAGAATCTTTTATCTCTCTGGCTGCAATACTCATGTTCAAAGAGATGGGAGTTATTGTCTCATCTGAAGATTTCAAACCTTTTACGGGTATGGGGGAGAACAGGTATATCGGAGGAGTGGCAGAAAAACATGGAATAGTTGTAAATATTGAGAAAGTTAAAGCAAGAACCTACCTGATCTACGAAGAACTTGTTAAAGGCAAAATATACCCTCTTCCGGGCTCTCATGAGTTCGTTGCCAAATGCAGGAATAAAGGGTTTAAACTGGCCCTGGCAACAAGTGCCGACAGGATCAAAATGGAAGTCAATCTCAGGGAAATAGGTTTGTCAGCAGGTACATTTAACTCGATAATTACCGGACTCGACGTTGAGAATAAGAAACCGGCACCTGACATCTATATTAAGGCAGCAAAAAGCATCGGATTAGAACCAAATGAATGTCTGGTTGTTGAAGATGCAGTAAGCGGAGTAAAAGCAGGTAAAGCTGCAGGTTGTAAATGTCTTGCAATAACAACATCATTTGATGCAGCAGCACTTTCTGAAGCAGATTGGATATGTGAGTCGCTGCTCGAAGTGCCGGATGAAGTTTTGAATTGGTAAAAAAACCTCTCCCCAACCCCTCCCCCAGGAGGGAGGGGCTAAAAAAAGTAATATTATGGAATATAGATTACTCGGACAATCAGACATTAAAGTATCAGAACTTGCTTTCGGAGCATGGGCCATCGGCGGATGGATGTGGGGCGGAGCAGATTCGAAAGAAGCTGTAAAAGCTATTGAAACAGCCTTAGACCACGGCATGACAACAATTGATACTGCTGCTGTTTATGGATTTGGCTTAAGTGAAGAGCTTACAGGCAAGGCCATTAAGGGTAAAAGAACAAAGGTTCAGGTATTAACTAAATTCGGACTTATCTGGAGTGAGAAGAAGGGTGAATTCTTTTTCCCATCACAGGACAATTCAGGAAAGCCAGTCGATATTTATCGCTATTCGTCAAAGGAGAAAGTTATCAGTGATTGCGATCTGAGCCTTAAAAGACTGGGTACGGATTATATTGATCTGTACCAGATCCACTGGGCTGATCCGACCACACCGGTTTCAGAGACTATGGAGGCTCTTGATATTCTGTTAAAACAGGGTAAGATAAGAGCCGGAGCTGTTTGCAACTACTCTAAAGAACTGATGGAAGAGGCAGAAAAGACATTCCCGATTGCATCCAATCAGGTTCCATACAGCATGGTTAACAGGGGAATTGAAAAAGATGTAGTTCCTCATTGTATTGAAAAAAACGTTGGAATACTTGCTTATAGTCCGCTTCAACGGGGCCTCTTAACCGGAAAAATTAAGAAAGATCACAAGTTCAACGATGGAGATACCAGACCAAATACACCTTATTATAAAGAGCCCAACCTCTCAAGGATCATTAAGTTGACTGAAACACTTAAGAAAATTGCTGACGAAAGAAAGGTGACAACATCGCAGTTGGTTTTGAACTGGACCTTACAGCAACCGGGAATAACATGTGTTCTGGCAGGTGCAAGAAATGCGGCTCAGGTTCTCGATAATGTAAAAGCAGCTGATTTCCGTCTCACAACTATCGAGAGAAGCAATATAAACATACTTCTTTCAGAACTAAAATTAGAAACAAAAATATAGAATCAGGCATGAAGAATTTTCTTGAAGAGTATCCGGCACCGGAAGTGATGGCTAAAGAGATAAACGGATTACCGCTTCCTCGCTTTCGTGAGGCAAATGGTCATATTCATTCTCCATATTCATTTAGTGCCTTTTCAGACCTGGAAGTTGCTTTTACTATGGCAAAAGAAGAGAAAATAGCTGTTTTAGGAATAAATGATTTTTATGTAACTGACGGTTATGATTCTTTTCTCAAAGGATGTATCAATAATAAAATATTCCCTCTTTTCAATATCGAATTTATCGGTCTGATGAAAGCGGAACAGAAAAATGGAATAAGAATAAATGATCCGAATAATCCGGGAAGGATCTACTTCAGCGGTAAGGGGCTGGATTATCCGTTCCATACTGGTTTTATGCTAAGGAAACAACTTAAAAGTGTAATACAGGAGAGCCAGGTTCAGATAAAAGCAATGATCGCCAAACTCAACGGATTAATCAGAGCTGAGAACCCTTCGATGTCACTCTCTTACGAAATAATAAAAAGCAAGTATGCACACAACCTGGTTAGGGAACGTCACATTGCGAAAGCTCTGAGGATTGATGCTGTGGAACATTTTTCAACTCCAGAGGAGAAAATCAGTTTTCTTGAAAGGCTATATGGGGGGAAAAAATCGAAAGCGGATCTTTCAAATCCGGCCGCTCTTGAGAACGAGATACGCTCAAACCTTCTGAAAAGCGGAGGAGCAGCATTTGTTGAAGAGGATGAAAGCTCATTTCTCGACCTGAAGAAAATAATTAATATTATCCTGAAAGCAGGCGGAATCCCATGCTATCCTGTTCTCCTTGATGATCCGGCCGGCAAATGCACAGAATTTGAGGCAGATCCGGAAAAACTCTATTTAACATTGAAAGAACTTGGCATTGAATGTATTGAACTTATTCCGGGCAGAAATGATATAAATATTCTGAAAGAATTTGTGGAGTTCTTTCACAGTAAAGGATTCATAATAACTTTTGGCACCGAGCACAATACCCCGGAGATGATACCTCTTACTGTAAGCACCAGAGGTTCTGTTCCTCTTGATGAATCGCTCAAAAAGATAGCATGGGAAGGTGCCTGTATCATTGCGGCACATCAATATTTGCGGGCTGATGGCCGGCAGGGATATGTTCTGCCCGACGGAAAACACAGTGTTGAACAAAAGAAGGAGCTTGCCAGCCTTGGAAAACTTGTTATTGAATATTACTTAAACAAGCGTTAAAATGAAACCGGAGATAAAAGAACTGATTGAGATTTCGAAGTTTTACGGAAGCAACAATGACTATGTTATTGCCGGAGGCGGAAATACTTCTTATAAGGATAATGATACAATCTGGATCAAAGCAAGCGGACAATCACTTGCAGAGATTACAGAGGATGGTCTCGTTGCACTGAACAGAGAAAAACTGCATATCATATCGTCAAAAGAGTATTCTGATAATTCCTCAGAGAGGGAGCAGCAGGTTCTGGCCGATATGTTTCACAGTATCCACGATCAGGGTAAAAACAAACGTCCATCTGTTGAAACATCACTGCATGAGATAATTCAATACAAATTCGTTGTTCACCTCCATCCTACCCTAATCAATGGAATCCTTTGCAGCAGGAATGCCAGGACCTTAACTAATAAGCTATTTGGAGAGAGTGTACTTTTTGTTCCTTATATAGATCCGGGATATACACTCTTCAAAAAACTCGAATCAGAAATTATCTCATATCGCGAAAAACACGGGCATGATCCTAAAATAATTTTTCTTGAAAACCATGGCTCATTTGTAGGGGCTGACACGACAGATGAGATAAGGTCAATCTATAACGACATTATTCAAAAGATAAGTGTACAGATTACACCAATTCCTGAACCAGGACAATTACCATATAATCCACTGCTTAATAAGGTATTACCCGGACTAAGAATGATACTCTCAGGTGATCAGCCGGGTGTAATTAGGTTCCGGCATAACTCTCTGATTGCCAAATTCTACCAGAACCAGCAGGAGTTTCACAAGATTTCTCTCCCACTCACACCCGATATCATTGTATATTGTAAAACGAGATATTTATTTATTGAACAGTCAGGTTCCGCAGAAAAGATTCTTGATTCTGTAAGATACCAGCTTCCGCATTTTATAAATGAATATGGCTATAACCCTAAAGTCTTTATTATTAAAGATATGGGAGTATTTGCCTTAGCAGACAGTTATGCATCTGCTGAAGCTTGTCTCGATGTTTATGAAGATCTTATAAAGATCAGTTACTATGCATCACAATGTGGCGGTATAAAATTCCTTTCACCTGAACAGGTAGCATTTATTGACCAGTGGGAGGTTGAAAATTATCGCAGAAAAGTATCACAGGCTGCCGGTGCCGGAAGCAGATTTAACAACAAAATTGCCATCGTAACCGGAGGAGCACAGGGTTTTGGAGCCGGGATTGCTGAATCTCTTTTTAAACTAAAAATGAATGTTGTAATTGCTGACTGGAACGAGTCTGCCGGAACAACATTTGCACAAAGTTTATCATCCGGGAAGACATCGAATAAAGCGGCCTTTATAAAAACTGACGTTTCTGATCCTGAATCTGTTAAAAACCTCATTATTCAAACTGTAAAAGAATTTGGAGGTCTCGATCTGATGGTTAGCAATGCCGGGATACTGAGAGCCGGCGGATTGGATGAGATGGATCCGGAAACATTCGCGAAAACAACAGATGTGAACTACAACGGCTATTTCCATTGTGCCAAATACTCCTCAGAAGTAATGAAACTTCAGAACAACGAAAGACCGGAATATTTCACAGATATTATTCAGATCAATTCAAAATCAGGTTTAAGAGGCAGCAACCGTAATTTTGCATATGCCGGAGCCAAGTTCGGAGGCATCGGTCTTACACAGTCGTTTGCAATGGAGCTGGCACCAAACAGAATAAAAGTTAATTCTATCTGTCCGGGTAACTTTTATGAAGGTCCCCTCTGGTCCGATCCTCAGAATGGTCTTTTTGTTCAGTACCTGAAAACAGGGAAAGTGCCGGGGGCAAAGAATATAGATGATGTTAGAAAATTCTATGAAGACCAGGTCCCGATGAAAAGAGGATGCCGGCTTGAGGATGTTATGAAAGCATTGTTGTATATTGTCGATCAGGAGTATGAAACCGGTCAGGCGGTACCTGTTACGGGCGGGCAGGTGATGTTGGGATGAGGAATGTATTATGTATTATAGGCGATAGATGATTTAAGAATGGGTGAATGGGTGAATGGGAGAAAGGGAGATGATGGAAAAGATTGTTTTACTCCGTGAAAACTCCGTGTCAGCCTGAGCTTGTCGAAGGCTCCGTGGTTAATTTATTTTTAAAATTTATGAAAACAAAAGCAGTAAGAATATACGGGAAGAAGGATCTGAGGCTTGAGGAGTTTGAACTTCCTGAGCTGAAAGATGATGAGATCCTTGCACATGTGATATCGGACAGTATCTGCATGTCATCACATAAAGCCGCTTTGCAGGGTGCTGATCATAAGCGTGTTCCGGATGATATTAATATAAATCCCACAATAATTGGTCATGAATTTGCCGGTGTTATTGTGGAAGTAGGTAAAAAATGGCAGCACAAATTCCAAAAAGGACAGAAGTTTTCGATTCAGCCAGCCATGAACCATATGGGTACACTTGAAGCACCTGGTTACTCTTTTAGATATATTGGCGGAGATGCCACATATGTAATAATTCCGCCGATAGTTATGGAAGCCGATTCTCTTCTTCCTTACGACGGAGAAGCTTTCTTTCCTGCATCACTCTCTGAACCAATGTCTTGCATTGTCGGAGCATTTCATGCAAACTATCACATTCCTCCCGGAACTTATGTACATGAAATGGGTATCCGCAAAGGCGGAAAAATGGCAATCCTAGCCGGCGTTGGTCCAATGGGTCTGGGCGCCATTGATTATGCACTGCATCAGGAACGTAAACCAGGATTACTCGTTGTGACCGACATAGATGATAACCGGCTATCGAGGGCGGCCTGCCTTTTCACACCTGAGCATGCTGCGAAAGAGGGTATCAGACTGATATATACAAACACAGCAAAGATGAACGATCCTGTAAAGTATATGCGGGATCTGACAGGAGGAACAGGCTTCGACGATGTTTTTGTATTTGCTCCGGTGAAACAGGTTGTTGAACAGGGAGATGCAATACTGGGAATCGACGGATGCCTTAACTTTTTTGCAGGACCCACCAATCCGGAATTTAAAGCAGAATTCAATTTTTATAATGTTCATTATGCTTTTACTCATATAGTAGGCACATCAGGTGGAAACACTGATGATATGATAGAATCTCTTAAAATGATGAGCGAGGGGAAAATCAATCCTGCAGTTATGATAACACATGTCGGCGGACTCGATGCGGTTGTTGAAACGACACTGAACCTTCCACAGATCCCGGGCGGCAAAAAACTTATCTACACCAACATTTCTATGCCGCTGGTTTCTCTCTACAAGTTAAAGGAAATGGGAAAGGATAATAGATTATACGCAGGATTGCACGATATTGTTTCAAAAAACGATTATATCTGGTCGCTCGAGGCGGAGAAATTTCTTCTGGAGAATGCAAAACCAATTTAAGAAGGCATTTTTACCTCTGTGTACCTCTGTGCCTCCTCTGTGTAACTCTGTGACAGTTCTTGATTTTTTTGTTACACAGAGAGACACTGAGAAGACACAGAGAGCCACAGAGAAGAAGACTTATTTTAGATTTTTTGCAAATTCCTCCGAAATATAATTCTCATAACTCATACAAACATGAGTTGCGAAATCAACTGCTGACGTAATTATCTGACTCCACTCCTTCTCACCAATCAAATGTAACTGATCACCTGCTATTTTGTTTTTATAGATTGAAGTCAGCATCCCTGCATTGAAATTATCACCAGCACCAATAGTACTTACAGGCTTGATCTTATGAACAGGAAATTTTCCGGAGAAAGACATAGTCCTGACATATACCCCATCGACATTTGCAGTATAAACCAGCGATTTACAGTATTTCTTAGCTATGTCCCATGCCTCATCAGGAGTATTAGCACCAAAAATGTTCTTAAAATCCTCATCTGACCCTCTGAGAAGGGTTGCCATCTTCATATTTTCGATTATCAATGGCTTCAGTGTACCAAGTTCAGAAACATGAGTCGGACGGAAATTCGGATCATAAAGGATAAATCCTCCGTTATCGTGAGCGCTCTGAATAAACTTTTTAAACTTATCCCTGATCTCCGGCCATATTGCGTAAAATGATCCGCACTGGACTATATCATTCTTTTGTATTTCAGGAAATACTATATCTAAACGCTTTTCAGGAAAGTCTTTATAAAAAGTATAAGAAGCATCATTCTTCTCATTCAGAAAGGCCAGTGCAAGAGAAGTACTGCCGTCGCTGAACCTGTGGACAGATGATGTATTAACACCATTATCTTTCAGAAACTTATCAATTAATCCGCCCACATTATCCTGTCCGTATTCACTTATGAAAGAGACAGGCAAACCCATTCTTCCCATCGACACTACACTGTTAAGTACTGATCCTCCTGCCTTTGCAGCCTGTGGCTGACCATCTTTGAAAATTATATCGAGGACCGTCTCGCCTATTCCGAAAATTTTTCTCATGTGATTTTTTATTATATGTGGTGAATTTACTAAAAAAAATTTATGGCACAAGGGTGAAACGGCTTTACGGCATAATGGCATACAGGCATTGCGGCATTATAAGAGACTGCAAGACCGCATGACCGCATGACTGCAAGACATGTTTAAGAAAACCCTATCTTTGTCAGAAATATTTATTATATGCAAGCAATGATGCTCACCGGAATACGGCAGATGGAAATGAAAAACATTCCTGAACCTGTAATTATAAACCCAAATGATGTAAAAATAAAAATGTCTGTTCTGGGAATATGCGGATCGGATATCCATTATTATACCCAGGGACAAATCGGTTCCCAGAAAGTAGAGTATCCATTTACAGTAGGACATGAAGGTGCCGGCATTGTAACTGAAGTAGGAAAAGCTGTTACCAGAGTAAGACCCGGTGATAAAATTGCAATAGAACCGGCTATGCCTTGTTGGGAATGTGACCAGTGCCTTGCTGGCAGACATCATACCTGCCGCAAGCTCAGGTTCCTTGGCTGCCCCGGACAGGCGGAAGGTTGTCTTATGGAATATATTGTAATGCCAGAAGAAAGTTGCTTCCCACTAAAAGGCAATCTGACACCCGACCATGGATCAATTTCTGAGCCATTGGCAATCGGGGTATATGCTGTTAAAAAATCAGGCGGTGTAAAAGACCTGAAAATTGGTATTTTAGGATTCGGCCCAATCGGAATGAGTGTTATGCTGGCAGCAAAAGCACAAGGTGTTGATAGTATTTATGTTACAGATAAAATTGATCCACGTCTCTCCATTGCAAAAAGAGAAGGTGCAATATATACAGGTAATCCTCTGAAATCTGATGTAGTAGCAGAAATTCTAAAAAAGTCTAAACTGGGTCTTGATATAGTCTTTGAATGCTGCGGTCAGCAGGAAGCTCTTGATCAGGCTGTGGAAATGCTCAAACCTGGAGGGAAACTTGTTGTTGTAGGAATACCGGAATTTGAAAGGTGGTCGATGAATGTTGAGACTACAAGGCGAAGGGAGATCTCACTTCAGTTCATTCGCCGGCAGGTAGACTGCGTGGAATTTGCACTCGAAATGATGGAGACAGGAAAGATAAATATCGGAAATATGGTCACACATAGGTTCCCTTTTTCAAAAAGCAAAGAGGCCTTCGACCTGGTTGCATCATATGGTGATGGTGTTATGAAAGCTATGATAGATTTTTGACTAAAATATTTCAGGCCTTTGTTTAAAATCCATTTTAACCACAAAGTACACAAAGGACACTCAAAGCACACAAAGAAAAATATTGTATTTCAGATCTTTGCGACCTTTGTGTAATTACTTTGTGACCTTTGTGGTTAATGGATTTTTTCTATTCCTTATATATATACAGCACCCAGTCTTTATAATCAGGATTGCCGGGATAGCTCTCAGGAGCACTGAATTGCAGGATACTTTCTCCCTGTATTGATTTTATATCATAGACTTTACCCGTACCCGGATTGATCCAATGATATTTGTATCTTCTTTCAGCAGCGGTTTCATCCATTGCCAATTTGGCCACTCCTCCATATCTCAGATAAATAACATATTCTTCACCGGGATTTGCCAGACAGAAAGGCTGAGGGTACTCTTTCACAAGTTCAGGATGAGGAGCCATATTCCACCATTTCACATTCCTGAAGAATGATGCCAGATGTTTCATCGACATAGCCCCTTCATAATCATAGGTTGTCCGCTCAAAACCCTTTTCATATGGCCACGTTCCTCCACCTCCGGGTGCTTCCGGGACACTCGCCAGCCAGACATGTCCCCCGCCATAAGTATGACCTGCAGCTCCTGAAAGAATTGCCGACCAGGCAGCAAATCTTACATCCATACCGGTTGGATTACCCTCAATGAATTCGTACCATGGTTCTGTTACGACAACAGGTTTTGAAGGTTTCAGGCTATATTCTTCACTTATAATATATGGTATCATCTCATTAGCATATTTCCCGTGTCCCACCTGACTCTGATTATAGTCAAGCCAACTCTCCTGGTGCATTACACTGCCTGTAGCCCACTGTGGGGCATCTGCTCCGCCATTCCAGAAAGGAGGTGTATTATGAAGGCTGATAATCCTGTCGTAAGGATCAGCTTCCTTAATATAGGCTCCAAGTTCTTTCCAGAAATCAACACTAAAACCACCATTATTATACATATTATACTCTCCGGCCACAACCCAGATAACGTTATATGCAGCGAACCTGTCCACAAGATATCGCCACCACCTCTTCATCTTCTCGGGGCTGGCTGTATTGTTCAGATTCTCCCTGCTCCACCAGCCATGAATCCAGACCGTAATACCCTTAGAATTAGCGTATCTGATCATCTCCTCAACCTTTTTAATATGCTCTGTATCAAGGATAGTATATGTTTCGTCCAGAATAGAGCTCTCCCTGCCCCATCCGTTGGCAGCAACAAAGAGCTGACCTATATTGAATCCTTTCGCAGCACGGTCGTCAACAAGCGCCATAAACGTTTCCGGTTTGATCTTCCTGTTGGTCCAGTTCCACCAGGTATCACCTATCCATAAAAATGGGGTGCCATCTGAATATTCAAAATAATGGCCTTCGCCATTTACATCTTTCCTTACTCTAACAAATCCATGTCGTGCAGGATTTGCATTTTTTTCACTTTCAGTCCATGCAATAACGTTAAGACTCCCTTTTTTCCCGCTAAGACCTTTGTCTGGTGAAGACGTAGTGTATTTCCATCCTCCTGAGAATGGAGGAGCAAAATTCACTTTCCACTCAGAACCGCCGTTCCAGAACCCCGGAATATCATATGTTTTATTCAATGCGTCGCCCGAGGTGCCCTGAAATTTTACAGACAGGAAACCGGTACCTTGAATAACACCGATCTCATTATAGGGATTGCTTCTGATTTCATCTGAACTCAGAGTAACCGAAAATACTTCCCATTGATGAATTGTTTGTGCATTCAGCGAATTTGTAAGCAGAATCAGTGAAGCAACTAATGAAAGAAGTCTCAGATTAAAATATTTCTTCATATTTTACACTCTTTTAGAACTTTGTATTGTCATTACTGATAATCGTAGTAAATTTAAACATAATAAGTATCAGAAAATGAAAACTCATAATCCATTCTTCAAGGCATTTGTAATTACCTGTTTATCAATATTAATTCTTGCAGTTTCAGACTCAGCTTATGCCGAACTGACAAGTAAGGAGAGAAACATCCTTGCAATAAAAGCAAAGGCTATTGAACTTGAGAAAGTCCTGATTACAGATAACTCATGGAATAATCTTCCTACTTATAAAAACAGGGAGTTCTGGCAGGGCCTGCCTGAGAATATCAGGAAAGAATATATCGAAAAGGCAGAAGTATATCTTGTTTATAACTGGCCTGTTGTAAAAGCAACTGATTATCTTGAGTTTACAAGATCAGGTAACCGTAAACAGGAAGTATATGCTGCATGCAGCAATGCTCTTATCTCTCTTGTCATGGGTGAATTAGCTGAAGGCAAAGGAAGATTTACAGATCAGATAATCAATGCTGTATGGTACTTCAGCGAACAGACATGGTGGGGATGGTCGGCACATCTGTACTTCCAGAAGCCCGGACCTGGTTTACCGGATATCAATGAACCCACTGTAGATCTTGGAGTTGGCGAGATAACAAACAACCTTTCATGGACATGGTACCTTTTCAAAGATGAGTTTGACAAAGTACATCCCCTTATTTCGCAAAGACTTAAGCAGGAGATTGAAAACAAAGCACTTAAACCATATTTTGAAAGAGATGATTTCGGGTATATGGGATTTCAGGGAGGAAGGCCAAATAACTGGAATCCCTGGGTAAATTATAATATGCTTTACAGCTACCTGATTGTAGAAACAGATCCGGTTAAAAAGAGAGCCGAAGTACTGAAGATCATAAATTCACTCGATAAATTCATTAACGGTTATTCAGACGACGGCGGTTGTGATGAAGGTCCTTCATATTGGGGTGCCGCAGGTGCTCTATTATATGAGAATCTTGAGATTCTGAAAAATGCTACCGGTGGAAAATTTGATGTATTTGATGATCCGCTTATTCTTAATATGGGCACTTACTTTTATAAAGTGAATATTCATGCACCATATTTTCTCAATTTTGCTGATGCAGATGCGACAACAGGAGGAAATCCTTCTGCAGTATACCGGGGGCGAAAGTAGTCTGAGTGGAAAAATATGCGATCAGATAAGAAATCTCGGTCTGATAAAAGAGATTCGCAGTGCAGAAGCAAAAGAAGCCCTTGTTGCAGAATTCTGGTTACCTGACACGGAAGTAGCCGGCGGACGGGATACAGAAGGAAGCTCAATGGGGTTTTTCTTTGGTGCCAAGGGAGGTTTTAACAATGAGAGCCATAATCATAATGATGTTGGAAGTTGCATTATGTATTACGATGGTAAACCTTGTCTTATAGATCTTGGACGTGAGGAATACAATGCAAAAACCTTTAGTTCAAGACGTTACGAAATATGGACAATGCAATCAGCTTATCATAATCTTCCTGTAATAAACGGAGTTGAACAAATGCAGGGTGAAGATTACAAGGCAAAGAATTCAACATCAACCTCAAGTGCTAAATCAATATTCTTTTCAACTGATATCTCAGGCGCCTATCCAAAAGATGCACTCGTTAAAAGCTGGGTACGCACCTATACGCTTAACAGAGGCCGGAACTTCATAATAACCGACAAATATGAACTGGAAAGAATTAACGGATCAACAAGTTCTAATCTGATGACCTATTGCAAGGTAACTCAAACTAGACCCGGATTGCTGAAGTTTGAAGGTGACGGATTCACACTAAACATGAGTTACAATCCTAAAGTCGTTACTCCTGAAATACAGTTCATTGAAGTAACAGATCGTTCATTGAGACGTTACTGGCCAAATGGTGTAACACGTGTTAAACTTCAGTTTATCAAACCACAGTATAAAGGAGGACAGACAGTTACCTTTACTCCGGTAATTCAGGCAATTTAGGCACTACAGTACTATCCTTGTCCAGAAGACTTTTAAATCTCAAAAGTCCTTCAATAAAATAGTAGTCTCCATAGGTCAGAGGGACATCAATTTCACTCTTGCCCGGAAGATGACCTACGCCATGTTTTAATATAAAATTACTATTCTCTCCTGCTTTTGAAAGATACTCAGGTGATGAAAGAGTGCGGAGCTGTTTTTCTGCTACTTTCAGATATACAGCAGCAGAGGCCTGATCAACATACAGACTTAACTCAATAAGAGCTGATGCCATAATTGACCCTGCAGATGCATCGCGCAGGGCATTTGGAATGTCAGGCGCATTGAAATCCCAGTAAGGGATCTTGTCCTCAGGCATATTAGGATGGTTAATAAGATAATCAGCAATATTCTTAGCCTGATCAAGATACCTGATTAAACCGGTTTCCCTGTACATAACCGTATAACCATACAATCCCCAAACCTGTCCCCTTGCCCATGCCGATTCATCTGCATACCCCTGGTGAGTTTGTTTTACCTCCACTTTACCACTTATTGTATCATACGATACTACATGATATGAACTGAAGTCGGGCCGGTAGTGGTTCTTAATCGTTGTATCTGCATGACTTACTGCTATTTTATAAAATGATGAGTCGCCTGATTTCTTAAATGCCCACATAAGAAGTTCGAGGTTCATCATATTATCTATAATTACAGGACACTGCCATTTATTGTTACTGCCCCACGACTGTATGCACCCGTTAAGTGGTCTGAACCTTGTACTAAGCGACTTAGCTGCAGTAAGGATAACTTCATTATAGTCCTCCTCTTTGGTAAGTCTCAGTCCGTTTCCAAAGCTGCAATAAATCATAAATCCCACATCATGGTTATTAGTGGTATACTTTTCTCTTTCAACTCTTTCAGTCATCATTTTTGCAGCTTCCAGAATCTCAGGATCATTTGAATATTGATATAAGTACCAAAGGCTTCCGGGGAAGAATCCGCTAGTCCACCAGCGTGAACTTTCCGTTTTGAGGTTCCCGTCTTTGTCAATTGTGCGCGGAAGCTGATCAGGCTTTTCTTTCATTACCTCAGTCATAAGTTTGTACTGCTGAACTGAGAATGCCAGTGATTCGTCAATTACTTTACTCATTGGCTTCTCGCCTGAACATGAATACAAAAACACAAGAGCAATTATAATGATAAAGGATGTTTTGGTTTTCATACAATATATTATTTAAATTAATCCGTTAAATTTAAGAGAATTTGGTAACCATATCAAACTATACAGGGTGAAAAAAAATCCGGCATACCCGGGAAGGTTAATTTATTATTAATTTTTAAATCCTTTTTTATGAAAATGCATCTGTCTGACTACCATTCGCGCAGAAACTTTTTAAAGAAGGCAGGAGGTTTATCCCTTGGACTGGCAGGAACTCCACTAATAGCAGCCTGTACCACCAAAAACGATAAAAAAGAAATAAAAGAACCAGGCTCGCTATTTAAGGGTAAAGCTATTTCAGTTGACGACAGGATTGAAAGAGTTAAGATTGCTACTCTGGGAATGCAGCGATACGACTGGGAGCAGGGGACTGTTGCTCAGGCCTTTCTGGAGATGGGCGAATTAGATCTTGCCATCTCATTAGCACGAGGAGCGATACTCAGGCAGGAAAAGGGCAGGTTTTCAGTATTAAAAGGAAACGGACCCATAACAGACTGCGCAAGCATTGGCGAGGTTGTTTTATTTGCAGGAAGCAAAACAGGTGACCCGATTTTCAGGAAAGGAGCCGATGAAATGCTCGAGGTGTTTAAAAAGTCTGAACATAAAACGCCGGAAGGGGTATTATTTCATACCCAGGAACCCACTAAATGGATGATGAGTGATGCAAACTATATGCTTCCTCCATTCCTTGCAGCATCAGGTGAATACAGTGAGGCTTTAAAACAGATTGATGGCTGGCGTCAATATCTTTATAACGAAAAGGAGAAATTATACTCGCACATTTACGACTACCCCAATAAGAACTTTAAACGTGAGGATTTCTGGGGTACCGGAAGCGGATGGTCTGCAGCTGGCTTTACAAGAGTAATAAAGATGCTTCCTGAAAGCATGACCGAAGAAAAGAAGAAACTGATTGGGTATACCAAAGATCTGATTGATGGATGTTTAAAGTATATGAGTGCAGATGGGACCTTTCACGATGTTGTAAACAAGTCTGAAACATTTGTAGAAGTTAACCTTTCACAGATGCTGGCTTATTCAATCTTCAGAGGTGTAAAAGCAGGCTATCTGGAAAAAGGGTATATTGAGAAGGCTGAATTAATGAGGAAAGCAGCAAACGACAGGGTTGATGAACTTGGATATATACACGATGTATGCGGGTGCCCGAACTTCGACAGAAGCTATTTCTCTCCCGAAGCTCAGGCATTTTATCTGCTAATGGAGGCTGCAGTAAAAGACTATGAACAAGAATAATAGAATTTCCTAATATTTTTGAAGCATAGTCAGCATCCTCCGGTCGAGTTTGCTTCCATGCCAGTCCTCATACACTATATCTTTTCTGCCGGAGTCAAGTACTCCAAAGTCGCCACGGAAATTCCAGAAAGCCCATCCGATATTATTTTCGGTAAGTATGCTTAACACATCGCTCATCCAGGCAATAAATACATCATGAGGTGTCTCCCTGTAACAGCCGCACTCGCCGCAATGTACACCTACCCCCTGTGCAACCAGTTCGGTCCATGGACGATAGAATTCTTCAAGACTCTTTCTGTCATAATACTTGCCATCGATAGTACCGGGCCATACAGGCATTGGAGCATCATCAGGATTTTTCCAGACCCACGATGCCCTGTAGTGTGAAACAACTCCGGGATGATATCCTCTGCAACTTTGTCCTACTTTCAAATCGTTGAGTTCAGGAGTTACACGACCTCCCCCATCATTCCCATCGGCAACAACAAGTCGTTTTGGATTCTGTTTATGTATCACCTCCAGACATCCCTGAACTACCTTTCTGTAAATATCACCGGGAACGGCGGTTTTTTTGCTGAACTGGTCATTCATATCCTCACGGAAACAGGGTTCGTTAATAAGATCAAAACTTAGCATCTTTTCAGATACATTGTTAAATCTCTTTGCCCACATTTCCCAATGAGCATAAAGAGCCTGCTGAGCCTGCTCATCTTTCCACAGATTATAGGGCTCATCGAAGCCGGCATTAATACAAAAACCAGGTACCCTGTGAAGGTTAAGGCTTACGTGCATTTTATACTTATTTGCTATATAAACCAGCTTTTCAATTTCAGCAACAGCATCCTCATTAAAATCCAATACCTCTTCTGTAGTTATCTTTTTTGTACGGTCGGTTCCCTGATCAAATTTCAAATAACTTGGATACTGAATCGGTATGCGTATGAAATCAAAACCCCAGTCGGACATCCACTTAAAATCATCCTCAGTGGTCACACTCCTGCCGCTGCGTGGCAGCTTCATTGGTCTTGAAGTGTAAAAATCGAGCAGATTAAATCCACGCCAGCGGGGCAG
>JFJP01018683.1_pt1 | contig 15918 bp, 12 predicted proteins | sample 431651 | NCBI WGS metagenome assembly JFJP01 (sample SAMN02602958, study PRJNA72255) | Microbial mat metagenome, whole genome shotgun sequencing project. | biome: fresh water; feature: sink hole; material: water; isolation source: purple microbial (photo- and chemosynthetic) mats found in... | reverse complement strand
GCCAGCCTGAAAGCCTTTGCCGCTGCCCCTGTGCGGCAGGCCGCCCTTGGCCTGCTTGGAACCCTGGGCTACCGCAGCGACAAGACCATCGATCTCGAAGGCTCGAAGCCCGGGGCCTTCCTCGACTTCATCGCGGAGAACAATCCCGATTCCGGTTTCGACCAGAAGAAAGCCCTCTTGCCCGAGTGGAAATCCGCCGACCTCCTCTTCCAGCTCACCGATGAGGAAATCTCCCGCGAATTAAGTCTCTTCCAGGACACCAACGTCAAGCCAGGCCTCCTCCGCTCCTACCTCTTCTTCGCCATCGATCTCACCTGCGGCGATTCTTCGCCGCTGCCGGCGACCGCGAAAGATTGACACAGGGACAGTGGCTGCGCTACCTTGCCGTCACTTTTCAGGCTAGGCGTGAACTGGTGCTGCAACCCGGCAACGGGGAACGGTTTGGAAAACGGATAGAGAGCAGAGCGGATCGGGACGATAATGGGCAAATGAAGAATGGCGAGATGACCCCCGAGACCTATCAAGCAGTACTCCTGCAAGTGTCCACAATGCGTTCGAGTGAATTCCCATTGTGCCAGACTACCCAAAGGCATATGGCACAGTCCAGCTAGGATTTTGCTTTTCGCGAAGTTTCCGTATGTCTGGACCAGCCAAAGGCCTGTACCTTGGCAGCTTCGCCCCCGTGTTGTGGTGTCGTTGTCCGGGCCTTGGCACGCCAAAGAACACGATTGTCGCGTCGGTTCCTGTCGGACTCTGTCGGTTTTGCGCTGGTATTCATGGATGCAAACTGCTACTTTGGCGGCCACATGTCGTGAACGAGTTGGATAGGCAATGAATCTGCCGGAGTTGGGAACCATGCAAGAACAAGAACGATGGCTATCGGTCGAGGAGATTGCCGCCCATCTGGGTGTCAATCGGGACACGATCTACAAGTGGATTGACCGGCGGCAGATGCCCGCCCACAAGCTCGGCAAGCTCTGGAAGTTCAAGGCGACCGAGATAGACGCATGGATTACGGCGGGTAAGGCCGCTGAGCAGTCCGACCCCGAGACGGACAAGAAGTGAGGATTACGTGAGCAAGCTCGAAGAACTGACGCCCAACGCTGCCGTGCGCGGCATCCTGCCGGATGCTCTCGCCACGGTTGTCAGCGTTCAGTGGTTCGGTTCAGAAGCTCTGGAACTGACCTACAAGACGCCATCCGGCAAAGTGGCCAACGAGCTTCTGTATCGTCATGATGAGCCACGCGTGGAGGTTGTTGAGCTGGGTCGTCCATGGAGTTTCGACGGTGATGGCGATCTCTTCCGGTTGGTTTCCGAAGCGCACCGCATCCGCCTGGCGCACCTCTTCGATCCCGTCCTCGCCGTGCATTCATCCGTTATCGAACCGCTTCCCCATCAGATCACCGCCGTCTATGATGTTATGTTGCCACGCCAGCCGTTGCGCTTCCTGCTGGCCGACGACCCCGGTGCGGGCAAAACGATCATGGCGGGACTCCTGATGAAGGAACTGATAGCCCGTGGAGACCTGCATCGCTGTCTTGTTGTATGTCCCGGCAGCCTGGCGGAACAGTGGCAGGACGAGCTCTACCGGCGGTTTCATCTCCCATTCGAGATCTTGACGAACGACAAACTCGAGGCCGCGCGAACCGGCAACTGGTTCATGGAAGCGAATCTCGTGATTGCGCGCCTCGACAAACTGTCCCGCAACGAGGGCGTGCAGGAAAAGCTCAAAGCCCCCGACTGCCGATGGGACCTGATTGTCTGCGACGAGGCGCACAAGATGTCGGCCAGCATCTTCGGCGGCGAGGTCAAATACACCAAGCGCTACAAGCTCGGCCAACTCCTTTCAACCCTGACGCGTCACTTCCTGCTGATGACCGCGACGCCGCACAACGGTAAGGAAGAGGATTTCCAGCTCTTCATGGCCTTGCTTGACGGCGACCGATTCGAGGGACGGTTCCGCGACGGTGTTCATGTCTCGGATGTTTCGGACCTCATGCGCCGGATGGTCAAGGAAGGACTCCTTAAATTCGACGCGACGCCGCTCTTCCCGGAACGTATTGCCTACACGGTGCCCTACAAGCTCTCCGACGCGGAGGCGCGGTTGTACAAGGAAGTGACCGATTATGTGCGGGAGGAGTTCAACCGAGCCGAGGCACTCCAGAACGAGAAGCGTGCTGGAACGGTCGGCTTCGCTTTGACGATCCTCCAGCGGCGCCTAGCATCTTCACCGGAAGCCATTGCCCAATCCCTTCGCCGCCGCCGCGAGCGCCTGGAGAGCAAGCTGCGCGAACTGGAGCTGCTCCAGCGCGGCGCTCCTGGGGGCGCGGGCGTCTCGCCCGCTTCTCCAGAACTCGATGCTGAGGACGTGGAGGATCTGGAAGACGCGCCGGACAATGAGGTCGAGACCGCCGAGGAGGAGATTCTCGACCAGGCGACTGCCGCGCGCACGATTGTGGAACTGAAGGCCGAGATTGAAACGCTGAAACGGCTGGAAGGGCTTGCGTTGTCGCTGCGGCGCAGCGGCGAGGACCGTAAATGGCAGGAACTCGCCCGGCTGCTGCAGGAGGTCTTCATGACCGGCCAGGCGAGCGGCCGCGTGACGGAGGGGAACGCGCCGTATGGTTCCGGGCCGATTCCGCCGCCGCTTCCTTCCCCGCACCAGAAACTGGTCCTGTTCACCGAACACCGCGACACCCTCAATTACCTTGAGTCCAACATCACGACGCTTCTCGGCCGCAAGGATGCCGTGGTCATGATTCATGGCGGCATGGGACGCGAAGACCGGATGAAGGCACAGGAGGCTTTCAAGCACGATCCCGAAGTGCAGGTTCTTCTTGCGACGGATGCCGCCGGCGAGGGCATCAACCTTCAGCGCGCCCATTTGATGGTGAATTACGACCTTCCCTGGAATCCAAACCGGATCGAGCAGCGTTTTGGCCGGATTCACCGCATCGGGCAGACCGAGGTATGCCATCTCTGGAACCTCGTGGCCGAAGAAACCCGCGAAGGTGATGTCTATCGGACCCTTCTCGAAAAACTGGAGCAGGCGCGACAGGCTCTCGGCGGCCAGGTGTTCGATGTTCTGGGCAAGCTCCAGTTCGAAGGCAAGGCACTGCGCGACCTGTTGATCGAGGCGATTCGCTACGGAGAGCGTCCCGAGGTCCGTGCGCGGCTGACACAGGTGGTGTCGAACGCCTTCGATCCGTCGCAGTTGCAAGAACTGATTGAAGAACGGGCGCTGGCACACGACAGCATGGACGCTTCCCGCGTATTCCGCGTGCGCGAGGATATGGAACGGGCAGAGGCCCGGCGATTGCAGCCCCATTACATCGAATCCTTCTTCCTGGAGGCATTCAAGCGGCTTGGCGGTTCCGTCAAGCAACGCGAAACGCGCCGGTATGAGGTCACACATGTTCCCGCGCCCGTGCGCAACCGGGATCGCCTGATCGGTGTTGGCGAACCCGTGCTGCCGCGATATGAGCGCATCGCCTTCGAAAAAGACCTTGTTGCTCCGCAGGGCAAGCCGCTGGCGGCCTTCCTGTGTCCGGGGCATGCCCTGCTGGACGCCACGATTGACCTCACGCTGGAGCGTCACCGCGACCTCCTGCGGCGCGGTGCGATCCTGGTTGACGAGCGCGACACCGGAACCGCCACACGGGTTCTGTTCTACTTGGAGCACGCGATCCAGGACGCCAGCCTGACGCAGACGGGCGACCGTCGGATTGTCTCCAAGCGAACGCTATATGTCGAACTCGACGCCGAGGGCAACACCCGCCACTTGCAGTATGCGCCCTATCTGGACTTCCGTCCGCTCGCCGACGGCGAACCTGGGACCGACGAGATCCTTGCCCGGAATGAATGCGCCTGGGTCAACCGGACGCTTGAGCAGAAGGCGCAAGGATATGCCGTGGCCCGCGTGGTGCCCGAGCACCTATCCGAGGTACGGTCCCGTCGCCTCGATCTCATCGCCAAGACCGAAGCCGCCGTCCAGGACCGTCTCACCAAGGAAATCAGCTATTGGGACCATCGTGCCGAGCAACTCAAACTCCAGGAGCAGGCGGGCAAGCCGAATGCCCGGCTCAACTCCGACGAGGCCCGCAAACGCGCTGATGCGCTACAGGCTCGACTCCAGAAGCGGATGGATGAATTGAAGTTGGAGAAGCAGATTGCAGCCCTTCCGCCCGTGGTCATGGGTGGTCTTCTCATAATCCCGGCGGGGCTCCTGGCGACCATGAAGGGCGAGACCGGTATGGCGGATACCTCAGCCTTCACTGAAACTACGGCGGACAAGCAGGCCGCCGCCGCAAAGGCCCGTGCCGTCATCATGCAGACCGAGCGCGACCTCGGCTTTGTACCCACCGACCGCGAGACGGAGAAACTCGGCTACGACATCGAGAGCCGCGTTCCGGGCACCGGCAAACTGCGGTTCATCGAGGTCAAAGGACGCGTATCCGGCGCGGCTACCATCACGGTCACGAAAAACGAGATACTCTATTCCCTGAACAAACCCGACGACTTCATCCTCGCCATCGTTGAGTTCGCCCCTGGGAACGCGGGCGTCCTGCCCGCATCTCCCGGCGAGATACCGGCGCTTCCAGACTATCGCGTCCACTATGTGCGCCGTCCCTTCCAGCGCGAACCGGACTTCGGTGTCACCAGCGTGAACTACGACTTCGCGGAACTACTCCAGAAGGCGGAGGTGCCACGATGATCCATTACTTATCAACCATCCATAGTGCTCAGGGTGGATACGAGTCATTGGCCGAATTGGCGAAGGCTACTGCCAAACTCCGCACCGACCGGCTGGAACTTGATTTTTCACGCGTGGGGTTCTTTGACGCCAACATGGCCGCTCCGCTTGGCGCAGTTCTCGCAGGCGTGGCGGACCGTTTCAATGCCATCGAGATCGTCAACATCCCGGAACTGATTGAGCGTGTCCTTCGCAAGAACGGCTTCCTCACGTCATTCCGTTACCAGCCTTTGGAGGATGTCAACCGGACCACGATTCCCTTCCGTCGTCTCCAGCGTACCGACGAGGGGTTGTTTGAGGACTTCCTTCAACGCCATCTGAAGGGAAAGGGGATTCCTCAGATGTCCGAGGGCTTGGGTAAGGTTTTCAAGCAGAAGCTGTTTGAGGTCTTCCAGAACGCCGTAATCCACTCTGAATCGGAGTTGGGCATATTCGTCTGCGGTCAGTATTTCCCTCAGAAACAGAAGCTGGCCCTGACCATTGCCGATGCCGGGATCGGAATCCGCGATGCCGTGCGCCACTATTTCCAGGATAAGAAGATCGCTTCTGTTCCGGCCATTCGCTGGGCGCTTCAAGAAGGTCATACCACCAAGAAGGGCAAGCAACCTGGCGGTCTTGGACTGAAGTTCCTGCATGATTTCGCGCGGCTGAACAAGGGGCGAATCCACATTGTTTCCCGATTCGGCTTCTACGAGTTCGACGCCGGAGATGAGTCGTTTGTAAAAATGGGGGGAGACTATCACGGCACGGTGGTCACGATGGAGGTCAACACATCCGACACCTCGGCGTATCGCCTGGCGTCGGAGGTTGCAGCCGAAGACATTTTCTGAAAGAGTGAGGTGACATGATGAGTAAAGAAGTAATAGTTCGGGTTTATGACATCGTCGGCGGGCCGCTCTGCGTCTCCGCAGAGGACGGCCAGCGTGTCCATGACAAGATCGTGCCCCTGCTGCGCGAGGGTACGAAGGTAGCCCTGTCGTTCGAGCAGGTGGAGACCCTGATCTCAGCCTTCCTCAACGCTGCCGTTGGACAGTTCTATGGCGAGTTTCCGGAAGCTCGCATCCGGGGACTGCTGACTGTTCGCGATATGGACGAGGACGACATGGCCATCCTCAAGCGCGTGGTCGACAACGCAAAGAAGTATTTCGCGGCACCTTCGAAGTTCGATCAGGCTTGGAAGGAGGAGGTGGGCGATGAAGAATAAGGCACACGACCTCGCCACCTACGCATTCCAGAAGGACGAGCATCTGCTGCTGGACACCAACGTTTGGCTCTATCTCTTTCCCGCTCCATCCGACCGACCGACAGTCCATGCCGCCAGTTACTCGGCCGCGCTGAAGAACATGATGACCGCCGGTGCGCATCTGATCATGGATGCCATGATCCTGAGCGAGTACCTGAACCGGTACTGCCGGATCGAGTGGAATGCGCTCCACAAAGCGGCTCAACCCAATTTCAAGGCGTTCCGCAGATCGTCCTCGTTTCTGACGGTCGGCCAGGGAGCGGCCACCTACGCGCGTGGGATATTGAAGTTGTGCGCCCGGCATGATCACCCTTTTGCCACCGCTGATGTCACGCGAGTAATCGCGGACTTCGAGGCCGGCACGAATGATTTCAACGACGGCCTGCTCGCGGAGACATGCCGTCATCACGGCTGGAAGCTCGTGACCAACGATAGCGATTTCACCACCGGCGGGATTGAGGTCCTCACTTCGCATCCTCTCCTGTTGAGGGCTTGCCCATGACCATCGCCTACAGTAGGAAGCTCATCGAAGTCGCCCTCCCGCTGCCGGAGAACAACGACGCGTCGGCATACGACAGGATGTCGGCGATTGGACCGTATTCCAAGGAAATCTACCATGGTTTGGTGCATCTTGATGCGGCGGTGGCATTATGAACTCAGTCGATCAGCAACTTCTGGATCTGCTGAAGGAGACAGCATGCAAACACGGCTACACGCCGGATGCCTTTCTCTCCCTGGCGTCGTCGGCGGCGGAATGGAATTCGAGGGCTGTCATCCCCAATGTCGGCCCGTATCCCACGAGTATTGACGAGGCGAATATCGACAGGGATGCATTGGCTGCGTGGCCCGATTGGGTGTCCTCTTGGGTGACACCCGGCTCCAAGTGGGAACGTCTGCATTGGCCTGACGGATCGGTCACCATTCGTCTGGTTAACCATCGAGCCTTGGTGTTGGGAGCCGTGCACTTGCCTCGTGAGGGAGCTACCGACAAATGACCCCCATCCGCAAAAAGCTCATAGAAGTTGCTCTCCCTCTTCCGGAGATCAACGATGCTTCGGCGTATGACAAGATGCCGGGGATCGGGCCGCATCCGAAGGGGATACACCATTGGTGGGCGCGTTTGCCGCTGCCGACGGCGCGGGCGGTGCTGTTCGCGTCCGTGGTGACCGATCCCTCCGATGATCCGGCGTGGAAGGGCAAGGGCGAACAGGCGCAGGACGCGGAGCGCGAGCGGCTGTTCGGAATCATCCGCCGGATGATGGGCAAGAAACTGCACGAGCATCCCGAGGTCTATGCCGAGGCGCAGGCGGAGATGCTCAAACACTGCGACGGGAAACTGCCGCCGGTGCTCGATCCGTTTGCCGGCGGCGGCTCGATCCCTCTTGAGGCGGCACGACTCGGGTTCGAGGCACATGCTGCCGACCTGAATCCCGTCGCCGTCCTGCTGAACAAATGCAATCTCGAACTCGCCCCTCGCTGGACAAATCAGCCCCCAGTGAATCCCAAGGATCGGGTCGAACACACTGCAGGCCACGCATGGACTGGCACCCGTGGTCTGGCCGCCGATGTCCGCTATTACGGACAACTCATCCGCCAGCGTGCCCAGGAACAAATAGGCCACCTCTACCCCAAAGTCCGCATGCCCAAGGAACAGGGCGGCGGCGAGGCCAACGTCATCGCGTGGTTGTGGGCGCGAACTGTGGCCAGCCCCGACCCGGCAGCCCGCGGACATCATGTCCCCGTTGTTTCATCGTTCATGCTTGCGACCAAGGCAGGGAGAGAGGTGTGGGTTGATCTGAAGAAGGACGCCTCTGCTGAAAACGGGTGGCGATTTGAAGTTCGAAAAGGTTTGACGACCGGCGACGAAGTCAAGCAGGCGAAGCTAGGGACCAGGGCCGGAAAAGCGCAAGATTTCCTTTGTTTCCTTAGCAGGGCACCGATCCCACGAAGCTACATTCAGGCGGAAGGAAAATCAGGCAAGCTTGGCATGAAGCTGATGGCCGTTGTCGCTGACTCCAAGGGTGGCAGAAACTACCTGTCACCAGACGCGTCGCATGAGGCAATCGCGCTTGAATCGTCCAATCGTCCGAATGTCGCCGAAGCACGTACGAGTTTTCTCGGTGGGCCATTACCGAACCGAGCGGGCATTACGGGAGGGGTCTGTTCAGCCTACGGACTGAACACCTGGGGCCATTTGTTTACAAGTCGGCAAATAGTCGTTTTGGAGGCGGTCAGTGATTTGATAAAGAACATCCGAGCTGACCTTGAGCGGGACTGCCTGTCCGCAGGTCACACGCCGGAGCAAGCAGCACAGTACTCCCTTGCGGTTGACACCTTTCTGGCCCTTGCCTTAGACCGCTGCTCGGACTTCAATAACGTGCTCTGCCGATGGAGCTCATCGAATCAGAAGGTAATGAACCTCTTCTCTAAACAGGCACTGCCGATGGTCTGGGATTTCGCTGAAGCCAACACTCTCGGCGAGTCTGTTGGCGCTTGGAAGACTTGTTGCGATTACGTTGGTGACTGTATCGAAGTCTTGGCGTCAGGTTGTATTAGGACTGGGGAATCTCGGCAGAGTGACGCCGCCACATACACGTCTTCGCTTGTTGATATTCTCGTCAGCACGGACCCGCCTTACTACGACAACATCGGCTACGCGGCTCTCTCAGACTTTTTCTATGCTTGGCTTCGTCGGACAGTAGGAGAGCTTCATCGTGATTTGTTCGCAACGATGCTGACACCCAAGGATCCTGAACTTACGGCAACGCCGGCCCGGTTCGATGGTGACCGTGAAAAGGCCAAGGAGCACTTCGAGCAAGGCTTTCGCAGAGCATTCACTTCGCTCCGCGAACGCATGGACCCAAGCTATCCATTGACTGTCTATTACGCTTTCAAGCAGGAGGATGAGGAGTCAGGGGCCGAGGACGGCAATGGGCACAATGGCAACGGCGTGGACTTGACGACCGGCTGGGAAACGCTGTTGGAAGCACTCATGTCCGGCGACTTTCAAATCACAGCCACGTGGCCGGTCCGTGCGTCTCAGAAGTGGCGCCAGGTCTCGATGGGCACAAATGCACTCGCCTCATATATCGTGCTCGCCTGCCGCCCGCGCCCGGCGGACGCGCAGCGTACGAGTCGCAATGCCTTTGTGGCCGAATTGAAGCGCGAACTGCCTGCCGCACTCCGCCACCTCCAGCAGGGCAACGTCGCCCCGGTGGACTTCGCGCAGGCCTCTATCGGTCCCGGCATGGCTGTCTTCTCCCGATACAGCGCCGTACTGGAAAGCAACGGGAAGCCAATGTCCGTCCGCACGGCGCTGGCGTTGATCAACGGCATCAAGGATGAGTTGCTTGGAGAGGCAGTGGAGGAATTGGACAAGGACACCCGTTGGGCGACGACCTGGTTCGCGGGTACGGGGTTCGAGTGGGGTGAAGCTGGGCAGGCCAATCTCCTTGCCAATGCGCAGGCAACGGCGATGAATGGATTGGTCGCCGATGGGATTGTCGAAGTGAAAGGCAACCAGGTACGCCTGTTCCGCCCCGAGGAACTGCCCGCCGATTGGGATCCCGTGAAGGACAAGCGGTTGACGGTCTGGGAGATGACACACCACCTGATCCGCGTCTATGTGCACGAGAAGAAGGGCGACGCCGCCACCGCCGAGCTGCTGCGCAAACTGGGCAGCAAATCCGAGGTCGCCCGCGACCTGGCCTACAAACTGTTCACTGTGTGCGAAAGCAAGAAGCGCAGCCAGGAAGCCCAGGCCTATAACGAGTTGGTCATGGGCTGGCCGGAGTTGACGCGCCTGTCGCGGGAAGCGGTGAGCCGGCCGCAAGCGGCGGTACAGGGAGAATTGCTATGAGGTCAAAGAAATGTATTGCGGAGAACCGGGTGATGTGGGATATTTCGACCACGATAGCTAGGCAAAGACCATTATCATGAACCAAGGCACTATGTTTACGAGCCCCAAGATTGCAAGGGAAATGGCCCGTGTTTTCGGCAGTGATGCCAAAACCTTCACGGTCGAAATCAAGCATCGGCGCGTGGTGGGCGATTTTGTTCGCAAAATCGAAGCGGCTCACAAACGGGCAGAGAAGAGCAAACTGGTATTTCGCGCCTGAACAGGAGGTGACTCATGGACCTCCATCGGCGTGTTGTGGCGTATCATATTCTGCCATTCCTATCAGACCAGCCGTTCTCGTGCTTCGACTGGGCGGAGGCTAACCACCTCTCAACCGAGTCCATTCGGCGCTGTTTGTCGCTTGCCCGCTCGCTCGGTATGCGGTCTTTCATTGTGGAGGACATTCCTGCCGAAGGCATCATCCATGCGGAGAACCAGGAGCTAAATGCCCTGGTGCCGGATCACACCATGCCGGCGCTAAAGCGTCTCTCGTTCTGGACGGAACCGATAGCCGATGTAACGGCGGTATCTTCTGCGGATCCCGCAGCCCTCTGTGGATATGCCATCGTGAAGCATGATCGGGTGCCCTCGAGGAACCGCGATAGATGGCACGTCTTCGAAGCCGTATTCCGTAAGTACCCGCATGAACATAACTGCGTCCCCACCCAGGGAAACTATCGGCTACGCGTGAATGACACGGAGTTCACGATCCCCGGAATCCTTTACGCTCAACAGAACGGGCTGAACAAAGTCTGTGCGCATGTGGCGTTGCGAACACTTCTTTCGCGGCAAGTGCCGGCGGGCGATCTGTCCTATGCCGAGATCAATAGGCTGGCAGCCAAGGCTGCGCCAGGGCCCTACGATCCAGCCGCCGGACTCGGCCCGCCCCATATCCGTGCGATTCTTCGGCATTTCAAGTTGGCGTTCCGCGACATCGACTACGCCGAAGAGGAGAAGATTAGCAAGGATATACGCCTGACACATCCTTTTCAGAAGTTCATCTATGCCGGCATTGAATCCGGTTGCGGTGCGCTCCTCGGTTTCCGCATGACCGGTCCATCGGCGTCGAGCGAGAAGCACATCATTCCGTTCTTCGGGCACACCTTCAACAAAGACACCTGGGTTCCAGACGCAGACAACGCTTACTTCGACGTTGGTGGCGGGGTCGGGTACATTCCTAGCGAGAGCTGGACCAGCAGCTTTCTCGGCCACGACGACAACTTCGGACCCAACCTTTGCGTGCCCCGCCTCTATGTGAGACCGAATCAAGCCGAATATGTCGTGGAACTCCTGCGCGACGGCGTTGCATACAGCGGGGTTCACGCCGAAGCCATAACGCTCATTTTCCTTTATTCGCTCTGGCCGCATATGGCGAAAAGTCATAATCCCTGGATGAAACGGCTTGCGGCGGCGGCCCATCCTGACCTCAGGCGTGTTGTCCTGCGTGCCGTGTGTGTATCCAAAGACGCCTACTTGCAGCATGTGCGCGCGGAAGCCGACTGGGACGGGAACCGCGAGAACCCGGACTTCGTCGCGATTCTTGATCAGTTTCTTCCGCAGATGCTCTGGGTGGTTGAGATTTCGCTCCCGCATATCTTTCCGGCGAATGAACACAAACTGGGCGAAATCCTCCTCCACCCCTTTGTGCCATTCGACCCCAAAGCACCCATCAACTACGCGCTTTTCCTCTTGGCCCGTCTTCCGGGGCGATGCTTTGTTCTGAAATCGTCGGCGGGAGCATCCCCGAGTTTTATGGAAGCGCCAAGTGCATGCACGTCGCACAGGGCTCTATTGAAATTGTAAGGAGTAAAGGTATGGCCATCACCAATCATGAACGCGTCGGTAAGATGCTGGAACTCCTGACGGCTGGGCTTCAGCCGTTTGTCGAGCGGGAACTCAAGACCACGGAAGCCCCGAACTGGTTCGCGGAGACGAAGAAGTCGCTGGCGGACGCCCAACTTCAGTTGCTCGGCACGCCAGAGAAGCCGCAATGGGACGCAGCGGCGATCCTCGTGACGATGTGGAACGAGTGGAACAATGTCTTCCGCAAGACGCTCGGTCATGCGGAACGGACGCTGGTAAGCGAACTGCGCGAAGTCCGCAACCGCTGGGCGCACCAGCGGCCCTTCAGTACGGACGATGCCTACCGCGCTCTTGACAGTGCCGCCCGCCTCCTGACTGCGGTTTCGGCCTCGGAGGCAAGTGATGTCGAGAAGATGAAGATGGAGCTGCTCCGCGTGCGGTTCGACGAGCAGGTCCGCACGGAGAAGCGCAAGTCCGCTGGCACGACCATCGAGACCCAGACGCAAGCCGGCCTGAAGCCGTGGCGCGAGGTGGTTCACCCTCATAAGGACGTGGCGAGCGGAAAATACCAGCAGGCGGAGTTTGCTGCCGATCTCTGGCAAGTGCATCTGGGCGAGGGTTCGGACGAGTACCGCAAACCGGCGGAGTTCTTCCGGCGCACTTATCTGACCGAAAGCCTGACTGGGCTATTGACCGTGGCCGCCCAGCGGTTGACCGGTGCGGGGGGCGATCCGGTAATTCAACTCCAGACCAACTTCGGCGGTGGCAAGACCCACTCCATGCTGGCGCTCTACCACATGTTTTCCGGCACGCCACACAGCGAATTGCTCGGCATCGACAGCATCCTCAACAAGGCCGGTGTTGAAGACCTGCCGAAGGTCAACCGCGTGGTTCTGGTGGGCAACAAGATTTCCCCCGGCAACCCGGTCACGAAACCCGACGGCACCGTGATTCGCACCCTTTGGGGCGAAATGGCATGGCAACTCGGTTTCGCTCGCGGCGGGGTCAAGGAAGCCAAGTGCGCCTTGCAGCGAGTGGCAGCAGATGATGAACGGGCGACCAGTCCCGGCGATGCGATGCGCGAACTCTTCAACGACTACGGGCCTTGCCTGATCCTGATTGACGAATGGGTTTCGTATGCGCGTCAGCTTCACGATCAGGGCGACCTGCCTGGTGGAAGTTTTGAAACCCATTTCTCGTTTGCCCAAGCATTGACTGAATCCGCCAAGCTGGCCAATCGCTGCCTCCTGGTGATCAGCCTCCCGGCATCGGATACAAGCGGATCCCCGCACACGAAGTCGGACGACATCGAAGTCGGTGGCGAACGGGGCCGCGTGGCATTGGATCGGCTGCGCAACGCTGTCGGTCGCATCGAATCATCCTGGCGCCCGGCCAGTTCGGAGGAAAGTTTCGAGATCGTCCGGCGCAGATTGTTCGAGACGATGGTGGATCAAGGGCAGTTCGTGGCCCGCGATACGACGGCCAAGGCGTTCTTCGACCTCTACCGGACCCAGCAGCAGGAGTTCCCCCCCGAGTGCCACGACAGCGACTATGAGAAGCGGCTCAAAGCAGCCTACCCAATCCACCCCGAAGTCTTTGATCGGCTGTATCAGGACTGGTCTTCGCTGGTGAAGTTCCAGCGGACGCGCGGTGTCTTGCGGCTCATGGCATCCGTCATCCATAGCCTTTGGGAGAAAGGCGACCGCAGCCCGTTGATTATGCCGTCGAGCATCTCGATTGACGATCCCCGCGTGCAGTTTGAGTTGACCCGGTATCTGTCCGACAACTGGGTGCCCGTGATCGAGAAAGACGTGGACGGTCCCAACTCACTGCCGTTGCGGCTGGACGGCGAAACGCCAAATCTCGGCAAGTACTCCGCCTGCCGTCGCGTGGCGCGGACCATCTATCTCGGTTCTGCTCCGACGGCCAAAGCGGCGACAAAGGGCATAGACGACCGGCGGATCAAACTCGGCTGCGTCATGCCGGGCGAGGCATCGGCCATATTCGGCGACGCCCTGCGCCGGATGAGCGCGGCGGCGACATTCCTCTATCAGGATTCCGTCCGCTACTGGTATTCCACCCAGCCGACCGTGACGAAACTGGCCGATGACCGCGCCGAACAACTCAAGGGCGACCCGGACGCCGTGCCGGGCGAAGTCGGTCGCTGGCTGCGGAACGATTTGCAGAAAAGGGGCGACTTCAGCCGTGTCCATCCCATGGCTCGGACGTCGGGCGACGTGCCGGACGATAGGGACGCCAGGCTCGTTGTCTTTGGTATCGAATACCCCCACGCCAAGGATACCGCGAGCCCGGCCATTGCCGCCGCGCAGGAATTCCTCCAGAATCGAGGAACGGCCCCGCGCATCTACCGCAACTCGCTGATTTTCCTGGCGGCAGACAAGACGCGCCTTCAGGACCTGGATGACGCCGTCCGCCAGTATCTGGCATGGGACTCCATCGTGACCGAGGCACAGGCTCTCAACCTGGACCCGCACCAGACCAAGCAGGCGGTATCGCGGAAGGAGAACGCCAAGAGTGCAGTAGCTGCCCGCTTGCCGGAGACCTACCAGTGGCTGATCGTTCCGACGCAGACGAATCCGCAGGCTAATCCCGAATGGCAGGCATTCCGATTGACGGGGCAAGACGCGCTGGCCATACGGGCCAGCAAGAAGCTCCGCAATGATGAACTCCTCATCACGGGATTGGCCGCAAGCCGCCTGCGACTGGAACTCGATCAGGTCCCTCTGTGGCGAGGCGACCACGTCTCGATCCAGCAGCTCACTGAGGACTTCGCCCGCTACTTGTATCTGCCCCGGCTGCGGGATACCGGCATCCTTGTGGAAGCGATTCGCGGCGGTCTTGGTCTTCTGACATGGGCGCAGGATTCCTTTGCGTATGCCGAGAGTTTCGACGAGACGGCAGGACGCTATCGAGGGCTTCAGGCAGGGCGGCAAGTCTGGGTTGATGGAGAAAACCCCATCGGCCTGCTCGTGAAGCCGGAAGCGGCGCAGAAGCAACTGGCTGCGGAAGCGCCCACAGCGATGGGCGGGGGACCGACTACGCCAACTGGCGAATCAGGCGGTGGAACCACAGGGACAACAACCAACTGGACAGGCGGCGGAAAAGAACCACCCACAACGCCTGCGGCCCCGAAACGTTTTCATGGGACAGCAACGCTCGACTCCAAGCGGGTCGGACGCGATGCTGGTCGGATCGCCGATGAGGTCGTAGCGCACCTTGCTGGAATTGTCGGGGCCAACGTGAAGGTCACACTGGAGATCGAGGCGGAAATCCCGTCCGGCACGCCCGAACACGTCGTCCGCACCGTCACCGAAAACTGCCGAACCCTGAAGTTCGACAGCCAAGGTTTCGAGAAGGAGTGACCACATAGTGAATGCTTGCCCTCGTCGTCGGGGGCAAGTCTTAGGGGCGGAGGGGCACGTCTCCTCATTCTTCAAATGAATTTCAGCAGCCCGTTGGAACAGGGAATGGGAGTGATGACGACGGGGCGTATTGATCCATGCTACGCGCTACGCAGGACAAGTGGCGGTTGCGTTCTTGATTTCGATGCAGGCCCTTGTATGAAGATACGGCGTCAATTAAGCGGATCTGGGGGGGGGGACGGAGACGTTCTAGGTAACCATTTAGTGGTTAGTTGGTTACAATGTAATTGACACACATCATGCGATGTTGCGTATGGCATGCGGGGTAATAAAACAGCCATTTTCCGTAAGCAGAAGAACAAGATCAAAGTCGTTGTTTTAGGCAATGTTCATGTGGGCTTCGTCGCGGTGCCGGAATCCGGAGGCGGCTGTTGCGCTATCCGGTTCGCTGCCCGCGCGCTACGGGCGTTGCTCGGGACGGGGTGGCATCCACCTTCGCCCTAGGGCTACGGCGGACAAGCCCGTCCCTTGCTCGCGGCTTACAACGCTGCGGACGGGGTTGAACCCGTCCCTCCCGGGGCTTGCAACGCTGCGGACAGGGTGGCACCTGTCCCTCCAGGGGAGGCTACTGTAAAGCAGTCGGATCGGTACAAAGCTCGATGGTCACCGGGCCGTCGTTGATCAGTTCCACCTGCATGCTGGCTCCGAACCGTCCGGTAGCGACCTTGGCGATTCCCGGTTGCCGGGCCAGTTCCGTGACATAGGTGTTGTAGAGCGTTTCGGCAATCGCAGGGTCGCCTGCACGGATGAAGCTGGGGCGGTTGCCCTTGCGGGTGTC
>JFJP01038877.1_pt1 | contig 15919 bp, 11 predicted proteins | sample 431651 | NCBI WGS metagenome assembly JFJP01 (sample SAMN02602958, study PRJNA72255) | Microbial mat metagenome, whole genome shotgun sequencing project. | biome: fresh water; feature: sink hole; material: water; isolation source: purple microbial (photo- and chemosynthetic) mats found in... | reverse complement strand
TGTTTATGTGCCGCAGGGAGCTTCTTCTGCAGACCATACCAATATTGAAGGCAGTTTTTGGGAAACTGAAAATGATTACCTTTTATTTGTCTATTACAGCGATTATTCGGCAAGATATGACAGGTTGGTTGGATTTCGGTTGTTTAACTCAACTGAGAAGTAAAATGGTATTTATTTTACCAGCGATAAAAAACCTTTTCCATTTTTAAAAGGTAACGAAAACCAAAACTTACTGCCTTTACCAACAGCAGATTCAAATTCAAGTTGGCCGCCAATTAAAGCCACATAATGTTGAACAATGGGAAGCCCAAGTCCTGATCCCGAAGTGGTATCGTTGATTTCGTTTTTAATTCTGTAAAACCTGTCGAATATGTGTTGATATTCATTTTCAGGAATTCCGATTCCGGTATCTGAAACTATAAATTTCACCCACTCGTTTCTTATCATTTCATAGTCGATGTTAATTTCTCCACTTAATGTATATTTTACGGCATTATCAACCAGTAATGATAGAATTTCGCCAAGTAGGTTTGGATCGGTTTCAAAACCAAATTCCTTGTTTGGAACATTGATTTTCAGATTTAATATAACATTTTTCGAATTTTTCGAGTCGGGAATCAGTATCAGATATTTGTTGTAAGTATCTCGCATTAAACTGTTCACATTGCAGAATTTTTTAACAATTTCAACCGTTTGCGTTTCAATTTTCGACAAGTGAATTGTATTGTCAATCATATTCAGCAGTTGTTTTCCGTTTTGAGAAATCGCATCGGTTAATTCAAGTTTTTCATCCGGATCGAGGTCTGTGTCAGCTAATATTCTTGTGAAATTATTGATGATGTTCATTGGAGTGCGTATTTCGTGAGACAGGTTGGCAAGGAATGTAGATTTTAACCTGTCTGATTCTTCAGCACGGATTAATGCTTTTTCAAGTTTAAACTCAGCCGTTTTTCGTTTTGTAATATCGCGCGCAATCGAAATAACAGAGTGGGCATTCAATTTTGCCAGCCTCATTTCAAACAGGAAAGTTCCGTTTGGCGTGTTCATTTGATATTCGATAGATTCAATCGAATTTGTTTTTAACGATGTTTGAATGCAACTGAAAATCTTGTCGGCCATATTATCCGGAAAACCAACTTCAAAAATTGTACTTCCAATAATGTTGGCGTCTTCAATTTTAAATAAGTCACTCTCTTTAATAACAAAATCCTCGTAAGTTCCATCTTTGTCAATAACGAAAAATATATCGGGAATTGCCTCCAGTAAAACTTTATACCGCCGTTTGTTTTCTTCCAGTTCAGCTATCTTGATTTTGGTTTTCGTAGTATCCTCAAAAACAACATAAAATTTATTGTAATCGGGCTGAAGAACATGGATGTTAAACCACCGTTCCAACGCAATTGCATAAAATTCGTTTATTCTTTTTTGTTTCGACTGGGTGTATACATACTTATTTAAATCGAACTTACTTTTGAAGATTAAATCGAAAATATAGTCTGCTTTCTGCTCCTGCACTTCATAAAGGTTAATTTTAAAATTTGCTTCAAAAGTGTTATTTACTTTTTCAATAATTAGTTGAACAATGTTACCAGCTTCGTCGCGATCGGCTCTGATTTGTGCAATTGAAAACATTGAGTCCTGAAGAACTTTGTTTATGCTTTGTTTGATTTCAGTAATCCGATTTTGATGTGTCTTAATAATTGATTGGTAGTAAATTTGTATTATATAACCAAACAAAAAGAGAGCAGTATATACAAAAATCGGATGAGTAATAAATGGTTTGTAATATGAAACAGAATCGACAAAAAGATTCGATTTAACCATTTGAAATGCAACTGTAATAAGGCCGATAAAAAAATAGCTTCTTATTTTTCTTCCGGTTTCTGAAAAGAAAAGCAAAAAAACAAATCCGATGTGCAGCCAAAAAATAGTAATATAAACTGTATCAGCAGAAGTTGCCCTGGGATTAAAATCAGAAAAATAGAAGGAATATAACACAAGGGGAAGTAAAAAAATACTGTTTACCGAACAGTTTATTCTGGCATTGATAGCGCAAATGATTGGAAGTGATGCAATTGAAATCAGTAAAATATGACTTATGAAACATATGTTTTCGTAACTGAAAAGTACATTATAAAGGAAAAACATTAAAGCAAATAATTCTACAATTGCCCATACAATGAGCAACTGCAAAAGCTTTTTCCTGTCATGGGGCGATTGGTCAGCCCAAAGCATTTCAGATAATATATGTTGGAATTTTTTTATCAACAGTGTAAAGTTATGAATAATGGATTAAAGTAGCGCCCGTCCCAAAGATAATTCAATTCATAAATAACAACAAAGTCAAAAATACTAAAAACTGATTTTTGCTTTATTTCAAATTGTGAAATTAACATAAAACTGAAAATAAGACATTTTCAGTTGAACTATTTTTTTTTGTCACTGATATTTGTTATGATTTTGGTGCACCCGAATCTGTAATTTTGTCGAAAATGAAATTACAATAATAAAAGAGAAAAATTATGCCAAAGGGAATTTTTAATGTGCCGGTTGCAAAAAACGAACCTATTTTGAGTTATGCGCCAGGAACTCGGGAAAGAATTGAGTTAAAAGCAAAAATTGAAGAGTTAAGATCGATAGAAATTGATTTGCCAATGGTTATTGGTGGTTTGGATGTTTATACCGACCGAAAAATCAGGATGTTCCCTCCCCACGATATAGCGCATACTTTAGGTTATTACAATCAGGGCGATTCAAGTCATGTTGAAATGTCGATTGAGGCAGCACTCGCTGCACGTGAAAGCTGGGCAAATCTTGCATGGCAGCATCGCGCATCTATATTTTTAAAAGCAGCCGATTTATTAAGCGGACCGTACCGTGCAAAAATAAATGCGGCAACTATGTTGGGACAGTCGAAAAATGCTTTTCAGGCCGAAATTGATGCAGCCTGCGAACTGGCTGATTTTTTTAGGTTTGGGGTAAAAGTAATGACCGATATTTACAAAATTCAACCCGAATCGGCGCCCGGAATGTGGAACTACAACGAGTATCGTCCGCTCGAAGGATTTATTTTTGCATTAACGCCGTTCAATTTTACTTCAATTGCCGGAAATTTGCCAGCCGCTCCTGCATTAATGGGCAATGTAGTTGTTTGGAAACCATCGAAAACAGCGATTTATTCGGCCGGTGTAATCATGGATATTTTCAGGGAAGCCGGTTTACCTGATGGTGTTATCAATCTTGTTTTTGCCTCGGGACCGGTTGCTGCCGACATGGTTTTAACTCATCCGCGTTTTGCAGGAATCCATTTTACAGGTTCTACCGGCGTTTTTAACAGTATCTGGAAATCGATTGGCGACAATATTTCAAAATACAAATCGTACCCGCGAATTGTGGGAGAAACAGGCGGTAAAGATTTCATTTTTGCTGATAATACTGCCGATCCGCAGGCTTTGGCAGTTGCAATGTTACGAGGAGCTTTTGAATATCAGGGGCAAAAATGTTCGGCTGCTTCAAGGGCATATATTCCCGAAAGTATTTGGCCGGAAGTGAAAGAACGATTTGGTAATGAACTTGCTACGGTAAAAATGGGCCCACCCGAAGATTTTACCAATTTCTTTAATGCGGTAATCGATGAGGCTTCATTCGATAAATTGAAAGGATTTATCGATAGGGCTAAACATGACCAAGATGCAGAAGTGATTTTTGGCGGGAACTGCGATAAATCTGTAGGATATTTTATCGAACCTACAGTTATTCTGGCTAAAAAACCCAACTACATTACAATGGAAGAAGAACTTTTTGGGCCGGTTTTAACAATTTATGTTTACGACGACGAAAAAATGGATGAAACCCTTGATATTCTTGATAAAACTTCGATTTATGCTTTAACAGGTGCAGTAATGTCGCAAAATCGTTACAACATCGAAAAAATAACAAAGCGACTTGAAAATGCCGCAGGTAATTTTTATATCAACGATAAGCCAACCGGGGCAGTTGTTGGTCAGCAACCATTTGGCGGTGCCCGTGGCTCGGGAACAAACGATAAGGCAGGTTCTATATTTAATTTACTGCGCTGGACTTCAATCAGAACTATTAAGGAAACATTTGTTTCGCCTAAAAATTATACATATCCTAATTTTCAACCCGATACAAAATAGAATAAACCATTAAATTTTTTTAAAAGGGTGTTGAAACTATTCAATACCCTTTTTTTTGCCCGTTGAAAATTCTATTTTTGTTCGAACAACTTTTGCTGAAATGAGTAATATGAATTTTAACGGTGGAGTTTTTAAAATACTTAGAAACAAATGGATTGTTACTTCCATTTTGTTTTTAACATGGATTATTTTTTTCGATGAAAACAGTATTATTTCTCATCAGGAGAATAAACGACGGCTTTACGAACTCAAACAACAGGAAGAATATTACAGGGAACGTATTGAAGTTGACAAGCAAAAACTGGAAGACTTAAAAGCCGGTGAAAAAAAACTTGAAAAGTTTGCACGCGAACAATATTTTATGTCGAAACCCGATGAAGATGTTTTTGTTGTTGTTGAAGATGATTAAAAACTTTTTTCGTTAAAATGATCCATTGTTTTTGCGCTTATTAAATCTCTGAATTCAAATAGTCGCTTACCTGATTTTATGGTTACTTGTAATTTTTGATAATTTTTTCGATATGAAGTTGAAAGAACAGTTTGTTTGGGTTTTAAAATTTCTTATATTGCCTTGCAAAATGAAATGGTAATTTGAATATTGATTGACTTAAGAAATTGTTATTAAAAGAGTTAAGTAGAATGCCATTAAAAAGTAATTAATGTGCGATGAAAGGAAATCTCGACATATTTAAAATTAGAACCAACAATATACCACCGCAGAAAGGTAGAATATTGATTGCTGAACCTTTTTTGCATGGCGATTATTTTAGTCGGTCGGTGGTGTTTTTAGTGGCACATAGCGAAAAAGGAGCCGTAGGTTTTATACTAAATAAGAAAATAGATTTTCGTTTGCAGGATGTATTTATCGATTTTCCTGAATTTGATGCAAATGTTTTTTTAGGTGGGCCTGTAGCTGCCGATTCCATATTTTTTATTCATAAACTGGGAGAGAAGCTTCCGGGAAGTATAAAAGTTTTAGGGAATCTTTTTTGGGGAGGCGACTTCGAAATGTTAAAAACTCATATTTCCAACGGGTTGGTAAAACCCACTGATATTCATTTTTTCCTTGGCTACTCAGGTTGGGATGCCGGACAACTTGAAGATGAAATTAAAGATGATTCATGGCTGGTAACTGATGTTGATGAAAACGCTGTAATTAAAGATGCCAACAATGTTTCGTGGACTGATTTTGTTAAAAAGGCCGGCAACCGTTATTCTATTTGGGAAAATTATCCCGAAAATCCTACTTTCAATTAATCGGTTTTTTTCACGGCACTTTTCAAACATCGAATACTATTATTCGAAGTCATTGTATCCTGTTCCTATTATTTTCGTACTACAAAGTTGTAATTCAGGAAGGCATTGAAAAAAAATTATAATTTTGCCACGCTTTAATACAAAAAGAAAACACCTCGGTTCTCCGGGGAATTTATAACTTAAAAAAAACTTTATGTCACTGAGAAGTAATATTCTTGACCTTCGGAAAAGAAAAAAGGAAGTGCAAATGGGAGGTGGTGAAAAAGCCATGGAAATGCAGGCCAAAATGGGGAAACTCACAGCCCGGGAGCGTATTATCGCACTTCTTGATAAAAATTCATTCCACGAGTATGATTTATTTGTTGAACATAGTGCAAAAGATTTCGGAATGGATTCGAAAGTGTTGCATGGCGATGGAGTAATTATTGGCACCGGAACTATCAAGTCGAAACCCATATGTATTTTTGCACAGGATTTTACTGTTGCAGGAGGTTCGCTGGGATTAATGCACGCCCGGAAAATCACCAAAATAATGGATCATGCCCTTAAAATGAGGGTTCCGCTTATTGGAATTAACGATTCAGGGGGTGCACGTATTCAGGAAGGCGTAAATTCTCTGGCGGGTTATGGCGAAATCTTTTTCCGTAATACACTGGCATCAGGCGTTATTCCTCAAATTTCGGTAATTCTTGGTCCTTGCGCAGGCGGGGCGGTTTATTCGCCCGCTTTAACCGATTTTGTTTTTGTGGTTGAAAATATATCGAAAATGTTTATCACCGGGCCAAGTGTAATTAAATCGGTTCTCGGCGAAGAAATTTCAATGGAAGAATTGGGTGGAGCGCGTGTACATGCCGAAATTACAGGGAATGCTCACTTCTTTGCAAAAACTGAGTTGGAATGTTTCGAACAGATAAAAACCCTCATCAGTTATATTCCCAGAAGTAATGCCAAAAAGGCATTGGCATATCCTCCAAAGTCGCCTTTAAAAGGTAAGAAAATTGAAGATATCGTACCTCTTGATGCAAGGATTCCTTATGATATGCGCGATATTATCAGAACAATCACTGATGGTTCTGAATTTCTCGAAGTAATGGAACTTTTTGCACCAAATATCATTATCGGTTTTGGTCGTATGGATGGCGAAACCATTGGTTTTGTAGCTAATCAGCCCATGGTTCTGGCAGGTGTTCTCGATTGCGACAGTTCAGACAAGGCAGCTCGTTTTATTCGTTACTGCGATGCATTTAATATACCGATTGTTACACTGGAAGATATGCCGGGATATTTGCCGGGCGCCGATCAGGAACATGCTGGAGTTATCAGGCATGGAGCTAAGATTTTATATGCATACAGCGAGGCAACAGTACCAAAAGTGACTGTAATTTTAAGAAAAGCGTATGGCGGCGGTTATATTGCAATGAACTCACGCCATTTGCGCGCCGATTTTGTGTTTGCATGGCCAACGGCTGAAATTGCAGTAATGGGACCTGAAGGAGCAGCAAATATTGTTTTCCGTAAAGAAATTGCAGAAGCAGAGAATCCGGAGGAAATGCGCAGACAAAAAATTCAGGAGTACAAGGAAAAATTCGCCAATCCTTATGTGGCAGCCGCTCAGGGTTATATTGATGAAGTTATTGAACCCCGGGATACACGCTCAAGAATACTCCATGCAATGCAGGTTTCTGAAAATAAAAGCGTTTTTCTGCCCAATAAAAAACATGGAATACCACCATTTTAATCAATTAAAGAGTAAATATTATGTCTGAAGAAAAAGAATGGAAAGACCTGATCATTCAGGGAGCTGTGTATAAAACCACGTTTACACGCAAGTTTGAACAACGGGTAAATTGGGAAGCTCCGAATGATAATATGTTGTACTCTTTTATACCGGGAACAATTATCGATATTTTTGTTAAACCTAAACAGAAATTGAAAGAAGGAGATACGATTTTATTACTCGAAGCAATGAAAATGCAAAACCAGGTGCGCATGCCTTTTGATGGTGAAATCGTAAAAATTAACGTTAAAAAAAATGAGATTATTCCAAACCGTTATTTAATGGTTGAAATAAAACCAAAAAAATAAAAAGCGTTTTGCTGAATCAATTGAAAAACCGTGCAATGATTTGTACGGTTTTTTTATTTTTACTGAATAACATTTTTACTTGTGTTACCGAATATAGCCAAAAAGTCGATAATAATCCTGACAGTTTTTTTAAACTGCACCTTTTCGCTTATTGCTCAGAGTGATAACCAATGTACAAAAACAACAGAAGGCAAAGATTTTTGGTTTGGATTTATGGAGAGCAGAAATTATAATCCGAATCATTTTCTTGAAATTACGGTTACTTCATCGCAAACTACAACTTTTAATATTTACATCGGAAAAGCAGAAACACAGTTTAATAGCACTTATACAGTTTTGGCAAACAGATCTGTTCAGGTTAAAATTCCCTGGCAAATGGTTGAAGCAACTGGCTCCGAGCAAATTCAGGATAAAGGAATTCATTTAATTTCACAAAAACCTGTAAATGTTTTTGCATTAAACTGGGATCAAAATTCTGCTGATGTTGCAGTAATTTATCCGGTTGAATCGCTTGGTAATGAATATTTTGCAATGTGTTACCGACCGGATATCGATTTGGCCAACCCAATGTCGGGCAATGGCAGAAACAGCGAATTTCTGATTGTCGCTAAGGAAGACAGCACGAAAGTTAAAATTACACCTTCAAAAGTTACTGACCGGTTAATTCCCAAAGACTCTACTTTTATTATTTATTTGAATAAAGGTGAAATTTACCAGGTACAATCAGAAAATGTGGTTGGATCAAGCAATTACGGACAAGGCGATTTAACCGGAAGCCATGTGATTGCGAATAAACCAGTTGCATTTTATTCCGGGTCGTTAAGTACCCGGATTCCATTTGGACAGTGTTGCTGGGATCATTTATACGAACAAATTCCACCGGTTCAAACCTGGGGGCGCGAGTATTTTACTGTTCCCTTAAAATCCCGTCAACAGGACAGGTATCGGATTTTGGCTGCCGAAAATAACACAACGGTTCAGATTGCCGGTTTGGCGCCCATTAAATTAAACAGGGGCGAATTTGAGGAATTGATTTTTTTTTATGATGAACCCAAACGGATAATTTCGGATAAACCCATTTTGGTTGCCCAGTTTAGTCAGTCACGCAATGTTGATCAAATTTATACCGAAGGAAATGGCGATCCGTTTATGATTATTTTAAGTTCAATCAACCAAAAGAAAAACGATGTAACATTTGTAACTTACAAATCACCCGAAATTATCAGTAATAATCCATATTCAGGTATCGAAAAATATTTTGTCAATATAATTTCATTAACAAGCGAAGTCCCATACATACTTTTTAATAATCAGCCTATTCAAAATGAATTTGTGCCTTTTGCCGAAGGTAATTACTCATTTGCTCAGAAACCAATAGAACAGGGAGTTCATCATATTAGAAATTCAAATAAAGATGCTGGTTTTCTGGCTTATGTTTATGGTTTTGGAGGAGTGGAATCTTTTGGGTACGGCGTTGGATTTAAACTTGATTTAATTCTCGATTTAGGCGAAAATATTGAGTTTTTTGAAAAAGATACTTTACTGCTTTGTGGTGGCGATACAATAGTTTTGGATGCCGGTTCGTATTTTGATAATTATGAATGGAGTACAGGTGAAACAACTCCGTCTATTTTTGTTAACGAACCCGGTAAATATTGGGTAAAAACCTCAACCAACGAAGGTTGTGAATTAAAGGATACAGTTTATGTTTTTCCAAGCAACCCAAAAACAGATATTGGCAACCGTTTCGACGAAGGTTGCTATCCGTTCGAAGTTCCTTTAAATGGAAATGATGGTTTTGAAAAGTATATCTGGCAAAATGAATTTAATGATACTTTGTCAACTTCTCAAATAATTATTGCCGACAAAACCGGCGAATACAGGTTAACTGTTTATGACAATTATCGTTGTGCAGCCCGTGATACGTTTGGGTTAACCGTTTTCCCGGTTCCCAAAGTCGAAATTCAGGGTGATCATTTAAATTGTGGAATTGATTCAACTCAACTCATCGTATCAATTGCCGGAACCCCGGATAGCATTTGGAATTTTGCAGGAAGTTACTCATGGAGGGCAAATAAACCGGAAGTTATTCTTTCAGCGGAGAGTCAAAAATCAGTAAATGTTAAGGTTAAAAACTGGGGTGATTTTGAGATATATTACAGTTTGAAAACAATTGATAACTGTGAAATTACCGATACATTCAAAATTACTTTTCATCCGCAGCCGTTTGCTGATTTTGTTTTTGAAGACGATGCAAAATGCGAAGGATACAGCAAGAAACTCATTTTTAAAGGAACAGCTACCGATAGTGCTTTTTTCGACTGGAACCTGGATGGTTGTCAGTTTGTTGATACAATTGATTTACAAAATCGTATTTACAATATTTCAATTGGTGCTTTTCTTCAGCAGCAACCTTTTATTTCGCTGGTAATCAACGATAATGGCTGTGTAAGCAATACTGCATCTGATATCCTCAGCGCAAAACCAAACTTTATAATGGAAGCCGACAAAGTTAGGGGATGCGATTCGCTGATTGTAAATTTTAAAAGCGAATTATTAACACCCGATAATGTGGAATTTGTATGGACTTTTAATGATTCAGAAATTGTGGAGCAGCAAAATTACACCAAAAATTATCGCGAAACCGGGTTTTACAAGGTAAATCTTACCATAACAAATCCGGTTACCCAATGTACAAATGGTTTTACAATCGACAGTATGATAAAGGTTTTTCCAACTCCAATCGCAGAAATTTCAACCGACCCCGATATTTGTTACCCCGATTCAGCATTGCTTGTGTACACTCATCACATCGATTCTTCGTTTTGCATCTGGGAAATCAACGGCAATCAATATTCAGGTTTCGAATACGACTCGCTTACAATGATTTTGACGAATCCGTTTGAAAATGTTAAACTCACTGTAAATGAATATGGTTGTGTTAGTCAGCCCGTAGAAAAAAAGCTAAAACGAAAGCCCGATTTCGACTTTTATTCTGAAAATGAAGAAGGATGCCAGCCCTATTCTGTAGAAGTTTTTGCTGAAACAACCGACAATTATATCAATTTTACATGGATAACAGATAGTTTGCCTTATCCCACAGGTACATCGAATTTGTATAATTTAACCGATACCGGACGATTCGACATTTCATTATTCGCTTATTCCAATGAAACAGGTTGTGTTGATACTTTAGTAAAATCAGACTGGATCTGGGTACATCGGAATCCGTTTTCAAAATTCGAAGTCGATTACCAGGTGGCATTGATTGATAATTCTGACATCACATTTATAAACTATTCAGAACGGGCTGTCAACTATTTTTGGGATTTTGGAGATGGCATCATTTCCGAAGAATTTGCACCTGTCCACACGTACAATGAACTGGGTGAATATACTGCCAGATTATATGCCGAATCGGTGTATCAATGTGTCGATACTTTCGAATTGATCATTAAAATTATACCTTCCATCGTTTATTCACCCAATGCTTTCAGACCCGAAAGTGATATTCTTGAAAACCGCACATTTATGCCGGTTGTTGCCGGTGTTGATGAGTCGCGTTTCAGTCTGAAAATTTTCAATCGCCTGGGCGAAATCGTTTTTGAATCCAACTCTTTATTTAATTCATGGAATGGAACTTTAAAAAACGGCAAAGATGCACCGGTGGGAAACTATGTCTGGATCTCGAATTATTATGACATTCAGGGTTTTGAGCACAATGAAAAGGGTCAGATTTTGTTAATTCGATAAATCCTACTTTCCTCTTCCCTTAATACTTACCATAATGGTATAAATCATTATTTTAAAGTCGATATACAATGAAATGTTTTTAAGGTACATCATATCATAGGGAAGCCGTTCAAGCATTTCGTCAACATCGGAAGCATACCCGTACCGCACCTGCCCCCACGAAGTAATACCCGGCCGCAGTTTGTGAAGGTGGGTGTAATGCGGAGCTTTTTTTACAATTTGGTCAATGTAGTACTGCCTTTCGGGACGAGGGCCAACCAGCGACATATCGCCAATAATTACATTGAAAAACTGAGGAATTTCATCGAGGTGAGTTTTCCTCATAAACTTTCCTATACTTGTTATGCGCGCATCATTTTTCGACGAAAGGGCAGGAGTTCCGTTTTCAGCCCCGGCATACATACTTCGGAGTTTATAAATGCAAAAAGGCTTGCCAAATCTTCCGATTCGTTCCTGTTTGTAAAATATGGGTCCTTTTGATGTTGACTTTATAATAACAGCAAGGGTTACAAAAACCGGAAACAACATTACCGATGCAATCAGCGAGAGAAATACATCTAAAAGTCGTTTTGTGTTTTCCTGCCAGCCGGGCATCAATCCATTCGATATTTTAATCAGTGGGCTTCCGTAAATTGTGTTTGTTTTAACCATTCCCGAAAGGAAATCGTACAAATCGGGTATTCCCCAAATGGTAACCTGCCGGTTTTCAATAACAGTTAGAATTTCGCTAAGCCGCTGGTGTTCAATTGTTTCTATGGCTATCACAACCTCTTCAATTTCGTTTTTTTGAATAATGTCGATTAATTCAGAGAAATCCCCGAGTTTAGGTAAGCTTCGGCTCAACAGTTCGTCATTGTTTTTTTCGAGCCCGACAAAACCAACAAACAGATTTCCTGCCGGATATTTCTGACTGTTCATTTCGTTAAAAACTTTTAAGGCTTTTTCGTTGTTTCCAATAATAAGTGTGTTAAAACCAATTTTCCGACGGTGTATTTTATGAATGGTTTGTGTGGTGATTATCAGCCTGAAAAAGTAAGTCAATAAAAAATGAAGAAAAAGCAGGGTGAAAAACAGTTGGTAATAGTTTTTATACGTATTAATAAAGTCGTCGAGAATCAGGGTGAAAAATATCACTATCACCCCGGCCAGCGAGGTTGTAAATGTTTGACCCAATTCGATAAGCCGCGAACGGCGAAAAATATTTTTATAAAAACCTGTTATATAATAAAATGTAATCCAGAAAAGAGGAATAAAAATGAGACCCATGAAAAAACGGTTGTTGAATTCAATTGGTATATCAATCCCAAAACGCTGGGGTTCAATAATGGCTTTACGGTAAATGAAAAACACAACCCAGCTAATTGCGGCAGCTAAAATGTCGAAAGATAAGTATTTAACAACTTGCCAGGGTCTATTCATACATTCATAAAAAAGTTAAGTTCAGTGTAAAATGTATAGTCATTTACATGAACGAATCCTGAAAAAAAATATTGCGGCAAAAGTAATTTTTTATGAATATTACTGGGCAAAAAACTGGGTAATCTTTTTGTTGATCTTTTGTACCAGATACATTGCGATTAAATAGTCTTCAATACAGCTTTTTTTCCTGGTTTTATTTTGAATGGTATTCACAAAATAGTCTATTTCGCTTACAGATTCAAATTCTGAAAGTTCGATGGTGGCATTATTGCAAAAGTAACTGTTATGTGTAAAGTTGAGATTGATAAATTGGTTTCTTGAGTAAACCCTTATTTTAAATTCTTCAAGCGATTCGAGCGTTCCATAACTGATATTAACCACCGAAGCATCACCAAATTCGAGCCTTATATTGGTAAAATCAGATTTGTTTGGATTTGAGTTAAATGTTACTGCACCAACCTTTTTAGGACTTATACCTGTTAATTCGATCAACATTAAAATAATGGGGTAAAGTAAGTTATTGTTGTGGTTGTGAATCCCGGTAAAATCCAAAACATCTAAATAAACCGGAGAGGAAATATTGTTGTTTAACCACTGAATTGCCGGAGCGAAAAAGAAGGGGTTGCTTACCTGTATCACCGAACCCGATTCGTTTGCCAATTTTACAATTTGCGTACATTCGTCGATAGTGAGATTTAAATATTCAGCAGTAAAAATATGTTTCGATTTTTTTACAATCTCACTTAGAATTTTAAACGGCATCAGCGACGAATTATCCATAATCAGAACATCTGCCCTTTCAATTAACTCAACCCGGTTAAATTCTGGTATCGAAAAATGAAAACCATCCATATTGGAGCTGTTTCCTACCGAAGCTTTCCCAATTACATTTATATTTTTATTTTCCCGTAGACGCTTTACAAAAGGTTCAAGAATTTCGGTATTTCCAATCAATCCTATATTTAGCATAAGTTGCTTTTTTTGTGGTAATTGCGCAAATATAGAAATCGGTATCGGTTCAATCATTTATTAGACCTACAATTTATCAACGTTTATTGTTAATATTGAAAATGAATTTAAACGGTAAAAATGTTTTTTCGGTTAATTTTGTGCAATATTTTTTCAGAATGGGTATAAATGAAACTCCTCGTCACCAGGGGATGCGAAAAAGACTGGTTGAAGGATTAAAAATAAAGGGAATTCGAAATGAGAAGGTGCTCGAAGCTATTGGAAAGGTTCCCCGGCACCTTTTTATGGAAAGCACATTTATTCAGTTTGCCTATAAAGATCAGGCTTTTCCGATAGGTGCAGGTCAAACTATTTCGCAGCCATACACAGTTGCTGTGCAAACTCAGCTTCTGGAAATAGGGAAAGGAGAAAAAGTACTGGAAGTTGGAACCGGCTCAGGTTATCAGGCTGCAGTTTTGCTCGAAATGGGAGCAAAAGTTTTTACAATTGAACGGCAGAAAGAACTTTATAACCGGGTACACAAATTTCTTCCCGAAATCGGTTATAATCCAGCCTGCTTTTTTGGCGATGGTTACAAAGGACTTCCCAATTTTGCACCTTTCGACAAAATAATAGTTACTGCAGGTGCAACTTTTGTTCCTGAAGATTTAAAACAACAACTTGCAATTGAAGGCCGGATGGTGATACCGGTTGGCAGCGATCAACGTCAGGAAATGACAGTAATTACACGCATTTCCGAGGATGAGTTCTTGAGTGAAAAACATGGTGATTTTGTATTTGTTCCATTATTAAAAGGAACGGTAAATTTCTGATTATGATAAAAGTTGAAAAGTTTGTGGTGAATCCGCTGGGTGAGAACAGTTTTATTATTTCTGATGAAACCGGTGAATGTATTTTTATCGATCCCGGGTTTTATTATGATGAAGAACATCAGGAAATAAAAGATTACGTCAGGGAAAATAATTTAAAACCGGTTAAAATCACAAATACACATTGTCATTTCGACCATATTATGGGTGTTGAATTTGTACGAAACGAATTTAAAATACCGTTTTATGCACATGCCGATGATGGTTTTTGGGTCGAAAAAGCCACTCAGCAAGCCGAAATGTTTGGTTTCGAAATGAATGCTGTTGCTCCGGTTGATGCATTTTTGGTTGAAAATGAATTTGTTGAATTTGGTCATTCGAGCCTGAAAATTATTCATATTCCCGGTCATTCTCCCGGTCATGTGGTTTTTTATTGTGAAAAGGATAAAATTCTGATTGCCGGCGATGTGCTTTTTTATGGAAGTATCGGACGAACTGATTTACCAGGTGGAAACTATGAAACATTAATATCGAACATTAAAAATAAACTTTTTACTTTACCCGACGACACAACAGTTTTTAGCGGGCACGGCCCCGAAACAAAAATAGGATTCGAGAAAAGAACAAACCCGTTTTTAACTTAAGTTTTATGCTGAAAATAACTTGATCAGGGTGGTTTAAAATCATATTTTCGGTCAGGAGGGTTTTTTAACATTGCAAATAAATTCAAAATAAAATATAACTATGTCTCACGATAGATTTGTTAATCGTCATTTAGGCCCAAGAGCTGCTGATATCAAAGAAATGCTCAATTTTGTGGGTGCTACTTCCATGGATGAATTAATTGAACAAACAGTTCCGTTAAATATTCGTTTAAAAGAACCCTTAAAACTAAACGAAGGACTTACCGAGCGCCAGTATTTCAGGGAGATACTAAAACTGGCATCCAAAAATAAGGTTTTCAACACCTACATTGGAATGGGTTACTATGATACCATTACTCCGGCAGTTATCCTTCGAAACGTGTTGGAAAATCCGGCGTGGTACACTTCGTATACACCATATCAGGCAGAGATTTCGCAGGGCAGACTGGAAGCGTTGTTAAATTTTCAAACCATGGTTTGCGAATTAACAGGTATGGAAATTGCCAACGCATCGTTACTCGATGAAGCCACTGCCGCTGGAGAAGCAATGATTATGATGATGAATCTGCGCTCTCGTCAAATGGTGAAAGACGATGTAAATGTGTTTTTGGTTGATGAAAAAATGTGGCCGCAAACCCACGATGTTTTAATTACAAGGGCGCAGCCATTGGGAATTGAACTTCGCTTTCAACCCAAAGATAAATTTGAATTTACAAATGATGTTTTTGGTGCATTGTTACAGTATCCTAATTCAGATGGTGAAATAATTGATTATTCTGAACTTGTTAATAAAGCACACGAAAAAGAGATAAAAGTAGCTTTT
>JFJP01012263.1_pt1 | contig 15919 bp, 16 predicted proteins | sample 431651 | NCBI WGS metagenome assembly JFJP01 (sample SAMN02602958, study PRJNA72255) | Microbial mat metagenome, whole genome shotgun sequencing project. | biome: fresh water; feature: sink hole; material: water; isolation source: purple microbial (photo- and chemosynthetic) mats found in... | reverse complement strand
TTGCATTTATCGGTCATGAACCCTTCATGAGCGCATTGATTGGTCTGCTTGTTTCTGAAAATGCACGTATCGATATGACTATCAAAAAGGGCGGTGTTTGCCGCCTGTCTGCCGATGACCTGCATCACACGCGCAAAGCCACCTTGGAATGGCTGCTGACACCAGGCGTTCTGGTTGAGATCGGTGAAAAATAGAATTTGAAGACCTGACAGATTTTTATTTAGTTTTGATTATTCAATCTGATTTCGATTCACAAGAACATTGACCATGTCTATGATCTGTCTGTAAATTTAAATCTTGGTCAGCGTTTAATTTTCATATTAGACCTCTTGCATCAGTAAAGCGTTGAAAACCACAAAGTCACCAAGACACTTAGGTCACTACGTTTTTTCCTTTGAGTCTTCGAGACTTTGCGCCTTTGTGGTCAAAAATGGACTTTTGCAAGAGGTCTATTACCACTGGCTGATGTATCCCCCTGTGTCAATGGGTGAATTACCTTCAGCCGAAACTTTTTGGGTTCGAACCAGCTCGCAATAGAGATACCTTATTGCGCGTAGGATACATGGGTTGTAGCGCCATTCGAATACAGCGCGCTCCCGTTGCCTCAGCCGCATGAAATACTCCCCGGCTGCCGAAAACCACCATTGTTATTTTCATCATCTTAATTATTCTGTTCCAGCCATCGCGAAAGGATTTGGTTATATTCCGACGGGCGCTCGGTGAATGGCAAATGTCCCGCGCCGTGGATGACCGCCAGTTCGGCGCCATTGACCAACTTGGCGATCTGATAAGACTGTTCGGGTGGAACGATGGGGTCGCGGTCACCGACAATCAGAAGGGTTTTCGCTCGAATATTTGCAAGCTGCGGTGTGATGTCGATCTGTGGCATATCCTTAAAGAAGCGAATCATGGTATTCAAGTCGAGTCGTTGAAAACATGGGAAGGTGCGCTCTACTATCTCTTCAATATCGGGATTGGCGTATAAGCCTCGCGTATCGGCGGCATAGAAGCGCATCGCCCAGCGATACAGAGCCGGGTGCGGCATCAACGAACGATACATGAACTTGTAGAATGTCTCTCCCAGCCAGCCGAGTTGCACTGCGCGCTGGTACATGCCCAGCATTCCTGCCCATCGTCCATACGAAAAGCCGGAGATGCTGACGACGCGGCGGGCAAATTCTGGATACCGAGCAGCCAGAGCCAAAGCCGCAAACCCGCCTGTGGAGTGACCAAACAAGACGGCGGGTTGGTCGCCGATCAATTGCCGAATCCCCTCCCGCAGCAGGTCGGTCATGCCTTCGGCTGTCAGTGGTTGATTTCTGAAATCGACAGGGGCAACTGCGGGGAAGTGTCCGGGCAGGCTAAGGGCGTAACATGGACCGATGTCCAAAACAAATTTTGTGGGGTTGACCTGCCACGAGAAAATTGTGCCGGTGATTCCGTGCAGCAGAATTACAGGCTCTCCGCTTGCGCCGGGATTCAGGCAGATTGCGGCAAGTGTTTGTCCTTCGACTTCAATTTTGATGTATTCAGGTATCATGCTTTCCTTTCCAAATGCGTCTGATACGCCTTCCACCCGGGACACCAGGTCGTATGCCAGCGCCACAACTTTGACCAGAATGACTTGGGGTCGGTTTCGGCTCTCTTTCGCATGGGGCAGGTTTCACAGGCGAAGGTCTTTTCGGAAGCGGGGGATTGATTGGTGGTCATGGGGTTACTCCTCTTATAAAATTACTTTTGCGGCAAAAGTGAAAATATTGTCCACGCCGTGAAGCATGAACATCTGGGTGCGGGAAACGGGATGGGCGAACCCACAAAGGTCATGCCCCACTCCAAAACTTTGTTGCCAGCCCGCTTAATGATACCCTTCTTTCTACCCTCTCTTTTGCGGTTGACAAATGGAAGGGTTGTCTTGCAAATACCTGACTTCAAACGTATCGCCGATTTGATAAGTTTCGTACAGTCTTGTATTTTGTTCTGCGTGAGAAACCAATTTCCCAGCGGAAGTCTTGAAGGCATAGGCGACAAAATAGGTGGGATCGCCGTCCGAATCTTTATCCTGCCAGCCGTCAAAGAGATAGCCCCTTGCAGCGCATCCCTTGGAACGCAGCAGGCGCAAGTAATACATTCCTCGCACCGCGCCATAGAGAATCCCTGCGCCGACCAAAAGAAAAAGTCCTCCCATTCCGGCAAAGCCAAGCGACACCAGGGTCGCAGGCGGTCCAAACTCAGCTTTGATCGCCGATATGGATGGATCGGAAATAACATACAGGATCTCAACAGGCTGTTTTACCTTGAGCGTGGAGTAAAGCTCGTATGACACACTGCCAATATCCTCGAAAGAATTCATCCCACCGTTGACCGGCGCCTTGAATTGATAATGGACAAGGTAGTCCTCGTTGTCTATCGTTTGCAATGCGGTGATAGTGGCGGTGATGGAGACACCTTCCCGCTGCAGACTGTTGTAAGTCAGGCTTTGGTTGATAAAGAGTCCGACACCGATGATCAGAAAGATGGCGCTAAAGATGCTCCACACCAAGCCAAAGACAAAACCGCCTCCGGGGGCTTCCAGCGAAGCACTGGGGTTGGGACGCTTTAGTCTGGCATATTCGAGCGGCGGGCTGGAATCATCTGCAGTTTTTATTATGGAAGGATTAATTTTTGCAGTCTGAGCCTTTTGCGGGCTGAAATTATTAACGCGAACAGACGCGCCGCAGAATCCGCAATTCACAAATCCATTTTGAGCGGTTGTCGTACGCACTCCCGCGTCGCATTGCGAACAGGTTATGGGAGAATAGGTCATGTACTTTTCCTTATTTCATAATATTGCAACCAAAGGAATGGCAACATTGATGATGATGTAGGATAGCGCCAGGATAACAAAGGTCACCTGGTCGAAGAGTTTCGATGGGGTGCGTTTCAAAATGAGTTGAGAAAAAATCATGTCGCGTGTTTTGTGTTCTGTTTGGCTCTTTAGAAATTGCCGTGATTTTGTACACGGAGTACATGGGTTACGCGGAAAAGAACGGAATTTTATAAAAAATCCGTGCGCATCAGTGATATCCGTCAAATCTGTGTTCAAAATGTTTTTAATCACTGATGGTACGCACGAACAACCCCGAAGACGGTGACATGATTATCGATTTGCGGAAAATGGATGAAATAACCCCGAAGGAGTGTCAGGGACTTTTGACGCGCATCATACCATCCCTTCGGGATTGCACACTGCGTACCATCAGGTAATCACGGCAATTCTCAGAGACCCTTCCGTTTGAAGGCTTACCGTTGTGGGACACGAAACACGTTAAAAATTGCAGGGTTCAACTGAAATGAAACACACCCAAATTAATTATAGCGATTGTGAGTTATTTCTCAAACGAAGGGCAGGTTATGGTTTTGTTAACGATTTTCACCGCTTATTGGCATAGTAGGTACCGCCATATAAGTTCTTGATAACACTCAATAATTGGCTCGATAAAATTGTCAATTACTTTACTGGTCGTTTTAGCAGCGGCTTTGTCGAAGGCACGAACAATAAGATCAAAACAGCCAAACGCCGCTGTTGTGGTATTCTTCGCAATACAACTTTGTTCCAACGGCTCTACCTTGATATCGAAGGCTATCGCAGGTTTGCTTAATCGGATCACCACCATATATGGCATCGCCACGCGAAATTCCAAAGAGCCGCTTTTTTGGGTCAGGCATGTGCTGTCGGTTCGCGATTGGTCATTTCGACTTCACACCAGACTCCTTGCATTCTTGCACTAAAATCCGCAAATCTCACCCGTGGTCAGTATACTCATCTCACCAACGAAGCCAGGCTTTTTGGCATTATCAAACGCAAGCATAAGGATGACAATCCTTTCCCGTTAGTTTTTGTGCCTAAGCTCTTGACAGAACTTTCAAATCCTTAACTTGTAACTGATGGAATTGGACGAGATTACCCCGGTGATGTAATTCGCATGTGGGCAGTTTGCTGTTTTGTAAGATATAATATGTCGAACTTGACACAATGAAAGCCATGTTCTAAAATAGTCACATTATATGAAATTGCCGCCCATAATTTGCTGGGCGCTCAACTTCCCCTACAGGAGGGTTGGTTTGTCAAAAAATCGTTCGCAACAAATGGTAGATCGCCTGCGTCAATTACAGGCTTCATCACCTGATATTGAAGCATCAGCAGTAGTTAGCGTTGATGGTCTTAGTATTGCGTCTGCCCTTCCGCAGGGCGTGGAAGAAGATCGCGTTTCAGCTATGTCTGCGGCTATGCTTTCATTGGGGGAGCGCATTGCAAGTGAATTAGGACGTGGCTCCCTTGAGCAGGTTTATATCAAAGGCTTGAAGGGGTATGTAGTGTTGATGTCAGTCGGTGACGAGGCAGTTCTTACCGCATTGGCACGCGAACAGGCCAAGCTTGGTCTGATCTTCCTTGATATGCGTCGCGCCGCCGAAGACCTGGCGAAGTTGATTTAGTGGAGTTGTTATGAGCCCCCTTCAAAAAAGTGGTTTGTATTATCCAAATAAGTTTGGCATGATTATCATCAAGTCTTTGGAAGAAGTGATGGGTAAGAACGGTTTGAATGCCATCTTAAACCTGGCGAGTTTGAATAATTATATCGAAGAGTATCCTGCCGATGATCTTAATAAAGGGTTTGACTTTGCCGAACTTTCTGCGCTCGGTTCTGCCTTGGAGGAAATGTATGGTCCGCGTGGCGGGCGAGGTCTTGCCCTTCGAGCGGGACGCGCAACTTTCTCAGACGGATTAAAAAGTTTTGGAGCGTTGGCAGGCGCGGCAGATTTGGCATTTGTCGTCCTCCCGCTTCAATCCAAGCTGAGGGTTGGTCTGCCTGCCTTCGCAAAAATTTTCAGCCAATTGACTGATCAACATACCACTGTAGAAGAGAAAGATACAGAGTGGATATGGACAATCCATAAATGCCCGTGTTGCTGGGGACGCACAGGCGTAGATAAGCCTGTTTGCTTTATTGCGGCTGGTTTGTTACAAGAAGCCCTTAAGTGGGTATCTGGTGGCAATGAATTCCGTGTAAATGAATCCAAATGTGTTGCCGTTGGTGATGACGTTTGTGAATTCATTGTTCAAAAAGAACCTATTTCATAACCAATTATTATTAATGAAGGTCTGGCGTGACAGACATCAAGCCTAAAATACTCATCATCGAAGACGATCTGGACGTGGCTGAAATGCTGAACGCCTATTTCCGTGTTCAGGGTTACGAAGTGTTTACTGTCAATTGGGGGGAAGATGGTGTTCGTTCATGTCAAACCGTTCACCCGGATCTTGTCATTCTCGATATTCGCCTTCCCGACATTGACGGTTACGAAGTAGCCCGACGTTTGCGTGGCGACCGCCGCACAGCCGAAGTTCCAATTATTTTCCTTACTGAAAAACGTGACCGTTCTGACCGCTTGCAGGGACTGGAAATTGGCGCGGATGATTACATTACCAAGCCTTTTGATGTCCAGGAATTACGTTTGCGAGTGAGAAATGCGCTCAAGCGCATCAGCCAGGGATCATTAACCAACCCAGTCACCGGATTACCGGAAGGCGCTTTGGTGGATGAAAAACTCTCCGAGATACTTGGAAGGGATGGAGTAGCAGTTTTGTTTGTTTCGATTGACAATATGATTTCTTTCCGTGAGGCGTATGGCTTTGTTGCATCTGATGATGTCTTACGCGCTATTAGTTTGATGATTGTGAATACGATGCGCGAAGTCAGTCGTCCTGAGGATTTTCTGGGGCACCTAAGCGGTACGGATTTTATCCTCGTTCTTCCCCCTTCAAATCTTGCGGCATTGAGTGAGAAACTTCGTGTTCGACTTGATCAATCTGTTGAGTATTTTTACCCCATTAAAGACCGCGAGCAAATGGCGAAGAGTCGTAATCGGCTCAACGTTAAACTAGCCGAGGTTGCATCTCTTAAAGAAGGTTTTACTGAAGTCAATCAAATTAAAACGGAATTGGCGCGTCTTAAGAAATAGGAGTTTTTTTGCGCACTACTGTTGTTACACCTACATATAACGAAGCGGAGAACCTGCCTAAGCTGGTCTCCGCTTTATTTTCGCTTCCGCTTGATTTGCGCATATTGGTTGTGGACGATAACAGCCCTGATGGCACTGGACAAGTTGCAGACGAATTGGCAACGGCGCATCCTGGCCGCGTGAGCGTGCTTCATCGCCCGGGTAAGTTGGGGTTGCGTTCTGCCTATTTGAATGGCTTCCAAAAAGTATTAGAAAGTGACGCGCAAGCCATCGTTCAGATGGATGCTGACTTTTCACATTCCCCTTCTGCGCTTTTAGAAATGTCAGATTTACTGAGATCCAATGATATGGTGCTTGGTTCTCGTTATGTAAAGGGAGGCTCGGTGGATGAGCGCTGGCCCTTCTGGCGTAAGAGTCTTTCAGCTTTTGGGAATTATTATGCCCGTATCATTTTGGGGTTGCCGTTACATGATGTTACAACAGGGTATCGTATGTGGCGCCGTGAAACTTTGCAGCAAATTCCTTTTGAGCGTATTCAATCAAATGGCTATGTTTTTCTTGTGGAAATGGCTTATTTATCGCATTGCCTTGAATTTAAGATTGGCGAGGCTCCAATCTATTTTGCAGACCGTCGTTGGGGAAAATCAAAAATGTCTCTTAGAATTCAGATGGAAGCTGCGCTTCGTATCTGGCAGGTGTGGTGGAACTATCGCGATTTGAGGAGAGCAGGCAAGGCAGGCAGGCTGTAGTATTGTCGTTACTCTGCGTTTCCTAACCCTTTTATTTTCCAACCTCCTTTAGTGGAAGGACAACTGTAAACGTACAGCCTTTCCCCGCTTCGCTTTCCAGTTCGATCTTCCCATTCATGATAGAGGTTAACTTTGCGACAATAGATAGCCCCAAGCCAAACCCACTTTGTTTTGAATTCTCCATGCTATTTACTTGTTCAAAGGCTTCAAAGACTCGCTTTTGCGATTCAAGTGGAATACCGACCCCTGTGTCAACGACCTGAATTGCCCAAAGCCCCTTTTCGCGTTTAATAAATCGTACAGTCACAGTGCCTTTTTCGGTGAATTTAACCGAGTTATGCACAAGATTCATCACAATCTGACGCAACCAGAATTGATCTCCGACCAATTTTTGCGGCAGGGCAGGGTCAATATATTCGATAAGCGTCAGCCCCTTTTTGTATGCATGAAAATTTAAAGTAGAAAGTAATGGACCGACAACTTCATCTACGTCAAAGGGATATTCTCGTAAAATAATCCTGCCTGTTTCGATTTGAGCTTGACCGATCAGATTGTTGATAAATGAAAGTAGTTGGTTTGCGCCATCAAGAATTTCTGAAGAAGCTTTTACCTGATTTTCACTCATAGGACCAAAAGAACCATCTTTCAGCATTTCTGCGTACCCAATGATTGCCCCTAATGGAGAACGCAGATCGTGCCCAAGATTTGCCAGTAATTGACTTTTCAAGCGGCTTGCTTCCATCATTTGCTCGTGAGCCCGTTTTTGTTCAGTGATGTCGCTGATTAGCAGGATGCGCCCATTCCGTTTTCCGCGTTGATCCAGTACCGATGTCGTTCGCAGCCTGAATATCAAGGGATCTCCTGCAAGCTCAACCGAAATTTCCTGGTTGATTTCCCCAAGTGGATTAACCGCCCGCCATTTCTCCCAATTTGAAAGAAGGGATTTAATTTCATACCCAAGCAAGTTGCCGGTATCTTGAAAGATGAATGTGGCGACTGGGTTGATATCTACAATACGCTCTTTGTCATCCAGCACAACTACGCCGTCCTGCATGGCGTTGAACACAGAATCGTGCGCGATGGGACGCAAGTCCATAAAGCGATAGCGTAGAAAACTAATGGAGAGGAATAGGTTTGCCAGCGTTAGGGCAATGGGAGTTAAATCCAGGGACGGATACGGATTCAATCCTGTAATGTACATAAAATTAGCAACCCACGGAAATATCATCCCCGCAAGCATAATGCGTGATTGGCTTTGGTATAGGCTTTGTGACCGCGTGGCGATTTGAAAAAATAAAACTGTAATGATTGCAACTAAAATATATTGAAAAACTACCAGAAGAAAAAATAAAACCCCGTGTTGAATATCCAATGGTCCGAACGGCACACCATCGGTAAAATGAATGTCAGTCCAGATGAGATGGTGCCATTCGTTAGTTAATGCAAAGGCAAAACCGGCGCTGGCGATGATTGCAAGCAAAGCTGTGCGCGTGCGTGTTAACCAGTCTCCATTTCCACTGTAGTGCATGGTGAAAATAAACATACCCAGTACTGCATACGAAATGCCGAAATATTGCAGTTTCACCCATAGAATTTTTTCCGCCAGGTCTATGCTGAAAATTTCCATGACATAAGAAAGTGACCATTGTGTTACACACCCAACAGCCAGCATTAATCCGTATGTACCTGGTATGGATCGCAATCCCCAGATTCGAATTAGCAGCAAAAATCCAATTGCACTGCTTGCAAGTAGAATAACGATATAGCCGATGTAATATGGATACATTTCCATTGGTTTGATTTTAATGCGAAATCACTTTTTTTTACATATTAATTTGATGAGGTTTTTTATTGCCCTACCCAAATCCATTACTCTCTGATAATATACAACTCGCACGCCGATCTTTTGACTACAAGCCCTCGGCTTTCCCCGTCGGGGGTTTTTGTGTGTGTAAACTACTTGTCTATGTAATGACAAATGAAACCAGGTGTAAAAATGCTAATCGAACGAACTGACCTCCGAAATATTGCCATTATTGCCCACGTTGACCACGGCAAGACCACCCTCGTGGATGGATTACTTGGTCAATCGCATACCTTCCGCGAAAACCAACATGTTGAAGAACGCGTGATGGACTCCAACGACCTTGAGCGCGAGCGTGGAATTACCATCCTTGCCAAGAACACTGCCATTTCCTTAATTGACCCTGTCTCGAATAAACCGATCAAGATCAATATTGTTGACACTCCCGGACATGCGGATTTTGGCGGCGAAGTGGAGCGTGTTATGAACATGGTGGACGGTGTTTTGCTTCTTGTAGATGCAGCCGAAGGACCCATGCCCCAAACCCGCTTCGTGTTAAAAAAAGCGCTGGAGATGGGACACAAAGCCATTGTGGTCATCAACAAAGTTGATCGCAAAGATGCCGAGCCAGCGCGCGTACTTAATGAAACTTTTGATCTGTTCATTGAACTTGGCGCAAGCGAAGACCAGGCGGATTTTCCTGTTGTCTACGCTCAGGCAACTGCAGGACGAGCAGGTCTTACTGCCGATCTTGGTCCTGATCTGCAACCCATGTTTGATACCATCCTCAAGCACATCCCCGCCCCAAAAGTTGATCCTGAAGCGCCGCTTCAATTACTCGTTACCATGCTCGGCTACGACGACTATCGTGGCGTAACCGCTATTGGACGCGTCTTTGCGGGTACGATCAAAGCCGGTCAAAAAATGGCGCGCATGAAATTAGATGGAACAATTCTGCCGGAAAGCGCACGTTACCTTTATACATTCAAGGGGTTGAATAAGGTCGAAATTGATGAAGTCAAAGCAGGCGACATTGTTTCATTGGCTGGGCTTGAAGGCATTGCCATTGGCGAGACACTTGCCGACCCGATCGATCCCGTTGCTCTGCCGACCATCAAAGTGGAAGAACCAACTGTCCGCATGACATTTGGAGTGAACACTTCGCCCTTTACAGGGAAGGAGGGAACTTGGGGTACTTCACGAAAACTGCGTGAGCGTTTGTACACTGAACTTCGTACCAATGTTTCCTTGCGCGTGGAAGATACCGACTCTGCCGAAAACTTCCTGGTTTCGGGGCGCGGCGAATTGCATTTGGGTATCCTTATTGAAACCATGCGCCGTGAAGGATATGAATTTCAGGTGTCACGACCTGAAGTTATTTATCACAAGGCTGATGACGGTGTTTTGCTGGAGCCGTATGAAGAAGTGCATGTCGAAACCAGTAATGAAACAGTCGGGGTTGTTGTGGAAATGCTTGGAAGCAGACGCGGCAAAATGACCGAGATGCATGACGCGGGGCAGGGAATGACTCGTATCGTTTACATCGTTCCGACGCGTGGACTGCTCGGCTTCCGCTATCAATTCCTTACCTCCACACGCGGCGAAGGTGTGATGCATACGATCTTTAATGGCTATGATGAACTATCAGGTCCAATATCTTCACGTACCAGAGGCTCTATTGTGGCATGGGAAGCCGGCGTGACCACCGCTTACTCTCTTAAGAGCGCAGAAGAACGCGGGGTATTATTTATAGGTCCTGGTGTGCAGGTTTATGAAGGTATGGTAGTTGGTGAAAATGCGCGCGGGCAGGATATTCCGATCAATGTTTGCAAGAAGAAACATCTCACCAATATGCGAGCATCAGGCGGTGATATGGAAATTCGACTGACACCTCCGCGATCCATGAGTTTAGATGAGGCAATTGAATACCTTTCAGACGATGAATTGTTGGAGATTACCCCTGAGAGCTATCGCATCCGTAAGCGTATTCTTGGAACCGATGAGCGCGGCAAACAAACGAAAAAAGCGAAGGAACAGTTGGGGGAAGAGTAAAAGTAATATGCGATTCATGAAAAATCCCGTGATCTTCTGATCACGGGATTTTTACTTTTTGGCGCTGAAATTTCTATGGGCAGGTGATGCTTGCTGTAGAACTATTCGTTTCGCCAGCCTGGTTATATGCTTGAACTTGATAGCCCACATTTTGCCCTGAAAGCAGGGAGATTGTTTCAGCAAAATAGATAGCATCAACAGGAAGTTCGGCAACTACTTCAGCATTGCGCAGGATGCGGTAGCCCGATTCATTGTTTGCGTTGTCGTTCCAGTTCAGAGAAATGTCAGCTTGTCCGCTGTAACAGTAGAATGTCCAGCCGTTCTTGGAAAAGGTTGCGACATCGGGCGCGCCTCCCTGTGGGGTGGCTGGCGCTGCGACAGTTGGCACTGCCGCGAAACTGCCTGAGGGGGTCGCAAATTCACCAGACAGCCAGCAGTCCCCGTCTTTGGTGGTGACAACCCAATAATTGGGAGGAAAGAATCCGATAATTTTTACCGACTCTAATGGCATGATTTGTGTGACACGTTCATAACTTGTCGCGGGACCCTTGCGACAGTTGGTCACTTCTCCCACACTTGCCATGGGTTGGGAAAAAGTGGGTGTGCTGATTGCCTGGGTTTCAGTTGGCTGCGTGTTTGCCGGGGTCGGACTTGCGAGCGGTGTTGATGCGTCAAGCGCGGCTTGTACGGTTAGTGCGGCGGCTGTGGCGATTTGCGGGTCGGCTGCCCCGCCGACAGGCATATTGCAGGATGAAATTAAAATTCCAATTGCAATATAGTACATTATGATTTTTTTCATGGTTTTCCTTTACAGACATTCAGCAGTTGCAATTCTGGATACAGGTGGCTTGTCTTCCTAGGGAATGGCGAATCATTTGAAACACACATCAGCAAACCGATTGAAGCCAGAATCGTGATGCGTTTTTATTATTTTATTTTCTTATGAGCGCGCCCACCGATGCGGAAAAATTCCACCGCTCCTTTTTCATCACGGATGAAATCACCAAGGGTGTTTTTTAGGGGTTCGTCCAGCCCAATGGCTTGATCTTTGTCGTAAAGCGCAATCCGTACTAGGGGCGAGGCTGGGCTAGGTGGGCTGTCTGGTGTGGGGAATCCGCCCAGTGGGATATGATGATACATGAGCGTGCCGTTTTTTATTTTTAGATCAAATGCTTCTGTACCAATGCGATAAGAACCCGTAAATTCTTTTAATTCACTGGCAGGTGTTTTGAGCGGTTGGGGTGTAATTGATTTTACGCCGCAGTATAACTCGAGGGCAAGCGTTAATGCGTTCGTGTTGAGAACGCCCCCGTCATCACTGTTGGTGAGAATGGAAATGGCAAAATCTTCTTCGGGGATGAACATGAAGGTGGCTTGCTGACCGTGAGTTGCGCCGCCGTGACTGTAGCGGGTGGGATGGCTGGAGGGGCTGATGAACCAGGTGATTCCCATATTGCCGCGCCTGCCCATGCTGACTTGCGGCACGCGCATGGCTTCAAGTGTTTTGCGTTTGATAACCTTGCCGCCATTGCTCATGTGGAATTGCGCGTAGGCAATTAGGTCTTTTACTGTACTAACCACACCGCCCACTCCGTTCCCTGCGCGCCCAATTGCCCAGGGACGCGCTACCAGAGTTTTTTTGCCTTTATTGTAATGACCTGTAACAAAGCGATGGGTGATGAGAACATCGCTTGGGAAGAAGAACGTCATGCCTAAACCAAGCGGATCAAGAAGCATTTCCTGCGCGGCTTGTTCGTAGGGCTTGCCTGTCACCACTTCAATCAATCGTGACGCAATGTTGAAGCCTGCATTGTTATATGACCATATTTTCCCCAGCGGCATAACCTGCGGAAGTTTGGAGATTTCCTTCACCATCTTTGCAAGCGCATCGTCACCGTTGCCGAAGTCGTTGAAGTAGTCTCCGACCCAGCCCCCGGTGTGAGTTAGCAGATGGCGCGCTGTAACTCGTTTTGCCACGCCTTCATCTTGTAACTTCAAGTCCTTGATATACCTTCGTACGGGCGCGTCAATGTCAATTTTGCCCTGCTCTGCCAATTGCATCAGCAAGGTTCCTGTGAAGGTCTTGCTGATGGAGCCAACTTGAAAAAGTGTGTCGGGTGTCACTGGAAGCGGATTCTCGACACTCGTTACGCCGAAGCCTGCGGTGTGCTCCCTGCCCTTGTGCCAAATTCCGATTGCGACACCAGGGATGGATAGCCGCTTCATTTCTGAAACTATTTTTTGTGATACTTTTTTGAAACTTGGATCTGTGATATTTGCTGTGGATAAGTTCATTTATTCTCCGAGGTTTTGTGAAAAGAAAGTTTTTATGCGAGAAAGACGAAGGTGTTTGCGCCTTTTCGTTTTGATTGAAGCAATCCTTCTTTGGCTTTTTCGACCAACCCCTCGCTGGAGATTTTTTCTCCGCCGGAATGCGTGGTGACTCCCATGTGTAGTGAGAAGGTGACGGAATTTCCGTTGGCATCTTCGAATTTATTTTTGAAGACCGACAGCAATCTTTCGCAAACTGCCTGCGCTCCATGTTTATCTGAATTGGGAAGCAGGATGGTGAAAAAATTTCCCGACCGCGCTGGAATATCAGCCGAACGCAGATGGGCGTTGAGTGCGGCTGAAAATATCAATGGCGCGTCGCTGATTGCTTCTGAGTTGAAGGCGATGGGTGTCATTTCCATCTCAATTAGGGTTAGCGGGCATGGATACCGTTTGGAGCGTGCGATTTCATAATTCAATAAAATTTGAAACACGTCAATGTTGTAGACATCCCCAGTAAGCGTATCCATTTTTTTCATGTGCCTCTCCTCTTTTTTACCGTATCTGGATGGATTGAATTAGCGTATCAAGATTGGTTAGCGCAGGGTTGAATGCGTTGGGGGCGGTGGCGTTTAACTTTTGCTTGACCAGTTCAAAGTGTTGATTGATATTCTCGAAATTTTCCCAGTCGAAAGGTACGCCGTCGGCAGGGAGTGAGGTGTCGGGGTTGCCGTCTGCAGGGAGGAAGGCGGCGCTGGTGGGTAAAACCGCCGCGACGTAATACGCGCCGTCATCTGTCATCCCTTGGAATGTGTAAAACATGCTGTTGTTGTTGACGGGATAGGGAGCCTGCCCGTATTGGGTCAGGAAGCGAATTCCCTTCCCGTTTTGAAATGTCAGAATTTGCTCGTTGGAGTGGAACATCTGCGCGGCGTTGAAGGCGGGCAGGAAGGGCAGGTTTTCGGGCAGGGGTTGATCTGGCTGGTTGAGGATGGATTTGAGGCTGTCAAATAATTCTGCCATGTCTTGGTTTACTTGAATGTATTCGTTCACAGGGTAGACGTAAATTGTCTGCATGTGAAATGTTTTGGAAAGCGGGTAGCCCTGAATTGTGTATTTGTTGTAGGTTGGGGCAATCTCCCACCAGGGCATGTCTTCAGATGGTGGGACGGCTTCGATAGTTTCGACCTGCGCGCCGCTGCCGACACTTGTTGGAACGATAAAAGAGACGTTATTGATTGCGACCAGTGTGCCGCTAATGGGTGTTTGCGTTGGAGGGGCGGCGGCGGTGAGTGCTTGAAAGGTGGCGGCGACAATTGTTTCAACCCCGGGTTGGGCGGGCGGGGCGGGGGTGAGTGTTCCGCAGGCGAGTGTTGCCAATAACATGATGACCAGCCCTAAAGCTTTTTTTTTCATTTATTCTTCCCTCCGATGTTATTTTTTACGAGTGTAACGCTGATGGGACATTCCGTCATCTCAACCAAAGATACTATTTTTGGCAGAAGGCTGTCGGATGCTCCCCAGCCCTTTGAAACAGAATCAGCTATCGGCTGGGACAGAAAAAAGGCGGGTGAGGGTGAGGCGCATGAGGCGTAGTCAAAGATCGGTTGAGTCGCTCCAGCCCAGTTTATTCAAATAGTTGTTGCTTTGCGCGCGCATCTTTGATGAGGAAGGGGATGTAGAGGATGAAGAAAATTGCAAAGCCGACCGCTTCGAGTTCGAGGATATACCAGGGCCAGGGTCAAGGATGGTTGGAAAGTCTGGTTTGTGGGCGACGAAAAGGTAATTGCTGCCGATGGCAAGGTTAAGGAAGAAGATGACGACCATGTAGATATTTAATCCGACGAAGACGCGTTTGAAGGATTGCAGGGTGGGGCGGAAGCCTTCGACGACGGTCATGTAGATGGCGATGTTGATCAGCAGTCCGTGGGCGGTGAAAGTTTGCATGATGCGAAAGTGCGGGAAGTTGTAGGCGGCGGCGTCGGCGGGGGTGAGTACGGCTTGCATGGCTCCGCCCAGCCCGATGAAGTACACCAGTTCGTAGATGGTGTAATTTTTTGTAACCAGCATGTACGAGGAAGCCCAGATGAGGACTGCACAGGCGTGAAGCGGGAGCATGGTTTGAATATCCCAGATGCCCCAATACAAAGACCAAATGTGCAGGCTGGATTCAGTGACAACAATGGCAATGGCGAAGACCCAGCGAATGATTTTTCTTTCCTTTTCGCCCCAGATGTTGCGGAAGTATAAATAGGAAAAACAGCCGATTGTGATGATGGAAAGCGCAATTAAATGCGGCGTGCCGAAGAGTTCAAAGGTCTTTCCTTCATAGACGAGGGCAAAATATTTTTCCATGCTGGGATGCTCCTTAACACGCAACACGAAACATTCTGCTACGATTGCGCCCTGATGACTTTTTCGATAAATTTTTCCCAGATGGGATACTCGGCGGGATTCCAGATTTTTCGCAAAGGTTTGAATGCGTTTTCCGGTGACCAGCCCAAAAGGTTGATGCGATACAACGCAATGAATGCGGTGGCGCGGTGGTTTGCCTGACAGTGGACAAGTATTTTTTTGTGTTTGTGTTTTTCCAGGGTGTCCATGAATTTATCGAGGTCTTCTGTGGTGGGGTTGTTCCAATCCACAGGAATCCCGAAGTAGGCGATGTTTTGCGCTTCAACCCATTCCTTTTCGTCGGACATCCAGCCTTCGGATTGGGAGGTGGCGAGATTGACCACGACCTGCACGCCATCTTCCGCAAGGGATGAAACCTGTTCGTGGGTTGGCATTCCGCTGCTGTGCAGGGTATCGCTTAGTTGAAGGTAGTTGTAAATATTTTCAAGCATCATTTCACCTGTGCCACTGTTCCGCCTGTCATTTTTTGCAGGTCGTCGGTTTTCAATTCAAAAATCGCGTTTGGAGTTCCAGCCGCCGCCCAAATGGTTTTGAAGGGGAGGAAGTCTTCGTCGAGATAGGTTTCCATCAATTGGTTGTGACCGATGGGCGGCACGCCGCCGATGGCGAAGCCGGTAACGGATCGCAC